>OLSM01002414.1_pt1 | contig 12110 bp, 13 predicted proteins | sample 1672721 | NCBI WGS metagenome assembly OLSM01 (sample SAMEA3136717, study PRJEB25190) | human gut metagenome | reverse complement strand
GCTTCCTGATCGGTATTTTCAGCTCGGATCAGGCCCTGATGACCGATACCGTCCCCGCCATGAAACTTTATTTTGCTGCATTTATCTTCATGCTGCTGCAATATGTGGGCCAAACAATTTTCAAAGCCCTCAACAAGAAGAAATATGCCATCTTTTTCTCCATACTGCGTAAAGTCATCATTGTGGTGCCCCTGACTTATATCCTGCCTTATGCCCTGAACATTGGCCCAAACGGCGTTTTTATGGCCGAACCCGTCTCCAATGTTATCGGCGGCAGTCTTTGCTTCATCGTAATGCTCGCCACAGTTCTCCCTGAACTGAAACGGATGTAACAGACAAAAGGTATCCGCATTTATCAACACGGATACCTTTTATACACAATATACTTATTCAGTTCTTCCACAAGAAGATGCACCGTTGTCGAAGATTCCGCCTGTGCCGGCGGTATTCCCTCCATTCGGCGCAATACGGCTTTTGCGTTCGTGATGGCCTGAGCCTGTTTACCGCCCAGCAAGAAAACCCCCGGCAACCGCCGGGGGCTTTCCTTTATCCAGTTCTTCTCTGGGGCCTTACTTCCCCTTCTTCCGCCGGTGGTTCACCCACAGGGCGCAGGCGAGGAGGAACACCAGGGCCGCCAGCAAAACGCCGCAGGCCACAAAGTACAGGGGCGTCCACTGGGAGGACACATCCCAGCCGCCAAACAGGATGCCCCCCACGGCCCGCACAGGCCACAGGACCGCCGAGGCCACCGCCCCCAGGATGTCCCACAGGCCCCGGCCCAGGGCGCCCAGCACCTGGAAGAAGGCGCTTACGATGCTGCTTAAAACGTCGAAGATGGCGGAAAGCACAACCATATCCCCTTTCTATCCTGCCGCTTTTAGGCGGCGGTCTCCACAATGTTATAGTAGGTGCGGGCGGTAAGGGCGTAGATGATGAGGTACGCCAGGGCGAACACCGCCACGCAGCCCAAGGTGGAGAGCAAAATCAGCTGGGTGTTGGCCAGGCCCATCACCAGCAGGATTTTCTCCAGCATGGGGAAGGCGAAGGCCAGGTGGAGCACGGCCATCACCAGGGGCAGGAAGAACACCAGCAGAATCTGGCTGTGGATGCTCTGCTTGACCTCTTTGTGGCTCATGCCCACCTTCTGCATGATGTTAAACCGCCGGGCGTCGTCGTAGCCCTCGCTGACCTGCTTGTAGTAGATGATCAGCGCCGTGCCCAGCAGGAACAGCACCCCCAGGAACAGCCCCAGGAAGAACAGCCCGCCGTACAGGTTCATAAAGTCCTGGCGGGAGGTGGCGCTGTCCTCGAACAGCAGAGTTGCGTACTCCACCCCGGGACCGGAAAAGTCCACCGTACCCAGGGCTTCGCTCAGGGCGGCGATGTCCTCCGGGTCGCCCCCGGCCACGTCAAAGTCGTAGGAGTAGACGGGGAAGGTGTCGCTGCCGCTGGGGGCCAGGATGTTTTCCACCACCGTTTCGTCCCGCACCACCAGGTAGTACATCTCATAAATCTGGGCCAGGGTGGAGGCCTCGGGCATGACGTAGTCCGAGGGGACGATCTCATAGGTTTTATCGTCGATGTGCAGGGTGTCCCCGCCGGGGAAGGTGTTTGCCGGGTCGAAGAGCAGCACCTGGTTTTCCGCCAAATCCACCTGTTGGCCGGAGAAGCGCTGGTACTCCCTTTGCGTGAAGATATTCACCACGGCGTATGCCTCCGAAGGGACCTCCTGGGTGTGGAGGGTGTCGCCCACCCGGGCGGTGGTGATATTCCAGCCCTCCCGGTCCACCACGTTCTCCAGGGTCAGGCCCAGCTCCTGGGACTTCTCCGCCACAGCGGAGCGCACCATGTCCTTGGCCTCCTGGTTGGCGTCATAGACAGACACCAGCACGTTGCGGGGATACCGGGCCCGCAGCAGGCCGTCCATACTGGTGTACAGGGAGAAGGTGGTGGACACCGTCACCAGCAAGGCGGTGAACAGCACGCAGATGGAGGCCAGGCCCGCGGCGTTCTGCTTCATGCGGAAGAGCATGCCGGAGAGGGCGGTGAAGTGATTTGTCTTATAATAGAAGCGCTTGTTCTTTTTCAGCAGCTTCAGCATGGCCGTGATGCCGGTGATGAACAGCAGATAGGTGCCAAGGATGACCAGAATCACCGCCACAAAGAAGAACACCAGGGCGGAGAGGGGGTCCTGGATGGTGACGGCCATGGTGTAGCCCGTGCCCAGCAGCAGGGCCCCCAGCACCGCCAGGAACCAGTGGGCCTTGGGCTCCCGCTCGCCGGTCTCGCCGCCGTGGAGCAGCTCAATGGGCTTGGAGAGCTTTACTTGCAGCAGATTGTAGCACAGGGTCAGCAGGAAGATAAGCCCAAACAAACCCAACGTGCTGGTGATGGCGGACACAGGGATGACAAAGGCCACGGCCAAATCCGTGCCCAGCAAAAGGCCCAGCAGCCAGAATAGGACCCGGGAGAAGACAATCCCCAGCCCCAGGCCCAGGGCCAGAGAGCACACCGCGGTAAGCAGCGTCTCCCGGAACAGGATGTGGGCGATGTGCCGCTTCTCCATACCTAAAATGTTGTACAGGCCCAGCTCCTTTTTCCGGCGCTTGATGATGAAGCTGTTGGTGTAGAACAGGAACAGCACCGCGAACAGCCCGATGACAAACACCCCCAGGCCCATCATGCTGGCCACGGTAGTGCCGCCGTACAGTGCTCCCTGGTCAATGCCCTGGCCCAGGGCGTTGATGGAGTAGAACATCATAATAATCCCCACGCTGGAGAGCAGGTAGGGCAGGTACACCCGCCGGTTGCGGCCCAGGTTGGTAAAGGCCAGCTTCCAGTAGAAGCCCACTCCCCGCTTACCCATGGACGGCCACGCTCCTTTCCCGGCTGGTGGCAAGTTCGGTCAAGGTGCGGGAGATGGCCTGGTACAGCTCGTCGTCGGTCATGGCGCCGCGGTAAATCTGGTGGTAGACCTGGCCGTCCTTGATGAACAGCACCCGCCCGGCCCGGCAGGCCGCCTGCACCGAGTGGGTCACCATCAAAATGGTTTGGCCGCTGTGGTTGACATCCGCGAAGATGTCCAGTATCTGCCCGGCGGAACGGGAGTCCAAGGCGCCGGTGGGCTCGTCGGCCAAGATGAGCTCCGGATAGGTGATGATGGCCCGGGCGATGGCCGCCCGCTGCTTTTGGCCGCCGGAGACCTCGTAGGGGAACTTTTGCAGCAGCTCCCAAATGCCCAGCCGGTGGGCGATGGGGTCGATGCGCTTTTTCATCTCGTCGTACTTCTTGCCCGCCAGCACCAGGGGCAGGAAGATGTTGTCCTGCAAGGAGAAGGTGTCCAGCAGGTTGAAGTCCTGGAACACAAAGCCCAGGTGGTCCCGGCGGAAGGCGGAAATCTCCTTCTCATTGAGGGAGACGATGTCCCGCATATTCAAAAACACCTGGCCGCTGGTGGGCTTATCCAGCCCCGCCAGGATGTTTAAAAGGGTGGTCTTGCCGGAGCCAGACTCGCCCATAATGGCCACGAACTCCCCTTCCTCCACGGTGAAGGTCACCCCGGAGAGGGCCGTCACCTTGGCACCGCCCAGGCGGGTGGTGTACACTTTTTTCAAGCCGTTCACGTTTAAAAGCGCCATACTTCATTCTCCTTTTTCCGCGTTTGGGAAACGCCTCTCGTTTCTTTCTGGGGAAAAGTATAGGCCCCATTTCTTACGGGTTTCTAAAGGAGGGCTTACAAAAAGAGAAAGCAAACCTTACGGTTTGGAAGGGGCCGGGGAAAAATCCCCAGAAGTGGCCCCAACGGCTTGCGGCCTGGCCGCAAAACAGGTATAATAGGTACACTTCATCATAGAAAGCGAGCGTTCATGCCATGAAATTAGGAATCGTGGGCCTTCCCAACGTGGGCAAGAGCACCCTGTTTAACGCCATCACCAACGCCGGCGCCCAGTCGGCCAACTACCCCTTCTGCACCATCGAGCCCAACGTGGGCGTGGTGGCTGTGCCGGACAAGCGTCTGGACAAGCTGGCCGAAATGTACGAGCCGGACAAATTCACCCCGGCCACCATTGAGTTTGTGGACATCGCCGGCCTGGTGAAGGGCGCCTCCAAGGGCGAGGGCCTGGGCAACAAGTTCCTCTCCAACATCCGGGAGGTGGACGCCATCGTCCACGTGGTGCGCTGCTTTGAAAACGACGACATCATCCATGTGGAGGGCAGCATCGACCCCAAGCGGGACATTGAGACCATCGACGTGGAGCTGATTCTCTCGGACATCGAGGTGCTGGACCGCCGCATCGACAAGACCCGGAAAATGCTGAAAGCCGATAAGAAGTACCAGGCCGAGCTGGATTTCCTGGAGCGGGTCCACCAGGCGCTGGAGGAGGGCAAGTCCGCCCGCAGCGTGGAGTGCACCGAGGAGGAGGCGGAAATCCTCTCCACCGTGAGCCTGCTGACCAACAAGCCCATTATCTTCGCCGCCAACATGAGCGAGGACGACTTCCGGGGCGGTGTGGAAAACAACAAGTACTTCCAGGTGGTGCAGGAGTTCGCCCAGGCGGAGCACGCCGCCGTGCTGCCCATCTGCGCGGAGATTGAGGCGGAGATTTCCGGCATGGAGCCCGAGGAGAAGAAGCTGTTCCTAGCGGACATGGGCCTGGAGGAATCCGGCCTGGACAGGCTCATCCAAGCCTGCTACTCCCTGCTGGGGCTCATCTCCTACCTCACCGCCGGCAAGCCCGAGGTGCGTGCCTGGACCATTAAAAGAGGAACCAAGGCCCCCCAGGCCGCCGGCAAAATCCACTCGGACTTTGAGCGGGGCTTCATCCGGGCGGAGGTCATCGGCTTTGACGAGCTGATGGAGTGCGGCAACATGGCCGTGGCCAAGGAGAAGGGCCTGGTGCGCAGCGAGGGCAAGGACTACGTCATGCAGGACGGGGACATTGTGCTGTTCCGCTTTAACGTGTAAGCCCGCGGCTGGGGATGCCCGGCCTTTCTAAAAGAGGAGGCGTTTTCCATGGAACCCCTTGTTGTGTGGCTCCTCATCTTTGTGGTTTTCTTCTGTGTGCTGTACTTCACCGTAAAAGCCGCCGTGCGGGACGGGATACTGGCGGCCCGGCAGGCCCAGCGGGAGGAACCGCCCCAGCAAGACGCGCCCAACGAGAAAAAGGATGGCTAAATGCCATCCTTTTTTCTTTTATCCAAGGGGTTCCGCCCCATTCAAGACGCCGGAGGAACAGGGCCGCTAAGCTCGCGTTTTGCCCACAAGGCCGACGGAACTTTACGCGCCCTCGGCGTGTTTTAAATAGTCAATCTTCCACTCTATCTTCTCCAGGTAGTGCTGGAGCTCCTCAATCTCTTGGAGCACCCGCTGGTGGTGGTCGGTGAAGATGTGCAGCCGCTCCTCCAAGGTGGCGTCTCCCTGCTCCACCAAGTCGAAATACCGCTTGATTTCCTTTAAGGGCATGCCGGTGCTTTTCAGGCACATGGCCATCTCCAGCTGGGCCACGTTCTCCTGGCTGTACACCCGAATGCCGTTTTTCGTCCGCCCCGGGTGGATGATGCCCTCCTTCTCGTAAAACCGCAGGGTGTGGGGCTCTACCCCAAACCGCTGGGCCACTTGGGAAATGCTGTAGCTTTCCATAGCGCGCCTCCTTGTGCCGGATACCGGCAATAAACTGTACTTTAAGTTTAGGCCCAAGGGGGGGCTTTGTCAACCGCTTTTTTCGGCGGCGGGGCCGTTCGTTGTATTTTTATACAAATATGCCTGCATAAATTCTCCGATAATCGCCGATTTACCCCCTTGTAAAACGGGAAATAAGTTGTATAATGTGTATATTCCCAACAACGAAACCCAAAGGACGAAGGAGAGAATCACTCATGAAGAAAATTGCATCCCTTCTGGCAGCCGTTATGCTGCTGACCGCCGCCTTGGCTGGCTGCGGCAACTCCGGCTCCGGCTCTTCCACCACCGACACCAGCAGCGCTTCTTCCACCGCCAGCCAGTCCTCCGCTGCCGAGGACAGCTCCGCCGCGGAGGGCGAGACCTCCAGCGAGGCTTCCGCCACCGAGGCCGGCGACTACGGCGAGTTCACCACCATTGAAGAGGGCAAGCTGATCATGTCCACCAACGCCCAGTTCCCTCCCTACGAGATGGTGGCCGACGGCGAAGGCTTTAACGGCACCGGCTTTGAAGGCATCGACGTGGAAATCGCCTCTGCCATTGCTGACAAGCTGGGCCTGGAGCTCCAGATTGACGACATGGAGTTTGACTCCGCCCTGCTGGCCGTGCAGAACAACACCGCCGACGTGATGCTGGCCGGCCTGTCCTACTCCGAGGAGCGGGACGAAGTGGTGGACTTCACCGACAGCTACGCCACCGGCGTGCAGGTGGTCATTGTGAAGGACGGCTCTGACGTGACCATGGATAACCTGGGCGAGAAGATGATTGGCACCCAGCGGGGCACCACCGGTTACATCTACGCCTCTGACACCCCTGAGAACGGCGGTTACGGCGAAGACCATGTGCTGGCCTACGACAACGGCGCCACCGCTGTGCAGGCCCTGATGAACGGCCAGATCGACGCCGTCATCATCGACGAGGCCCCTGCCAAGGAGTTTGTGGCCGCCAACGAGGGCCTCACCATCCTGCCCGGCAACTGGGTGGAAGAGCAGTACTGCGCCGCCGTGGATGAGGGCAACACCGCGCTGCAAAACGCCATCAACACCGCTCTCAACGAGCTGATGGATGACGGCACCGTGGACGAGATCATCGCCAAGTACATCAGCGCGGAATAAGTGAAATGATACCATTGTCCCAAGGAGCGGCCCTGCGCCGCTCTTTTGGTCTATGGAATCCCTAAGGAGAGAGGAGTGGGCAGATGAATTTTTCCCAGTTGTACGAGCAGTTTGCCGCCCTGGAGGACCCCGGCTTCTGGCAGACCGCTTATATGAACTTTTACCGGGCCTGGTTTGAGGGCAACCGGTGGATGCAGTACTTCGAGGGCCTGGGCGTTACCATTCTCGTCACAATCATCGCCTTGCTGATTGGCGTGGTGCTGGGCGTGCTGGTAGCCGTTGTGCGCACAGGCCACGACCAACAGCGAAAAGGCCACCACAACCCCATTTTAGCGGTGCTCAACATGGTCTGCAAGGTGTATGTCACCGTCATTCGCGGCACCCCTATGATGGTGCAGCTGCTGATTATGGGCTTTGTCATTTTCAAAAGCAGCCGCAACCATTCCATGGTGGGGGCCCTGGCCCTGGGCATCAATTCCGGGGCCTATGTGGCAGAGATCATCCGTGGCGGCCTGATGAGCCTGGACCCCGGCCAAACAGAAGCCGGGCGCTCTCTGGGGCTGGGCTACCTCACCACCATGCGGTGCATTGTGGTGCCCCAGGCCTTCAAGGCCATTCTGCCCGCCCTGGGCAACGAGTTCATCACCCTGCTGAAGGACACCTCTCTCATCTCGGTGGTGGCCGGCACAGAGATCGTCTACTTTGCCCAGGCGATTGTGGCCCGCACCTATGAACCCATGTGGCCCTACCTCATCATCGCGGTGATGTATCTGATTTTGGTGCTCATCTTCACCTGGCTCCAGGGGATTCTGGAAAGGAGGCTGCGCGCAAGTGATAGACGTTAAAGACTTGACCAAGACGTACGGGGACCACCAGGTCCTCAAGGGCATCAACGAGCACATCCACAAGGGCGAGAAGGTGGCCATCATCGGCCCCTCCGGCTCGGGCAAGTCCACCTTCCTGCGGTGCCTGAACCTGCTGGAGGAGCCCACCAGCGGCACCATCACCTTTGAGGGCGTGGACATCACCGACCCGAAAAACGACATCAACAAGCTGCGGGCCCGCATGGGCATGGTGTTCCAGCAGTTCAACCTGTTCCCCCACATGACCGTAAAGCAGAACATCACCCTGGCCCCCACCAAGCTGAAGCTGATGACCAAGGCCCAGGCCGACAAAAAGGCCCTGGAGCTGCTGGAGCGGGTGGGCCTGCCGGACAAGGCCAACGCCTACCCCAAGCAGCTTTCCGGCGGCCAGCAGCAGCGCATTGCCATTGCCCGGGCCTTGGCCATGAACCCGGACGTGATGCTCTTTGACGAGCCCACCTCTGCCCTGGACCCGGAAATGGTGGGCGAGGTGCTGGAGATTATGAAGGAGCTGGCCGACGAGGGCATGACCATGGTGGTGGTCACCCACGAGATGGGCTTTGCCCGCAGCGTGGCCACCCGGGTGCTGTTTATGGACGAGGGCGTCATCGCCGAGCAGAACGAGCCCGAGGCCTTCTTCACCCACCCCCAGAACCCCCGGCTGCAGGAGTTTCTCTCCAAGGTGCTGTAAGACTTGGAGGGCTGTTCCAATCGCCTGCTTGAATATCCCCCACATGGAATGGAGCCTTGTTTGGGCCCCATTCCATGTTGTTTTTTGGGGAACTTCCGCCAGCCTCTTTCAAAAGGCCACGGGGAACCGCGCCGGATAACGCGCCCCAAAGTCTCCAACACCTAGCATAAAGGGGCTGCCGTTTCCACGGCAGCCCCTTAGGCGCATTATAAAAAGAGGGTGAAATGGGAAGAAAAACTTACTCGGCGCAGTTCTTCTTCAAGGTCTCCAGCTGGTTGCGGAGCTCCTGGGGCAGCTTGTCGCCAAACTGCTTGTAGAACTCCTCAATGCCCTCGGCTTCCTTAGCCCAGGCAGCCTTGTCCACTTCCAGGATGGACTTCAGGGTCTCGATGTCGAAGTCCTGAATGCCCTCCAGGTTGATGTCCTCAGCGTAGGGCACATAGCCGATAGCGGTCTCCTTGGCGTCCACCTTGCCCTCGCAGCGCTTGAGAATCCACTCCAGCACGCGGAAGTTGTCGCCGAAACCGGGCCACAGGAAGTGGCCTTCGCTGTCCAGACGGAACCAGTTGACGTTGAAGATCTTGGGGGCGTTCTCGCCCAGCTTCTCGCCCATCTCGAACCAGTGCTGGAAGTAGTCGCCCATGTGGTAGCCGCAGAAGGGCAGCATGGCCATGGGGTCACGGCGGACCACGCCCACAGCGCCGGTGGCGGCGGCGGTGGTCTCAGAAGCCATGATAGAGCCTACGAACACGCCGTTGTTCCAATCGCGGGACTGGTACACCAGGGGCGTGGTCTGGGCGCGGCGGCCGCCGAAGATGATGGCGGAAACCGGCACGCCTTCGCCCTTGTCGAACTCAGCGCTGATGCAGGGGCAGTTCTTGGCAGGAGCAGTGAAGCGGCTGTTGGGATGGGCGCCCTTCTTATCGGAGGTCTTGCCATTCCAGGGCTCGCCGGTCCAATCCAGAGCGTTCTCAGGCGGATTCTTGTCCAGGCCTTCCCACCACACAGTGTTGTCGTCCAGGTTGTGGGCAACGTTGGTGAAGATGGTACCCTTCTGAGTGGAGATCAAAGCGTTGGGGTTGGACTTCATGTTGGTGCCGGGGGCCACGCCGAAGAAGCCGTTCTCAGGGTTGATGGCATACAGCTTGCCATCGGCGCCCTGGCGCATCCAAGCGATATCGTCGCCCACAGTCCAAACCTTGTAGCCCTTGTTGCGATAGCCTTCCGGCGGGATCAGCATGGCCAGGTTGGTCTTGCCGCAAGCGGAGGGGAACGCAGCGGAAACGTACTTCACTTCGCCCTGGGGATTCTCAATGCCCAGGATCAGCATATGCTCGGCCATCCAGCCTTCCTGCTTGCCCAGGTAGGAAGCGATACGCAGAGCGAAGCACTTCTTGCCCAGCAGCACGTTGCCGCCGTAACCGGAGTTGACGCTGATGATATAGTTGTCCTCGGGGAAGTGGCAGATATAGCGCTTCTCCTCGTCGATGTCGCACTTGCAGTGCAGGCCCTTCACCCAGTCCTCGCTGTCGCCCAGCACGTCCAGCACAGCCTGGCCCACGCGGGTCATGATGGCCATGTTCAGCACCACGTAGATGGAGTCGGTGACCTCCAGGCCGATCTTAGCCAAGGGGGAGCCGATGGGGCCCATGGAGTAGGGGATCACGTACATGGTGCGGCCCTTGTAGCTGCCGCGGGCGATGTCGAACAGCATCTTGTAAGCGGCCTGGGGCTCCATCCAGTGGTTGGTGGGGCCGCAGTCCTCTTCCTTGCGGGAGCAGATGAAGGTGCGCCCTTCCACACGGGCCACGTCGTTGATGGCGGTGCGGTGCAGGTAGCAACCAGGCAGCTTCTCCTCGTTGAGCTTAATCATTTCGCCGGTTTCGCAGGCCTGCTTGCGAAGGCTCTCCAGCTGCTCCTCAGAGCCGTCGATCCAGACGACCTCATCGGGGGTGACCAGCTCTTTCATTTCGTCAAGCCAAGCCAGCACGGACTTATTGTTGGTCATTTGTATTAACTCCTTTCGCCCAATGGCAAAATTTGTGCTTGTCTTCCAGTGTCTATTCTAGCACAGCGGGCCCTAAGAATCAATGACTAATTTGTTAAAAAGACAGCAATCCCGCCGGGAGACCTCAGCTTTCCCCGTTTTCCCGGCTGCCCCGCCCCTTGCGGGGGTAGGGCCGGGGCTGGTCTGTTAAGCCTAACAGGTAATCTACACTGGTGCGGTACAGCTCCGCCAGGCGGATGAGCACCCAGGTGGGCACGTCGTTTTCCCCGGTCTCGTATTTAGAATACCCCGTCTGGCTCATTTTCAGCAGGGCCGCCAGCTGTTTTTGGGTCAAATCCTGGTCCTGGCGCAGGTCGCGCAAGCGTGGATACATACAAAAATCACCTCGAGATTATTGTATGTAATCTGTTTCAGGGTATTGATTTTTAACCTGTTTCAGGTTATAATACAGACAGCGCCTATCCAAGCGAAATATTGTGGAGGAATGATTATGTTAAAGAAATTGTCCGCACTTTTCCTGTCTCTTTGTCTGCTCGCCTCTACGGCCGCCTGCTCCCAGACCACTGCACAAGACAGCAGCAGTTCGTCCGAACCAGCCAGCGTATCCTCAGAAGCAGAGCCAGAATCCACACCCGAACCTACTCCAGAGCCCACTCCGGAACCTACACCAGAACCCACACCTACGCCCGAACCTACTCCCACTCCCGAGCCAGAAATGACAGAGGAAGAATATAAGGCAGCGTGCTATGAGGGGTATGATTACAAAACTCTAGCCAGAGACCCTGCCACCTATGTTGGTGAATACGCAAAATTCCGTGGGGAAGTCATCCAAGTGATGGAAGGCGCAGGCATCACTGTCTTGCGGGTAAATGTCACACAGAATGAATATGGCAACTGGGAAGACACCCTTTATGTCAACTACATCCCCGCAGAAGGGGAACCACGTATCTTGGAGGATGACATAGTTACCATCTATGGAGAGATGATGGAACTGAAAACTTATGAAACAGTCATGGGAAGCTCCGTCACAATCCCCCAAATTCACGCACAGTACATCGACTTAGAATAATCTCAATAAAGAAAAGGGCTGCTTATAAACAGCCCTTTTCTTTATTCTTCCACCAGCACCACATGCCCCTGCTCCCTGGTTTTCCTCATGTCGATGAGCCGCTGGTTCTCGCTGCCCCGGAAGCGCAGCTCCAGGTTGCGCTGCTCCAGCACAAAAGGCCCGTCGATGAGCAGGTCCACCTGGGCCAGCAGGGCGTTGACGGCGGGGTCGTCCTTTTCCAGCAGCTGCTCGTAGGTCCAGCCGGTGTAGCAGGCCACGTCCTTGCCCGCGCCGTGGACCAGCCGGGCCAGCTCCGCCAAGGCCTCCGCCTGGCAGAAGGGCTCCCCCCCGCTGAAGGTGACGCCCTTTAAAATGGGGTCCTTCTGGAAGTCCGCGAACAGCTCCTGGGGGGTGGTTTTCTGGCCGCCCTCAAAGGCCCAGGTCTGGGGGTTGTGGCAGCCCGGGCAGTGATGGGGGCAGCCCTGGGTGAACACGGTGTAGCGGATGCCCGGCCCATCCACAATGGATTCCTTGATAACGCCGGCGATTGTCAGTTCCATAGCAATTCCTCCCAAGGGTAAAAAGGGCCGGGCGGGTCTCCCCATCCGGCCTTTTTCACAAGGTGCATTCTTTCCCGGAAAAACCCGCCGGGTCGGTCATTTCATAGGTGAGGGGCGTCAAGGTGACGTAGCCCTTTTCCAGCAG
>OLSM01002409.1_pt1 | contig 12125 bp, 7 predicted proteins | sample 1672721 | NCBI WGS metagenome assembly OLSM01 (sample SAMEA3136717, study PRJEB25190) | human gut metagenome | reverse complement strand
GGCGGCACCGCTCGCCGTGACGCCGGCGATCGCCGGTTCCACGGCGCGCGCGAGACGTCCGGATGTGATCAGGCCGCACATGAGTGTCGCCATGGCGATAAGCAGGGCCGTCGCGCGACGCCGCCATGATCGGTGGCAGGTCGGAGGATGTTCGGGCGAGTGCCCACGACGATGACGAGCGGATGAAACCATCATTGGTTGCCCTTGCCTTCTCTTGATTTTCAGTAAGAACCGCACCGGCGGACATTGCCGGATTTTGTTAACAATATATACAAAGAATGGGACATGGCGCGCCCGCGTCACACCGCGCCGCGCCGCTTTCAACCGCCCCCGTACCACACAATGCGATTTTTGGCGGTTTTTGTGCTGGTGTGGTACAGCGCCGATTCAAGGCAATTCGGGCGAATTCCTCAGATCATTGGAAAATGGCGGTTCCTGATTTTCTGTTCGTTGCCATACCAGCTCAAAAACGCGTCGAAATCGCATTGTGTGGCAAACGCTGTGCCACACAATGCGATTTTGACCACAAATTGACGTGGTGTGGCACAATCCCCAGATGCCGGACCGCGGATATGCCGGCAATAGACAAAAGGGTTCCAGGCGATGCACCTGGAACCCCGATATGCGGACAGGGCGAGATTCGAACTCGCGGTGGCTTGCACCACAACGGTTTTCAAGACCGTCTCTTTAGGCCGCTCAGACACCTGTCCTTATGTGCACCACGAAGCGCACAAGATTCAATTATACATCCGGCGCGGATGTTCTCCGCCACCGGATGCGGTCGACGCCGAAGCGATCAGGCTTCCCACTTGGTCGGCTCGATGACTTCCTTGCCGCCCATGTAGGGGCGCATGGCCTGCGGAATCTCGATGGAGCCATCCTTCTGCTGATGGTTCTCCAGGATCGCGACGAGCCAGCGCGTGGTGGCCAGCGTGCCGTTGAGCGTGGAGACCGCGCGGGTGGAACCGTCCTCGTTGCGCTCGCGGATGTTCAGGCGGCGGGCCTGGTACTCGGTGCAGTTCGAGGTGGAGGTGAGCTCGCGGTAGCGGCCCTGGGTCGGGATCCACGCCTCGGTGTCGAACTTGCGGGCTGCGGAGGAACCGAGATCGCCGGCGGCGGTGTCGATGACGCGGTACGGCACCTCGACCTTGGCGAGCATCTCCTCCTCCATGCTCAGCAGGTGCTGGTGCTCCTTGTAGGAGTCCTCCTGCTTGGTGTAGACGAACATCTCCACCTTGTCGAACTGGTGCACGCGGATGATGCCGGACGTATCCTTGCCTGCGGCGCCGGCCTCGCGGCGGTAGCAGGAGCTCCAGCCGCAGTAGCGCAGCGGGCCGTTGGACAGGTCGAGGATCTCGTTCTCGTGCATGCCGGCGAGCGCCACCTCGGAGGTGCCGACCAGGTACTGCTCGTCAGGCTCGCGAAGACGGTAGATCTCGTCGGCGTGGGAGTTGAGGAAGCCGGTGCCGGCCATGACCTCGGGACGCACCAGCGTCGGGGTGATGGCGAGCACGAAGCCGTGCTTCTCGGCCTGATCGACGGCCATGGTCAGCATAGCGATCTGCATGCGGGCGACCGCGCCGCGCAGGAAGTAGAAGCGGGAGCCGCCGACCTTGACGCCGCGGCGCATGTCGATACCGGCCACGCCGGTGCCGAGGGTCAGGTGGTCTTTCGGCTCGAAGCCTTCGGCCGCGAAGTCGCGGGGCTGGCCGACCTTCTTGACGACAACGTAATCGTCCTCGCCGCCTTCCGGGGCCTCGGGTTCGACGACGTTCGACAGCTTCCACATGGCGGTGGTGTATTCCTCGGCGGCGGCGTCCGCGGCGGCCTTGTATTCGGCGACCTTGGCGGACAGCTCCTTGGTCTGCGCGATCAGCGCGGCCTTCTCATCGGCGGGCGCGGCGGCGACCTTCTTGCCGATCTCCTTCTGCTGGGCGCGGGCCTCCTCGAACTCCTTGAGCGCGGAGCGACGGGTCTCGTCGGAGCGCAGCACCTCGTCGACCAGTTCGACGGATTCGCCGCGCTTGCGCTGGGATTCCTTGACAATGTCAGCATGTTCGCGAATGAATTGAATATCAAGCATGTGCCTAACACTACCGCCGTAAGCCGACACGGACAATACCCCTCGACCGGCCCTTGAACGGCCCGCCGCACACATCACGGCCGCTCCCTCCCCTCGGCCGGCGCGGCCGTTGCATCGCCGCATCCGACTACGGAGCCGGAGAACAGAGTTCCGAGCGGATTCACACGACGTTCATTGCGGCTCCATGTGCCGTCTCTTCGGGCTTCCTACGCTGGCGTTGCACATCGGTTCCCGTGCGACGACCGTTCGCGCCCTGCGACGCGTCGCGCGGGAATCTTCAGCAAGAAGGAGTATCCATGCGTATTTCAACACGCATTCAAAGCCTGCTGGTCTCGGCAGCGCTGCTGGTGCCGCTGGTGGCGACGCCAGTCACCGCAGCCTACGCGCAGCCGACCGAGGAAAAGACCGCGGCGTCCTGGTCGGGCGTCGTCATCAACGAGGCGTATCTGTCCGGCGGCAGCAAGGGCGCCGCATACAAGAACAAATTCATCGAACTGTACAACACCACCGACAATGACGTGACGCTCGACGGCACCTCGCTGCAGTACCGTCCGGCGAGCGGCACGGGCGCGAGCAACGCCGCCGCCGACCTGACCGGCGTCATCAAGGCCAAGGGCCACTATCTGATCAAGGCGGGCTCGAACGGCTCCAACGGTGCCGAGCTGCCGCAAGCGGACGCCACCGCCACCAGCCTCAACGCCAGCGGCACCAAAGGCACGCTGTTCCTCGCCGCCACGACAAGCAAGCTCAGCCCGGCCGTCGGCGACACCACGGCGAACGCCGACATCATCGACGCGCTCGGCTACGGCGACACCAACACGTTCGAGAAGGCAGCTGCCACCGCGCCGACGAACAACACCGCCGTGAAGTCGCTGAACCGCGCGAACGGCGTGGACACAAACGACAACAGCGCCGACTTCACGCTGAGCGCCGACATCACCCCCGAAGGCACCGGCGAAGAATCCCAGCCGACACCGAAACCAGACCCGACGCCCGGCGACTGCCCGACCGGCGAGGCCGAAATCTCGCAGATCCAGGGCACCACCGACACCAGCCCGTGCGTCGGCAAGACCGTGACCACCACAGGCGTGGTGACCGCGGCCTACCCGGACGGCGGATTCAACGGCTACACCATCCAGACGCCGGCAACCGGAGGCGCGGTCGACCTCGCCGAGCACAAGGCGTCCGACGGCCTGTTCGTATACGATTCGAAGAACGTCAAGGATCTTCAGATCGGCGACTATGTCAAGGTCAACGGCACGATCAGCGAATACTACGGCCTGACCGAGCTCAACGCGAGCTCCGTCACGAAGCTCTCCGACAAGGCCGAGGCCCCGAAGGCCTCCACCGTGGCGTTCTCGAAGACCGACACCGAGCGCGAAAGCCTGGAAAGCATGCTGATCGCGCCGCAGGGCGACTACACCGTTTCGGACGTGTACAACACGAACAAGTACGGCGAGATCGGACTCGCGGCATCGAACAAGCCGTTCCTCAACCCCACCGTCAAGGGCCTCAAGGGCGACGCCGAAACCGGTGCCGCATACCAGGCCGAACTCGACCGCATCGAAGCCGAGGGCGTGTACCTGGACGACGGCTCCAGCCGCAACTTCCTCGACACGAAGTACCCGGACAACGCCGACACGCCGCTGCCGTACCTGTCGAACGACCAGCCGGTGCGCGTGGGCGAGAAGGTCACGTTCACCAAGCCCGTCGTGCTCGACTACCGCAACAGCGCGTGGCGCTTCCAGCCGACCGAACGCCTGACCGGAGACAACGCCGACGCGCAGCCGGTGACGTTCACCAGCACCCGCACCGACACGCCCGATCTGGCCGCGGTCGGAGGCGATATCAGGCTCGCCACGTTCAACGTGCTCAACTACTTCTCCACCACCGCCGACGAGACCGGCTGCTCCACGAGCAACGCCTACACCGACCGTGACGGCAACCCGGTCACCGCGAAGAACTGCGACGTGCGCGGCGCATGGGACAAGACCAACATGGAACGCCAGCGGGCGAAGATCGTCAAGGCCATCAACAACCTCGGCGCCGACGTGGTCTCGCTGGAGGAGATCGAGAACTCTGCCAAGGCCGCCAGCTCCGTGCCGGCATCATTCAAGGGCGAGCGCCGCGACTACGCGCTCTCCACGCTGGTCGACGCGCTCAACGAGCAGGCCGGCGAAGGCACCTGGGCCTACGTGCCCAGCCCGCAGACCGTCCCCGACCTCGACGTGGAGGACGTGATCCGCACCGCGTTCATCTACAAGCCCGCCAAGGTCGCGACCGTCGGCGAAACCCGAATCCTCACCGACTCCGACGCGTTCAACGGCAAGAACGGCTACGAGCACGGCCGCCAGCCCGACGCCCAGGCGTTCAAGGCCAAGGGCGCCGCCGACTCCGACGCGTTCCTCGTCGTCGCCAACCACTTCAAGTCCAAGGGCTCGGCGAGCAACGCACTCAACCAGGATCCCGGCGACGGCTCCGGCAACGCCGACTACACCCGTCAGGCGCAAGCCGACGCGCTGCTCGCGTTCACCGATGAGATGAAGAGCGATCTCAAGCTGGAGAAGGTCTTCCTCGTCGGCGACTTCAACGCCTACTACGCCGAAAAACCGATCCAGAAGATCGTGGCGGCCGGATACACCGACCTGAGCGAGCAGGTGAGCGAAAAGACCGGCAAGTACACCTACGCCTACACCGTCAAGGACGAATCCGGCAACACGAACGGAGGGGTCGGCTCACTCGACCACATCTTCGCCAACGAGGCCGCGATGCGGTCCGTGACCGGCGCGGACATCTGGAACATCAACTCCGTCGAATCCGTGGCGCTGGAATACTCGCGCTACAACTACAATGCGAAGAACCTGTACCAGGCCGATCAGTTCCGCGCCTCCGACCATGATCCGGTGATCATCGGAATCTCGGCCTCCGGCACGACCGGCGGCACGGCCACGCTGAATCTGCTGAACTTCAACGATTTCCATGGCCGCATCGGCAAGAACCTGACGGTGCCGTTCGCCGCTACCATCGAGCAGCTGCGCACCGAGCACCCGGATTCGTCGCTGCTGCTGGCGGCCGGCGACAACGTCGGCGCCTCGCTGTTCAATTCGTCGGCGCAGAAGGACCAGCCGACCATCGACGTGCTCAACGCGCTGGGGCTCAAGGCCTCCGCGGTCGGCAACCACGAGTTCGACCAGGGGTACGACGACCTGACCGGCCGCGTGATCGGCACCGACGGCAAGCGCAACGCGCAGTGGGATTATCTCGGCGCGACGTGTACAAGAAGGGCACCGGTACGCCGGCGCTTCAGGAATACAGCATCCAGAACGTCAATGGCGTGCGGGTCGGTGTGATCGGCGTGGTCACGCAGGAGACCTCCACGCTCGTCTCCCCCGGCGGCATCAAAGGCATCGAGTTCGGCAACCCGGTCGAGGCCGTGAACCGCGTGGCCCGTCAGCTCACCGACGGCGACGAGTCGAACGGCGAGGCCGACGTGATCGTGGCCGAATACCACGAGGGCGCCGCCTCCAACGAGGATGACGCCACCGCCAAGCCGACCATCGACGAGCAGAAGGCCGCCAGCCCGGTGTTCAAGAAGATCGTCGACGACACCGACCCGGCGGTCGACGTGATCTTCACCGCGCACACGCACATGAAGTACTCGTACACCGATCCGGCCCACAACGGACGCCCGGTCATCCAGACCGGCAGCTACGCCGCGAACATCGGCCAGGTCGTGCTCGACTACGACAAGGCCACCGGCACCGTCACCTACCGCAAGTCCGGCAACGTGGCGGTCGACACCAGCAAGAGCGACGACGAGCTCGCGGCCGCCGGCGACGACACCGTCAGGAACGTGAAGAGCATCGTCGACGCCGCCGTGGCCAAGGGCCAGGAGGAAGGCGACAAGCCAGTCGGCTCCATCGCCGCCGACATCACCACCGCCTTCAAGGACGGCGCGCGCGACGACCGCGCCTCCGAATCCACGATGGGTAACCTCGTCGCCGACTCGCTGCTCGACTCACTGTCGTCCGAGAACCGCGGCGGCGCCGAAATCGGCGTGGTGAACCCCGGCGGCCTGCGCGCCGAATTCTGCAAGACCGGCGACAACGAGAAGTGCACGATTGCCGCCGACGGCACCATCACCTATGCCCAGGCCAACGCCGTGCTGCCGTTCCTCAACAACCTGTGGACCACCACACTCACCGGAGCCCAGTTCAAGGAAGCCCTCGAACAGCAGTGGCAGACCGACGCCGACGGCAACGTGCCCTCCCGCCCGTACCTGCAGCTCGGCCTGTCGCACAACGTCTCCTACACCTATGATCCGAACGCGGCGCAGGGCAATCACATCACTTCGGTGACCGTGAACGGCAAGCCGCTCGACCTCAAGCGCGAGTACCGCATCGGCTCCTTCTCGTTCCTGCTGCAGGGCGGCGACAACTTCCGCGCCTTCGCCGCCGGCAAGGACACGAAGGACACCGGTCTGGTCGACCGTGACGCATGGATCGACTACATCTCCAAGAACTCGCCGCTCAAGCCGCGCTACGACCGTCGCGCGGTGGCCGTCACCGGCATCCCGGCCGATGGCAAGGTCACGGCCGGCACCTCGTTCGATCTGCAGTTCTCGAAGCTCACGCTCACCTCGCTGGGCGTGCCCGCCGAGACCAAGCTGGTCGCCACGATCGACGGCGAGCAGGTTGACTCCGCCTCTGACGTCTCCTACGAGATCGGCTCCGGCTCCATGCTCGACGGCCAGGACACCGCCCTGCGCGGCACCAAGGCCGGTGACGAGGTCACCTTCACGTCCACGCTCAAGGGCGGCGACCACGAGGGTGAAGAGGCTGAAGTCACCATCACGGTCAAGGCTATGAAGGCGCGCGAGCTGCCCAAGGCTGACGACGACTTCGCTCAGATGGTCTCCGAGTTCGACACCATCGACGAACTCAAGGAAGACCTCAAGAAGCAGGCCGCCGAGTCCAAGGAGTCCCAGCAGGCCCTCGCCGCGCGCGATGCTCTGATCGACGTTCTCCTCGGCAAGGTTGAGATCGTTCTGCCCGAGTCCGCGGTCGACCACCAGGTCGAGCACCGCGTCGGCGAGGACGCCAAGCCCAAGGAGAAGAAGGAAGCTCGCGAGGCTGTCGAGAAGGAGATTCGCACCGAGCTGCTCTCCGAGGCCCTGGCCAAGAAGTTCGACGTCCAGGTCTCCCAGCAGGAGCTCATCGACATCGTGGAAGGCGCGGACGCGTAGCGCCTAGGGGAGAATGCAGCGATGGCCCGGCATCGTGCTGCACTTATCGCACGAAACGCAGCGGGGCTTCGCCTGCGGATCGACCCGCCAGCGTCGCGCCAGTCGCGGTTCGCAGATAAGCGGACGGCACAGGCCGAATCCCGCAATGCGACCCTCGCTTTCCACCGCAAGGCGATCCATCGCTTCGAAACTGCGATTGCCGCCCGTCAGAATGACGGGAACGTCGATCGCGCGGGCAAGCCGCTGCGCGTAGGCGGCGAAGAACGGCTCTCCATCGAAGTCGCGCACACGGCAGTTCCGCCAGTTCCCGCTCACTTCTATAGCCGACGCGCCGTGAGCCGCCAGCAGCTTCGCCGCTTCAATGCTGTCGTCCTCAGTCAGGCCGCCCTCCACGCCGTCGGAGCTGTTCAGCTTCACGATCAGCGGGAACGTCGCACCCACTCGCAAGCGCACAGCGTCGACGACCTCGACAAGGAAGCGGGCACGGTTCCGCAGGGCACCGCCGTACTCGTCGCGGCGCCTGTTGAGCAAGGGGCTCAAGAACTGGCTGAGCAGGTAGCCGTGCGCCGCATGCAGCTCGACGCCATCGAATCCGGCAGTTTGAGCACGGGCCGCCGCGTCGGCGAATGCTTGGGCGAGCTCATGCAGATCGGCAACCGTGGCCTCCACCGGCACGATGCCGGTCTTCGGGTTGGCGACGGCCGACGGCCCGAGGATGCGCCTGCTGGGCGGCTGGAGCTTCGTCGCCGAGCCGCCGTATACGATCTGCGATACGATAGCCGTCCCATGCGCGTGAGCCATGTCCGTCAATGCCCGGAATTCGGGAACGAACGAGTCGTCGTAGATGCCCAGCATCCGAGGATTCGGCTGTTCGTTTCGCATAACGCGTGCATACCCCACGATGATCGTACCTATCCCGCCATCGGCAAGCTCCTCGTAGATCGCCGTCAGCTCAGGAGTCATATGCCCACCGTCATCGGCTAACGCCTCGTAGGTGGCTGCTCGCACCAGTCGGTTTTTCGCCCGCAACGAGCCTATTTCCATCTCCTCGAACAAAGTTTCCTTCGCCATCGCGCCTCCTTCAAACCGCATCGCAGCGCTACTCGGCGATGCCGAGCAATTCGTACAGCTCCTCGCGGCTGTGCACTCCCAGTTTACGATAGATTCGACTCGTATGGGCTTTTACCGTACCGCGCGCCACAAACAGGTTCTCCTCGATCTCCGCCGTCGTCCCCTTCCGCGCAAGCAGTTGGAGAACCTCTTCTTCACGCGGGCTGAGACTGCATTCGCGCGAAAGATCGGATACGCGCATGGCCAACAGCCCCGGCGAAAACACGTCGTCCTCTCCAGGATCCCCCTTGAGATTGATGCCCCACTTCGCGGAAAGCCTTTTTTCGGTGAAAAACAGGATTACGAACGCCACCACCACAGATGCAACGATCCCGATATGAAGCATGTTCATGAATTCCCCCGGCAAGTACGACGAGCCAAATGCGAACAAGCTCCATCCTCCAGCTTCCACCAGATAGCGGATGCCACGCTCGATTCCGTTCAACCAGGCGGCAGAAATGCCGAAACGGTACGTGATGTTGCTCAAGACGATCATGATGAAGATGGAAAGCATCGTGTAACCCGCGTCGTAGCAGGTCGCAACCGTTTGCGCATCGAGAGAGAACTGCGGGGCGATCAGCAACAACCCCACCGTCATAAAGGGGAAGGCGAGCTGGTATATCGTGTCGAAGTTGAACCATCTTGACGACGACAATACGCCGAAGATCACAAACGCCGCCACCAACACAGTCCCGACGACGTTTCCGACCACCAGCGGCTGATCCGGCAACACGCCGAACCCTGTCGCGAAGGTACACACTCCCATAAGGAGAATGGGCTTCCAAGGCACCTCCGAGAGCCCGGCCTTTCCCATGCGTTTGGGCAGATCGACATCCGGCAGACGCTTCATCGATCGCCGAACCCAATCGATGGACGCAAGCGGAAGCATCACGGAAAACACGGCAATATACGCAGGATCCAACCCGCCGAACAGCCATTTCAACGCTTCCCCCAACACGATGGCGCCAGCATAGTACACCGCTACGCGCATAGGATTCAGCGATCCGAAGAATTCGGTCCACATGAGGATGAGCAATCCCAGCCCCGCTCCCGCCAACATGAGGCCGGCGTATTTGAGCGCGGCAACTTGCAGCCAGAAGCACGAGACCACGCAGAGCGCAGAGCCTCCGACCATGCCGATGGCGGTCAACGTCACCAGCGCGTTGTTCGACCACAGAGGCGTGATACGTCGGGATAGGAGCACGACGGCAAACGACGCCACGCCTATGGCTCCCTCGAACAGCGCGTAATCGAAGAAATCAATGGTCGGAAACGCCTCATAGCGAAAGAACGTGGCAAGCCATGCACGGTACAACCCCACCCCGAGAAAAGAGACCGGCATAGCCCCCATGCGTATAAACATGTCTTTCCAACGCGCGACGAACTCCCTCATGCAGTTCCTCCCCTCCCTGCAATTCCAGCTTCCATCTTACGCTTTCGCCCCGCGATATCGAAGGCGTTTTGCACGGGGTTACATTTTTAAACTCGGGTAGGGTTACACATTGAAACCCGCCGCGGGCTGCAAAGGCATTTTCCCGATGGTATGTTTCCGCTGTCCCGAGCACACAGGTCGGTACTCGACGCTCAACACGGTTGCGATGCCGACCAACCGGGGAGACGGAACAGATAACAGGGAGGATGGACATCATGGCTGAACTTTCACGCAGGCAGTTTCTCACCGGAGCCGCTCTTGCGACCGCAGGAGGAGCCCTTACCCTTGGCGGATGCGCGCCGAAGGGAAGCGCCGCGAAAGCACCTTCCGACGAAGCAAGCGTGGCAACCGTCGGCAGCGGCATGGGCAAGCACGGCTCCATACAGGTGGAAGTGATCACGAAAAACGGCGCCATCGAGCGCATCGACGTGCTCGATTCTCGCGAGTCTGCCGGATTGGGCGATGTCTGCATGGACAAGCTGGGCAAACTCATCGTCGAAGGTCAGACGTTGAACGTCGACGTCGTGAGCGGCGCATCGCTTTCCAGCATGGCCTACCTCACAGCCGTTGCCGAAGCGCTCGACAAAGCCGGAGAGAAATCATCGGAATGGAAGAAGCGCGACAAGGCGCTTCAACGGCCCGATAACGACATTCCCACGTCGTACGATGTGGTGGTCGTAGGCGCGGGCGGGGCAGGATTCACTGCGGCCATCAGTGCAGCGAACAAAAGCAAGAAGGTGCTGCTCATGGAGAAGCTCGGCGTGTTCGGCGGATCGACCGCGTTGTCGGGCGGAGAAATGGCCGTACCGGGCAACTGGATCCAGAAGAACTCAGGGCTTGAAGACAGTCCCGAACTGCTCGCGGCCGACATGCTGGAAGGAGGAGACCATCGCGGCGATCCCGAGCTGGTCAACGTCATCGCCCGCGGCGTGTACGATGCCGCGCAATGGCTCACGTACGAGGGCGGCGTTTCCTGGGAGCACAACCTGCTGTTTTTCGGCGGCCACACCGTCAAACGCTCCATTATTCCCTCGGGGCACATCGGCAACGCCATGACAACGCGACTGACCACGCGAGCGCGATCCATCGACAACATCACGCTCATCGACAACACGAAAGCCACCGATCTCGCACAAGATTCCGATGGAAAGATCAACGGGATAAAGGCAGTGAACGTCGTCACGGGCGATGAGTACGCTTTCGACTGCAAGGCCGTCGTCTTGTCATGCGGCGGGTTCGGCGCGAACGTCGAAATGCGCGCGAAGGCCAACCCCGAGTTCGGCGAGCAGTTCAACTCGACCGATTCAGTGGGCGCACAGGGGGACGGCCTGACCATGGCTTCGGCCATCGGAGCCGATCTGGTCGACATGGAGCTTATTCAAACCTATCCCATCTGCGACGTCGATACCGGCGCGCTGCTCTACCTGGACGACATGCGTCTCGATGAGCGCACGGTCATGTTCAACAAGGAAGGCAAACGCTTCGTCGAGGAGCTTGGACGTCGCGACGTGCTATCGAAAGCCATCCTCGAGCAAACCGACGAGCGCGCTTACGAAATATGGGATCAAGCCGCTGCCGACGAGACCAAGGTGGTAGATATACATTCAGACGAGTTCGAGAACCTCGCATCGCGCAAGCTATGCGTGAAGGCCGATACGCTCGAGGAGGCATGCGAGCCTTTCGGCATCGATGCAGCCCAGCTTTCGAAAACCATCGAGCAGTGGAACGGATACGTCGACGCAGGATCTGATCCCGACTTCGCCTATCGCGGAACCATGCACAAGGTGGACACCCCGCCGTATTACATTATGGCCTACAAGCCCGCCGTTCATTACACCATGGGTGGCCTACGCATCAACACAAGCGCTGAGGTGCTCGACGTCCAAGGATCCCCTATTCCAGGATTGTATGCGGCTGGCGAAGTAGCCGGTCATAAGATGGGCACGAATCGTTTGGGGTCGACCTCCATGGCAGACATATACACATTCGGTCGCATAGCCGGCGACAACGCCGCCGATTACGTGGCATAGTTCCTCGCCACTCTCGATAGCCCCCTCCAAAACGGAACGGCTCGGAAACCCGAGCCGTTCCTCAATGTCCCAGCCTTATCGTGCGCCCTACTTCGCGACGATGTTCACCAGGCGGCCGGGCACCACGACGACCTTCTTAACGTCCTTGCCCTCGAGCGCCGCTTCGACGGCTGCGAGGCCTACGGCCTTGATGTCGTCCTCGGCAGCGTCCGCCGCTACCATGAT
>OLSM01002405.1_pt1 | contig 12142 bp, 15 predicted proteins | sample 1672721 | NCBI WGS metagenome assembly OLSM01 (sample SAMEA3136717, study PRJEB25190) | human gut metagenome | reverse complement strand
AGGCGGCGGGATTCCCGCTGCCTGCCCTGTTTATGGAGACTACGAATGAAAGAACTACACATCTGGCTGCGCTGGCCGACATCTGGTGTTCTACCGCCGCGAGGTATGCTCTACCTCGACGGTGCGGAGCACCTGCTGCGGGACGGCACAGAGCGCGTAGACACGGTGCAGACGCACTGCTGCTCTACGGCATGGCTTCAGATGGGCTATCGGATGCTCGTGCATTTTTCCGATGGCACCGACACGGAGATCAGGCTGGGTGACAACCTATCCACAAGACGCGTTATCCGGGCGGGGCACAATCTGCAAAGGCTTCTGCTGGCAGGTGAATTTGGGCCGGTGCTTGGATAGGACCAATTTGAGAGATTGCACCCTTGCACATGAAAATAGGAGGATATAGTTATGCACTTTACAGTATTGACCGCGCTGCAATTTCCATATGCGCCCGACATTATGAAGCATGTGCTTCAAGTTCCCATGCAAATGACGCTCCCGGCCCTTACACCGATCCAGGGGCAATTTGAGCGCGATATGACCGCGATCATCAATGCAACCATGGAGCCGTACTATGAAGCCACGGAAAACTCAGAGTACCTGGTGTTTGAAAACATGGATGAAGAAGTGCGTTCCGGCTATCAAAATGATACTCTGCAATGCGTGCAGATGCCGGACGGCAAAATCGTGGCATCGTGGGACAGGCGGTTCACCAATCACTTTGAGGTGGTGGACGGTGTTGTTTATGAGCGTTGCTGGGGCCCGCTTCACCAAAACAAGCGCACAAAGAAGGCCAAAAAGATTAAATTTCTTCCAAATTGCCCGATGAGGCGGCTCTATAAAACTATGGAGTCCTATGCTGAAGATTACCATGGCTATTACTTTCACAAGGGTTATCAGGCCTACGGCTACATGACAAATCCCAATGGCCACTATGACTGGTATCAGGTAGGCGGCCGGTGGAGACTGGAGTATCTGATCCACAGCGACGACCCATTTTTCATCCACGGGGAAAGCAGTTGGTGTAATAAGGACGAGACCAAAAAGGCACCACAGGGATACCGCTGGGTAACCGGCGCCCGCAAGTCCTCAATTTGCTGGGCCAAGATGAAAGAATTGGCTGTGGAGGAGGCGACCGCCACCTTTAAGCAGTTGGAACAGTGGTTTTCTACTGGCATTAAGCCGGAAGGTGACCGCTTTTTCGGTACGGTAACTGAGGCCGGCATTGCAAGCTGGGATGGTATGCTTTACGAGAAAGACATGACTCTGGAGCAGTACATCGCCGCCCGCGGTCTGGCGCCTGACCAGCGCCATCTGCCGAGCACCTATTACATCCTGGAGGATGGAGAGTGGGTGTGCGCCGATTCCTATGCGAAGAAAGATAAGGGGGCAGAGGACAGCCCCAGCTGGAGTCAGATTATCGCGGACTACTATGATTCCCTGCCGGATGATGCAGTCCTCGTAACGATCGACTGTCATGTTTGATTAGAATGGAGCGGAAGAGGGGCGTGCCCCTCTTCCGTTTTCTGATGGCAAACAAAGCTGCGGGCCGCAAAAGGCTGCCAGCCTACTATGGAGGTGAAAAAGAGTATGCAGGAAGGATATACCTGCCCAGACGATTTGGCGGCGGAGATCAAGTCTAATTTGGACTACGACGCCGTTGACTACACAATGCTCAGGGAGCATGAGAGCGGCGCTGTTCGCTTTATCGTCCCAATACGAAGTGGTGCGATTTACATCACCATTGAAGAAAAGCATACGGCATCTGCTGAGGGTGAAGTAATTGAGTGCTCCGAAGGCGGGCATTTCATGGAGGACGAAAAAGATGTCGGGCAATAATCTTTCAGTCCTGTGTGTGTATTGGATTATGGAAGCAATTGTGGACATTGGCCTTGACGTTGAATGCCCTGAGCACATCAGAGGACTGCGTATGGATGCAGTCAAGCGACTTCCGGGCTACTTGTCCAGCTATGTAAAAAGGGACTTAAATCCCGATGTGATTGAGGTGGTCTGTAAGAAAAAGCTGGAGTTTATCCGCCAGGCCACCACAAGAACGGAGATTCATCAGATCATGTCCCCTCCGCGTCCGCGCTGGTACGCAGGAAAGGTGATCTGCGATTCTTCCTATCACATTGATGCGGAGGAACTGCTGATCTGGTCGTGCTTTTCACCCGAAAACGTAATGCCGCATGAAGCAGAGGAACGGGCTCTGAGCCTGTTTGAAAAAGTATTTGGATGCTCTGTTGAGGAGTACAAAGGAGGAAAGCCAAATGGCAAAGGACAGGATTGACATTGATTACTTAACGAGCCACAAAATGGGGCTGGACGACACATTCGAGTTCCATTGTAAGGCCTGCGGTAAGTGCTGCAAGCATCGGACGGATGTGTTGCTGACGGCCTACGATGTCTTCCGGATCGCCCGGTATCTGGGCCGGACTCTGGACGACATCATCGAGCGGTACTGCGAAACCTACGCGGGCCCGGATAGTCATTTGCCTATCGTCCGTATTAAACCGAATCCCCCGGATGACGCCTGCCCCTTCCTCAGGGACAGAAAGTGTATCGTACATAAGGACAAGCCCCTGGTCTGCGCGGTTTTCCCGCTCTCCCGGGCTTTTGAATATGGAACGGACGCGCCCTTCTATGTGCTCCAGCAGGATGTGACCTGCGGCCGCAGGGACCGGACCGTCTCTGTCCGGCAGTGGATGGGGCATCTCTGTAATGAGGAGAGTGAGCGGGCCGGCACCGAATGGGGCGATTTGACGGCCATCTTGAGTACGGGTTTGGTAAAAAACTGGGACTCTATGCCTGATCTCATGAAAGAGAGTCTGCTCAATACGCTTTACCCCATCCTTTATTTGAACTATGACGTAAGGGATCCGTTTCTTCCCCAGCTTGAGCACAACGCTGTCGGAGTGCTCCTGATTAGTTCCGCAATTCTTCACACGGAAGACGTTCCGGATTGGTTGGAGATTCCTGACCACCTGAAGCCGCAGGGGCAATGCACCTTGCTCCTGCGCAAGGCTTACCACCGCTACAAAAAGCAGTGGTGCACCCAGCGTGGTCTTAGTCTGGTTCAAGGTCAGATGATGCAGGATGAGCCTGAGGCGGAGCATTTCCTCAACTTGGAAAGCTTCGCCCAGCGATTTTGCGCCTTAGACGCAGTGAAAGAATTCCTGACGCCCGAAGATCTGATCATTTGGCGACGGCTCGAAGATATTCCCGGGCTGCTGGAAAGTGAAAAAATGATGAAACTGCCCTTGGCGGGCGAATGAAAGGAAGGCATGAATATGAATACGGAGATTAAAAGAGTCCATGAATTGGTTGAGGTGCTCAACCGTTACCGTAACGAGTATTACAACCTGAGCGCCCCCAGCGTCGATGATGCCGTCTACGACCGCCTTTTCGACGAACTGGTCGCTTTGGAGCAGAGCACCGGCTGTGTGATGGGCAATTCGCCGACCCAGTCGGTTGGCTACGCCGTCGTCAGCAAGCTGAAAAAGGTGAGCCACGAAATCCCTCTCCTGTCGCTGGGTAAAAAGAAGTCCTTGCAGCAGCTTCTGGACTTCCAGGATGGCCGTGTCAGTATCCTGTCCCTCAAATTGGACGGTCTGACGATTAAGCTGACCTACGAAAACGGCGAGCTTCAGCAGGGCGCCACCCGCGGCGACGGTGAAGTCGGTTCGGACATCACCCACAATACCCCTGCGATCACTGGGATTCCGCAGAAGATCCCTTACCGCGGGCGTTTGGTGGTAACCGGGGAGGCCTTCATTCATAAGGCGGATTTTAAGCGGTTGAAAGCTACCATAATGGATCACACCGGCAAGCCGTATAAGACAGCCAGAAACCTGGCCTCCGGTTCGGTCCAGCTTTTCAGCCCCGCGGCCTGTGCGCAGCGATGCTTATATTTTCTGCCCTTCGGTGTTCTGGAGGGACTGGATGAGCCCGGCCGAGATGGGAACAGCAAGAGCGTAAAGCTACAGACACTCATGGAATTTGGATTTGGCCGCTGCCCCCATCTCCTGCTCTATAAGCAGCCGCTGCTTGAGGAAATGGCGCAGTGGATCGATGAGCTGAAGCAGAAGGCCGAGGAACTGGATATTCCCATCGACGGCATGGTGCTGACCTATGACGACATCGCCTATTCCAAAAGCTGTGGCCGCACCGGCCATCACTACAAGGACGGCCTGGCTTTCAAATTTGAAGACGGCCTTGTGGAGACTGTGCTGCGGGCAGTAGAGTGGAATCCAGCGCGGTCCGGCCTGCTCGCGCCGGTGGCCATCTTCGATCCTGTTGAGATCGATGGCACCGAGGTGTCCCGCGCCACGCTGCACAATTTAACCTTCATCAAAAATCTGCAGCTCAACGTCGGAGACCGCATTCTGGTATCCAAGAGAAACATGATCATTCCGCGGGTGGAGGAGAATTTGGACCGGGACGGCGACATGCTTGACTTCCCAGCAGTTTGTCCCTGCTGTGGGCAGCCCACCTCCATCCATTTGGGGGGAAGCGATGATCCCTCCGAGTTCCTGTACTGCGACAATCCCGATTGCTCCGACCAGTTCCTTCGCCAGCTGATTCACTTCGTAGGAAAGAAGGCCATGGACATCGACGGCCTCTCCACGGCGTCTATCGCCAAGCTTGTGGAACAGGGCTGGATCGGCTCCTGTACGGATATCTACCACCTGAACGAGCACCGGGAGGAGATCATTGCGCTCGAAGGGTTCGGCGTCAAGTCTTATGAAAAGCTGTGGGCCTCCATCGAGAGAAGCCGCACCACCACCTTTGAGCGGTTGGTCGTGGCTCTGGATATTCCTCTCATCGGCCGCACAGCCAGCCGCACGCTCGCCAAATACTTTGGCAGCGACCTGGACGCTTTCGTCCATGCGGCCATGACCAAGTTCGATTTCACGGCGCTGGAGGATATCGGCGAGACCCTAAGCACCAATATCCAGGAGTGGTTTGCAAAAGAGGACAACCTCGAACTGCTTGCTCTGCTGCGGGCGGAGGTCACCCTGCAGGCGCCTGCTGAGGATGCGGATACCCTGCCGGCTGAAAGTCCCTTCAAGGAAAAGACTGTGGTGGTCACAGGTACCCTGGAACACTTCAGCCGTTCCGAAATTGAAGATTTGCTGGCTAATCTCGGCGCCAAGCCGGCCGGCTCTGTCTCCAAAAAGACGGACTACGTCGTTGCCGGGGATAAGGCCGGAAGTAAGCTGACGAAAGCTCAGGCGCTCGGCGTTGCCGTCCTCTCCGAAGCTCAGTTCATGGAGATGGCCGGCGTCTAATAACAGCATTGAGGGAGGGGATTTTAGTCCCCTCCCTCTTCTCAAAAAACTGTATAATCTCCTAATCACAGCACTCGGCCGCCCGGCTCTCATTCCGGGCGGCCTTTTTATCGCATAAGCATATTTAACTATGTCTAGTTGGCTTAAAATTGGCCGGATTGAAATAATTGAATATGCTTATCTGGTCTAATTTTGCTCATTTGATACAGTTGACTACTTCGGTCTGCTTATGTTTAGAATCACTAAGCTGCGTTACAATAAAGCTGTAAGAAGGTGATAAATATGCAGAACGAAAGTCTCGATACACATGTTGGTGCGAGAATAGAAAGGCTACGCCGGAAATACGGTTACTCCCGGGAATCCTTAGCAGAACAACTGGGGGTAACTTGGCAGCATTTGGCGAATATTGAAAAAGGCCGGCGGAAACTGACTACAGATCTGCTGATTCACCTCCGGGATATATTCAGTGTTCCCGCCGACTATATCATCTCTGGCAACGACGAGCCCAACGATATTGCCGATGTAATGGCTGTCCTCTCCGGAGTGGACCGTGAGCTTTATCCATATGTGGAAGAATCGGTCATGGCCTTTGTCAAGGCAATCCGAAAGGAGCGGGAGCTGCGGGCGGAGTAAATACCCCTTTGCGGTTGCTCTTTGCGTATTATTTCCGTATATAATACGCAATCAACTGCAAAGGAGCGTGTGATCATGATTGTCAGTATCGACCATGGAAATAAGCAAATTAAGACGGTTCACAAAGTATTTACCTCTGGGCTGACGGAGTCGGCCAAGCGGCCTTTCGGTGAGGATGTCCTTTTTTATGAAGGGAAATACTACACCCTAACTGAAAACAGAATCCCTTTCAAATGGGACAAGAGCAACAATGAGGCATTTTTCATTTTGTCTCTATTCGCCATCGCCTACGAGATCGAAGCCGCGGGCTGCTATGCGCGGGAAGAGATCATTGGTGTTGACCTCGTCATTGGCCTGCCCCCGGCGCACTACGCCCCCCTTCATGAGAAATTCGAGAGTTATTTCCGGCGCACGGAAAACGGATCGTACATTGAGTTTGAATTTCAGCGCAGGCCCTATTACATCGCAATCGACAGTGTCCATGTATACCCGCAGGGATATGCGGCAGCCATGACCGCTTTCGACTATTTGAAGGACAAGCCCAAGGCGTATGTTGTGGACATCGGCGGTATGACGGTTGACTGCCTTCCCATTCACAGCGGGCGCCTTGCGGATAGCAACAGCTGTATCTCCCTGGAAGAGGGCGTCATCAACTTCTATGACATGGTCCAGGGGAAATTCTCTGGGGAGTACGGCATGCTGCTGGACGACCGGCAAATCGATGCAATGTTGGGAGGCGATGACGTTCTGGAGGATCCCCAGGCCATGGAGTTCATCGACCATCAGGCGCATGCCTTTGTCGAGAGGCTGCTGGGGTATTTGCGCGAAAGAAAAGTTGATCTGCGTACGGTTCCCGCCGTTTTTGTCGGCGGCGGGTCCATTCTTCTGAAAAAGTACATAGAGCCTTCAGAAGCGATTGGGCGATGTGTCTTTATCGACGACGTGTGTGCGAACGCAAAGGGGTATGATTTCCTGTATCGGGCACGCAATAAGGTGGCCGGTGGTCGGGCATGAGCGGCAAAAGCAATCTCTACCGGTTCACACTCCAATTCAATGAGAAGGATCACCGGCAACGGTTTGTCGCCGATCTTCTCAATGATGGGATGGGGCGGCAAAAGGCCCAGTACATCACCGATGCCATACTCCATTACATTAACTGCGTTCAAAATCCAGATATCGAACAGGACAAGGACGAGAGACTGCGCCAGAAAATTGAGCTGATGGTTCAGCAGGCGTGGGATAAAATGAGCGCAACCCATACGCCCGCTCCAGCTCCGCCTCCCGAAAAGCCTAAGCTGCTCAAGAGAAAGGCGGAGGTGATTACCACTGGTTCCGGACCAGACATCGATGAAAAGGAACTTGGCGCAATTCTTGAAGCCCTGGATCAATTCACACAGGCCTGAAGAGACCGGCAGCCCATCATTCTGTAATGTGGCTGCCGGTCTTTTTGTATGCTGCCAACCGCGAAAGCGGCCCCGCACATGCAGAGCTTTCTGTATGTGTGAGGAGGCGGCAATGATGGGATCACAGTAAGGATCCGCGGCCCTCCACCCAGCTTTCAGCAATCAAATCTGAAAGCAGGTGGAAACAATGAGGAGTTTTTACAACGATGGTACAGGCGATTACAAACTGCAAAACGAGTTCACCGCCTACTTGCAGATAGCAATTAGGCGTGTTAAAGCGCGCTATACGGACAAAAAGCGGCATATTGAAGCGAATGAGATCCCGAAAAGCTCCCTGCTGAAAAGCGGCGTTCCCGGTTTATCCGAGGATGCCGCCTTACTTTTTTTGTCGAAAAACGTCTCTGTCTTTCGGGATGAAGACGTTCTTGACAGGGGGATCTACATCGCCGAGATGCTGGAACAGCTCACCGACCGGGATCGGGAAATCTTGAAGCGCAAGATCATCGACGAGTATACCTTCCCTGAAATCGCTGAGGCCATGGGAATGGACGTTAATACCGTCAAAACAGCGTATTACCGCGCACTGAAAAAGCTGCGCGCATTGCTGGAAACCTGATCCCGCAAAACGGCGTTTCGGCCCAAGACGATACACAGGATTGTGTCGCTGGCGGCCGGGGACCTCTCTGCTGCCGGCGACGGAAAAGAGAGGTTATCATGGATTTTTCCTACTTACTGATCGGCGCGAAGAGCGGGAATAGGGAGTGCATTGAGCATCTGATGGAGATGTACGCTCCTATGATGTTCAAGGAGGCCGTGATCGACGGTGGCCTGGATGAAGACTTGCTCCAGGAGTTCCGTCTGACGCTGTTTATCTGCATCCAGAAATTCCGAATCTTCAGGTGAAACTTTTTCCACAAGACGCTGCTGTTTTGTTGATAGAACGGCCCAGGTAGGGAGCGTTCAACTGTACCTTGACAATTAGTACGGCTGCCGGGAGTTATACGGGTTCTGCGGATAGTGTGCCATGACCTTTTGGAGAGGAGCGAGCGCACCCACAGCTTAAACTGTGCATAGCACGGCCCGAGGCTCTGCCGAGAATACGCGCTTTTGCCAATACAGCGCAGGAAATGGCCTGGTAGTCGTGCGCTTTTTTACAGCAAAGGAGAGGAGCGTGCTATAAATGGCGGATATTCGGTCATTCGACGAACTTCCTCTTTCTTTTGGGCCATCTACTGTGGCCGAGGTGATGGGTCTATCCAGGACAAAGGCTTATGCACTCGTTAATCGGCCGGATTTCCCCAAATTGAGAGTAGGCAAGAAAATTATCATCATAAAGAGCCATTTTATTAGGTGGCTGGACGAGCAGATCGCAAATGAAACTGCCACGGAGTCTTGACTTTGTATGTTGGTGTCAATATGATATAGGAGAGTGCTTCTATTTGAAGTGCTCCCCTGTACCTTGACATGTGAATATTTGGCAGTTACTTTGCTTTTGCTCAAAAGTCGAGAAAGGATAATGACTTGTGAGTAAAAAGAAAAATTCTCAAAAAAGAGCCAACGGGCAGGGCTCTGTTTCCGTGCGCGCCGATGGAAGGATTATGGGGCGATATACGGTTGATGGGAAGCGCCATACGATCTATGGTAGAAAGGGCGAAACAGAAGCCGATGTTAAAAAAAGGTTGAATAGAATTCTGTTGGAAATTGATGTAGGTTCTTTTGCTGAGCCAAGCCAGATTACCCTGGCACAGTATTTGCCCGAGTGGCTGAGGACCTACATGTTCCCTGCAATCCGTCGTTCTACCTATTCTCAGTATGAGCAATATGTAACCCGGCATATATTGCCGAAACTTGGCGCCATAAAGCTGCAAAAGTTGACCCAAAAGCAGCTTCAAGACTTTTTCAACGAGAAGATGGTGGGCGGGCGCTTGGACGGCAAACCTGGCGGCCTTGCAGTCAAGACCATTACCAATATGTACCGAGTCCTCCACAATGCCTTAAAACATGCTACAGAAGGTACTAATCCGATCATAGCAAAAAATCCGTTAAGCGGAGTTAGGCTTGGCAAGGATGTAAAAAAAGAAATGCGCGTTCTTACAGTCAAAGAGCAAGCAGACATCCAGGAAGCCGTCATGAGCATGCCCGATCCAGTTGCTTATGGTATCATCTTTGCTGTCAATACCGGCTTGCGGATTGGCGAGATGCTTGGGCTAAAGTGGTCGGATATCGATTTTGGCAGACACATCTTCAAAGTCCGCACGACCGCGCAGCGGCTAGACAAAGTTAACTTTGATCCTAAGAAGGACAAAGGGCCGAAAACGGAAGTTGTTTTGTGTGAACCCAAAACAGAATCATCAAAACGCGAGATTCCTATCTTTGATGATCTGTGGGACGGCCTGATGGAGTACCGCAGGAAGCAGATGCTCATGCAGGAAATGGTGGGAGAGGCCTATCAAGGGCACAACTTAGTTTTCTGCAATACGCTGGGAGGGGTTATCGAACCTCGGACTTTTGAAGATAAGTTCAAAAAAGCTGCTAAAATAGCTCAAATCAAGGGAGCTACTTTCCATACGCTTCGGCATACTTTTGCGACCCGGGCTTTGGAGGCCGGCATGGATATCAAGGTGCTCTCAGTTTTGCTGGGACACTCCAGTGTTTCCATTACACTCAATCTTTATGTGCACGCGCTGCCCGATCACAAAGTAGAGAGTATGGATAAAATGAAAACATTTTACAGAAACGGGATGAAGAAGGGAGGCCAAGCGGAGAAATCCAATATGCGAGTGCTTGCTTGCCCGGATGAATGCGGGAGACTTGTAGATATGAAAATGGCAGTCGACGAGTAAAGTCACCGTTGGTGTCATAATTGGTGTCAAATTTGCAGATGACACCAATAAAAAGGCAAACAATTAAGCTTGGATAAAATTTACTTTCTCGGTGCTCATACCAATATTTTCAATCGGCACGTCGCCGGTTGGTGTCATTGAACGAAAAGTGCGAATGCACTGTTGGTGTCAAAATGGCAAGGAGAAAGCCCGGAAACCATTGATATATCAAGGTTTCCGGGCCGTAGTTTGGTTGCGGGGGGTGGACTTGAACCACCGGCCTCCGGGTTATGAGCCCGACGAGCTACCAGCTGCTCTACCCCGCGATGTGAAATTTTGCGCGGTGTTCAGAGTTGCACTGAACCTTGGTGACCCTTGGGTTATGAGCCCATAGGTCAATTTCCACCGAAGTTATCTATATGTTATCCTGAAAGAGAGCAAGCTGCAGAGGACAAAAAGCTACTCTTAAAGTTTGCATCCTGTTTGCATTTCATACTGAAATACAAACCAAATTGGAGGAAACACGATTGATAACTGGCAGACTGGTTGAACTGAACGAAAAGTACTACGCAGTATTAAATTTGAAGCACCCGGATGGCTCTATGTGGATGCCAAAACGACCAACGAGTCCCCAAGAGATTCGTTGGTCATTTTATGTTTGTAATTTTCAGTGAACCTTTACTTCCGGGCTCTAGCTGAATAAGCCGATCGTTTAAATCGCTGAGGAGTTCCATCCAAAGTTTTTTACTGTACTTATCCCCATAAGATTCTTTGCCCCAATCCTGGGCTTCAATCTCCCGAAGCATTGCAGAGATCGCCCGAATATCCATTTGAGCCATATGCTCCTGTACAAAACTGATCACGATGGACGGAGCATAGCTTTGACGCCTTGGTGCATACCGAACTGCGCGGGTACAGTTAAAGCAAAAATCATCAGCATTTACAACAAAGAAAACAAACTGCGTTAAATCGCTATTCTTGATAATTCGTACCGAATGTACTATAATAAAGCTTGGGGTGAGCAAATGGAAAAACGCATTGCAAAAGTCAATATCAGCTCTGCGGGAGGAACGGCGGCGAAGGGTGCTAAGACCTGTAAGATCACTCTGCCCACATCTTGGCTGGAGAAACTGGGCGTCAGTGAAAACCAGCGGGAACTGGAGCTTTTTTTTGATGGGGAACGGATCAGCATAACACGCCGTCTGTGTGCCAAAGAGTTTACCACACTCAAATCAGTGCTGGGACATGACGTGCGGATTCTGCGATTTTTTGACGGCGACAAACTTTGCTCCACAATATGCGCCGACCTCACAGATGAGACTCTGATTGTGGAGAACCACATCGCTGATCCAGTGAAAACAGCGTTCGGCAACAATATGCTCCCGACCTGGGCGGACTTCCAATCTTTCTTGGAAGAGCGGTGCATACCGCGTCAGCGGGCCGGACTGCGGGAGTATTTAGAGGCCATCGGCTTGGACGAGTATGCCCCGCTTGCCATCATTCAGAAGACCGACGGTCGTATGGCGGAGGATGAGCAGTGGATAGAAGTGGAGGTCCCGGAATGACGATTCAACTTATATCCGATGAAAAAATCGCTGAGACTTCCTCCAAAGGCAATCAAGAGAAGTGGTTAGACAATGCCACGGGCAGCTGGTATAAGCTTGACCAGTTCGGCTATGAGGCGCTGGCCGAGACTTTGATTTCACTTCTGCTGGAGCAAAGCAATATAGAAACCGATACCCCCTTTTCCTTTGTGCGCTATCGGATGGAACGCCTGCGCGTCCACGGCAGAAAGCGCACCGGATGTGTCAGCCAAAACTTTTTGGAGCCAGGGCAGTCGCTCATAACGGTGAATCGTCTGCTAAGTAACCACCTCGGCCTGCCTTTAAACAGAAGCTTTCCCAGCTATCCAGCGATAAGCGCCGGATAACTTATTTAGCGGAGGCCACGGCAGAGTATACCGGTCTGTTGGATTTCCCGCGCTATTTAACCCTGCTGT
>OLSM01002400.1_pt1 | contig 12155 bp, 10 predicted proteins | sample 1672721 | NCBI WGS metagenome assembly OLSM01 (sample SAMEA3136717, study PRJEB25190) | human gut metagenome | reverse complement strand
CCTATTATCATTACTCGCCAATTACGGTGTCTGCTAAAAGGGCAGAACTTCAGAACCTCATTGCGCGGCATACCGTTGTAGTATAGCATATACAAATTTATAAAGTCAATAGTTTCCGGGCATTTTCGTCAAAAATCCTGCTTTTTTCCTCCTGTGTCAGTGGAAGTCTATTCATATATTCTATGGACTCTGACTGCCCGGACCATGGAGAATCTGTGGCAAAAAGAATACGATCTGTGCCGTGGTTCCTGCAAATACGCACAAACTGTCCGTCATCGATGGAACCAAATACAACGGCGGTATCCAGATAAACCTTTTTTCCGACGATGCAGCGCTCCACGTCGTCCCAGCATTTAAAACCGCCCATATGGGCGATAACCAACTTTTCGGGCTGCACTTCGTCAATCACCTCTGCCGCCATCTGCGGCGTGCAGTAAACACAGTCCGGATATCCGGGATCGTAGCCGCCGTGCACGGTAATAATCAGCCCCAATTCCGATGCATAGGAAACGATCCGCTTATAACGGATATCATGAAACATCGTCTCCTGATATGCAGGGTGCAGTTTAATCCCCTGAAATCCCATGTTCTTCAAAGTCTTAAGTTCTTCCCTGTAGTCTGCGCTGTCCGGATGGAGTCCCCCGAAGGAGATCACGCCGCCCTCCAAAAATCGGGCGGCAAAACGGTTTATGCTGTCAAACTGAGACGGTTTTGTAACAACCGGGAGGGCAACGGAAATGTCTATGCACGCTTTCTCCCCGGAAGCCCTCAGACCCTCAGCAGTTCCATCGGTAAAGGGAACCGTTTTACATCTTCCGCTTAAAAATTCCAGTGTCTTTCCGGCAATCTTATCCGGAAAAATATGTGTATGAAAATCTATCATCTTATTTTACCTTATTTAAGCCTTTGGGAAGGCTTCTACTTGTCACAATCATTGAGTTTATTGTAGCAGTATTCTATAATGCTTCTGCGCGTAATAATTCCGATGAACTTATTCTGGTCATCCACTACGGGTACAAAATTCTGGTTCATCGCTTTCTTCACCAGATCTTCCATATCGGCATCCGCAGGCACTACATCAAAATTTGCCTTGCGTGGGAAATCCTGGATCAAGATGTGTTCAGCGCTTTTAATGTCCAGATTATTGTACGACTTTATTCCCCAAAGCAGGTCTCCTTCCGTGACAGTGCCGACAAATTCCCCTTCCCTGTTCAGCATAGGGATGGACGCATACTTATGGTATTCCATTGTCTCCAGAACTTGGCGCAGCGTACTGTCATTGTAGATATAAGCAACTTCATTTTTCGGTTTTAAAAAAAACAGAATGTTCATAATGAATACCTTTCCTTAAATTTGTGTCAAAACAAAGATTTCATACAGCGCCCTGATTGCGTTTTTAAAATCGTCATGTCTGACACCAACAATAATATTCAGCTCACTGGATCCCTGATCAATCATTTTTACATTAATGTGCGCATGGGCAAGGGCAGAGAATATTCTGCCGGCTGTCCCCCGTGTCGCCCTCATTCCCCGGCCTACAATAGCAATCAGTGCAAGATCTGATTCCAGTTCGATGTGGTCAGGATCTACGGCCTTGTGGATTCCGGCAAGCACCCGCTGTTCCTTTTCCTCGAATTCATCCTTATGAACAAAGATTGTCATTGTGTCAATACCCGACGGCATATGTTCGATGGAAATCTCATTCTCCTCGAATACCTGAAGCACCTTACGGCAGAAACCAATCTCAGAGTTCATCATCGCCTTCTCAACTGTAATGGATGCGAAGCCGTCCGTACCGGCAATTCCCGTAATCGTATACTTCGGCTGCCTGCATGTGCCCTCTACGATTAAAGTCCCTTTATCCTGAGGCGCATTGGTGTTGCGGATATTGATCGGTATTCCTGCTTTTCTTACCGGGAAAATAGCATCCTCATGCAGCACACTCGCCCCCATATAGGAAAGCTCACGCAGTTCTTTATATGTAATAGTCTCTATGGATTTCGGATTCTTCACAATCCTTGGGTCAGCAATGAGAAATCCGGAAACATCTGTCCAGTTCTCGTATAAATCAGCAGTTACAGCCAGCGCAACCAGTGAACCTGTGACGTCTGAACCTCCCCTGGAAAATGTTACAACCGTTCCATCTGCTTTCGCCCCGTAAAAACCAGGAATGACAGCGTACGGAATCTCTTTCAGACGTGCAGACAGCAGGTCATTTGTCGCAGCATCATCAAAATTGCCGTCCTCGTCAAAACGGACTACCTCGGCTGCATCCACGAATTCAAATCCCAAATATGCTGCCATCACCTTGCCGTTCAGGTATTCCCCTCTGGAGGCAGCGTAATCTCTTCCGGCCTTTTTTCCGAAATTTTCACGGATCTCTTCAAAGTCCTGATCCAGGGAAAGGGTCAGATTCAGTCCTTTTATAATCTCATTATATCTGTCCTGGATTGCACAGAGCAGGTCTGTAAAGTTCTTTTCCTTAATGGCTGCCCCATAGCAGCTGTACAGCATATCCGTTACCTTGGTATCACCTGAGAACCGTTTACCTGGTGCGGATGGTACAACATACTGCCTGGATTCAGCTGCCCGTATGATGTCCCCTACTTTTTTAAACTGCTCGGCACTGGCCAAAGAACTTCCGCCGAATTTTACTACTTTTTTCATTCCTCGTTTCCTCCAATATACATAAAGAGGCGCCCATATCCGGCATGCATCCGGCCTTTAACAGCAAATACTGTGCGATATAGTTCCCTCTTCAAAATTTCTGCGTTCTCGGTACATTATTATAACGCAGTCATTCCCGGTTGTAAATCTCTTCTTTCGCATTTTTTTGCATTTTATGACAAAAAATCCTGCATTTTTATTCATAAATCAAATTCAAAATCTGTTTTTCTGCAAATTTAAAGTATCACATCTGCATACTCGGCGCCGGAGGCCCTTTTCAGATCACCGGGAGCCAGTTTTAGCTGCACGCCCAGCCTGCCCCCACTAACATACACGTAGTCCAGGCACCGGGCCGTTTCATTTATTATAGTAGGGAAAGGTTTTTTCATCCCAATGGCAGTGCAGCCCCCTCTGACATATCCGGTAACCGCGGTAAGCTCTTTAACCGGAAGCATTTCCAAAGACTTTTCTCCCGCAGAACGGGCCGCCTTCTTTAAGTCCAGTTCAGACGCAATCGGAATCACAAACACATAATGTATCCCGCTCTTCCCTGTTGTTACGAGTGTTTTATAGACTCTGTCATGAGGCAGGCCCGTTTGGTTTGCAATTGTAATGCCGTCCACGAATTCATCGCATTCGTAAGTCTGATATTCATAAGGTATTTTATATCGGTCCAATATCCGCATTGCATTCGTCTTCAGTTCTTTCTTCCCCATAGTCTTCTCCCTATATGTTATATTTTGTCTCCTGCAGGATTGGCAGAGCCTGAACCATTACATTCTGCACATGATTTACTCAATAATCGAATAAGCTGAGCTGCTCCATACGATAGGGGCGCTTATAGCTTGAAATGATATCGGACATCTTATACAGGATCCCCGCCTCCTGGCACTCTTTCTCGAAAACCTTCCAAAGCTGGCGCACCCGCGGGCTTCTGCATTCATAGGAATTGCCGAATCTCTTTTGGTATTTCTCTGCAAGCCCCTCTCCCGGAAAGAGCTGGTTCAGCTTTTCATAGTACCAATCCCGCTGATTTTCCCGCAGCGTCATCCCAAAAGCAGGATAGATAAATTTTGCGCCCGCCTCGTGAGCCTTACAAACGATTTCCCGGATATTCTCATCAGAGTCTTCCAGGAACGGAAGCACGGGCATTAACAGAATCCCGGCATATATCCCATGATCGGCCAATTCACGAATCAGGGCAAACCGTTCCGAGGACGGCGGCGGTACTGGCTCTATTTTTTTTGCAAGCAAATCGTCCGAGGTGGTTATTGTGACTTTGCATAGTACCGGTGAATGTTCCATGATATCTGTAAGCACATCGATGTCCCTTGCCAGCAGACTGCTCTTTGTAGCGATAGCGGTACCGAAACCAAATGCATTGCACAGCTCCAACGCATGCCGGGTCAGTTCCAGTTCCTTCTCGAAGGGATTATAAGGATCACTCATTGCCCCTGTACCAATCACGCCCTTCTTTGTCTTTCTGCGCAGCTCATCGCGTATGATCATCAAAGCATTTTCCTTTGCCCTGACAGTGTCAAAGGAAGAGATTCCATAGCAGTCTGAACGGCTGTCACAGTATATGCACCCATGACAGCATCCTTTATATATATTCATATTATATTCTGTTCCAAACCAGTATTCTGGTCTTTTTGAACGAGTAATTATCGTTTTAGCTGGAATATATTCCATAATGATGTTCCTTTTCTTGGAACTCCCCGGCAGTTGATTGACCGGAGAGGTTCACTTATTATACTAAAGCCATGGTTTTCTGGCTATTGTAACATTAGGCATTTTGCTGCGGTAACATTTTCGGCAAATAAATTGTATAATCGTATACAATTTATTTGCAACTTCACCACCTTAAAATTTCTGCACAACACACTAGTTTCAAATATTGTATACATGAATGCAATATTTTTTCTTTCAACACCACTCTAGCCATATTCTGTACTACAAATAGGCTTATATTACATACAATTATACAATATAAAAACTAAAAAAATTATTCAGCTAAACTCTCATGAAGAGGTCTGCGTACTTTTTTGCGGGTCAGCTCTACAAGCTGCAGCTCAGTCACGTCCACAAGTGTTGACTGAATGGGATCTCTTGAGAGGTACTGGCGGAATGTTTTCAGCAGTTCCCTGGTTGCATCTGCATCATCCAGGTTGATAAAATCTACAATAACGATTCCCGAAAGGTTTCTGAGCCGCATCTGTTTGGCTGCTTCCCTAGCTGCTTCGAGATTGATCTTCAAATAGGTTTCAGAAGGATTCTTTTTTACAGAACATTTTCCGGAATTCACATCGATCACGGTCAGTGCCTCCGTATACTGTATCACTATATAGGCCCCGTTCTTAAGCCATACGCGTTCACTCAATGCCCTTTCCAGTACAGTCTGTGTATTATACAGCTTTCCGAGAGGAAGCTGGCTGCTCTGATAAAGCCTCAGTTTTTCTAATTCTGCCGGCTGATCTCTTGTATAATATTCTTTGACCTGGCGGTAAAGCTCTTCGTCCTCAATCACAATCTCAGTTAAACCTTCGGTATACACATTTTTCAGGTCAGAGATATAGGCGGGAGGCGCCTCCTGCAGACAGGAAAAGCATGTTCTCGTCTGAGCCGCAGACTTCAGAGCGGTATAGCTTTGTTCCAGGCTCTTAATCTCCCCCAGGATCTGGGCAAAATCAGCATCGCCTGCATTCGTACGGATGATAAGACCATACTCCTCGTTTTTATAGGGCATTAGGCGTTCTTTTAATTCCTCACGCAGCGATTTGGGAAGTTTGCCGGAGGTTCCGATTCTTGTGTTTCCGGTAGTCAGGATTGCATACCTGCCCGTAAAGCTTAAATTGCTGCTGACAGTCGGGGCCTTTGTTTTAACGGCCTCTTTGCTGATCTGAACAACCAGCTCATCCCCGATGCAGAGCGGCTTCCTGCCTGCTTTATGAGTAAACAGAGCATTAGCGGCCTGGCTCATGTCATAATAACATTCCACGCCGCTCTCAATCTCGATAAATGCTGCTCCGATATTGGGCACTATATTCCTCACTTTGCCTACATAGATATTGCCGAGTACATGCTGCCTTACGCCGCTGTCCGGCTTATCGCAGTGTATTTCTACGATTTCATCGTCCTCCAGAAGAAATATCCAGACCTTTTGGGCCTCCTTCATCATAAGAACTTTTCTTGAAGTCATGCCGTTTCCATCTCCATTTCACTACCCAGATCTTCTAGTGTTACCAGTTCCCGTCTGCCTTCCTGTCCCCTATCCGCATACATCTCAAGCCTGTGATGTGAATAATCGCTCTCGGCAAAATCAATCCCCATAAAATGGCAGAAGGCCTCCATGACAAGGCCGGGCTTCAGATTCTGGACGCTCCCCGCGGCCACCTGCATACAGACAGTGTCCGCTTCCGCTTCCAACCGGTATATCATTGGCTTGATATCCACTTCATTTGCACTGCGTTTTGTCTCTTTCAGAATCCGGATCTCGGGCTGCGTCATAAATGCCGCAATCTTCTCTGCCCAATCCGCAGGAAACACACCCTTTTTCACCGTCGTCCTGTAATCTGCCGCCGCAACGATCGCCATTCCAGTCATCTTCTTTTCTTCCGCAATCTGACGGAAGCTTACGACTTCCATCCCTTCCACCATGGCCTCATTCAGCCGTCTTACTGCCTCTTTGCTGGAAATCGGACCGCTCAGCTCAATATCAAAGTATTCACCATCACTGGAAAGTCCGATCCCCAGCGGATTTGCAAAAGACATAATCATATGGGGACTGTAACCGGCGGTAAAGGCGATCGGGATCTCCGCCCTTCTCATGGCCTTCTGGAAAAACCGCATCACATCCAGGTGCCCGATAAATCTCAGCGCACCATATTTTCTGAACTTAATTCTTACCTTCATAGCAGACACCTCCTCCAAATTGTGCCGCGCCGCATCCGGAGCACTGCATCTTACAGTTTGGTGTGACAACGCCCTCCAGCGCCCTCTCCCACTCTTTTTTCATAAAACTTTTGCTGACCCCGATATCAATGAAGTCCCAAGGAAGCAATTCATCCAGTTCTCTTTCCCGGGCTGTATAGAATGAAACATCAATGCCCGTATTCTCAAAAGCCTGCATCCATTTTTCATTGCAGAATGTTTCTGTCCAGGCGTCAAAAAGGCATCCCAGTCTGTAGGCCTCCTCAATGGCCTTCCCCACTCTCCTGTCGCCGCGGGCAAATACGCCTTCCAGAACGGTTACTTCGGCATCATGCCAGTTGTACTTCATGCTTTTTCTGTTTAACTGCTCCTGGAATTCATGCTTCACAACCGAAGCCCTGTGCATATACTCCTCACTGGTACACATAGGCGCCCACTGGAATGGGGTAAACGGTTTTGGTACAAAGAAGGAAGTGCTCGCCGTAATCTGGCATTTGCCATGGCGCTCCTCCTTCGGGATCTCGTAATATCTTCTCGCAATCCGGTCTGAAAGCCTAGCGATCTCCTTCATATCTTCTTCCGTCTCCGTGGGAAGGCCCAGCATAAAGTACAGCTTTACCTTGGACCAGCCTCCCTCGAAAGCCTGTCCGGCCCCCTCCAGGATCATTTCCTCCGTCAGGCCCTTATTAATTACATTTCTCATCCTCTGCGAACCCGCTTCGGGGGCAAATGTCAGGCTGCTCTTGCGGACATCCTGCACCCGCTGCATCACATCCAGCGAAAAAGCATCGATCCGAAGGGATGGCAGGGTAATATTCATCCCGTTATCCTTAAATTCATCTATTAAAAATTCCACCAGTTCTTTCAGTTCGGAATAGTCACTGGAACTCAAAGAACTCAGAGAGATCTCTTCGTGTCCCGTATTCTTCAGCATAACACGGGCGTACTCCTTCAGTGTCTCCACGTTTCGCTCGCGGGTAGGCCGGTACAGCATCCCTGCCTGGCAGAATCTGCAGCCGCGGATACATCCCCTCTGGATTTCCAGCACAACCCGGTCCTGCGTTGCTTTGATAAAGGGCACCACCGGGTTCATCGGATAAGGCGCTTCCGTCACATTCATTACAATCTGCTTTTTCACCGTGGCAGGAATCCCGGGCTCCGTCGGTGTAAAGGACTTCAGCGTACCATCCTCATGATAATCCGCTACATAGAACATCGGAACATAGATACCCTCAATCCCTGCCGCCTTTCTCAGAAACTCTGTACGGCTGCTGTTCCCGGCTCGGCAGGTCTTGTAGAGATCCAGCAGTTCATCATAGACCGTCTCTCCCTCTCCTATATAAAACAGATCAAAGAACTCTGCCAGCGGTTCCGGATTGTAGGTGCAGGGGCCGCCGCCGATTACGATCGGATGCTCCCAGGTACGGTCCGCGCTGTGGAGCGGAATCTGGCTTAGATCCAGGATCTGCAGTATGTTCGTGTAGCACATTTCATACTGGATCGTGATGCCCAGGAAGTCAAAATTCTTGACCGGATCCTGTGATTCCAGGGCAAACAGGGGGATCTTCTGTTCCCTCATCACCTTGTCCAGGTCGGTCCAGGGAGAATATACCCTTTCACACCATACATCCTCACGCCGGTTAAAAATATCATACAAAATCTGAATCCCCAGGTGGGACATGCCAATTTCCATGATATCGGGAAACGAAAGGGCAAACCGAATGTCCACCTGATCCGGGTCTTTATTCACTGCATTTACCTCATTGCCGATGTAACGGGCAGGTTTCTCGATATTCAGCAATATCTCATCGCTCAACGCTAATTTTCTCATCATTATATACATCCTTCTTATCCATGCTATTTGATTCCAAATGATCTGATGGTGTCCGGAAACACCGGGCACCACCGTTTAATTATAAGTGCTTTTTGTCATAACATCAAGCAAAATGCGGAATGTTTTAAGTTTATGAAGATGAGTGCGCGAAAGAAAGGGATAGATCCTGTAACGGCTACCCCTTTCTTTCGCGCACTCATCTTCCGACGAGATGGAAGCTCATTAACTGTGCGTATTAAACATCTTCAATCTTCCCTAAAAGCTGCAGCGGCTCCTTTTTTAGGTTTTCTTTCATATAGCAGGACGAGATGATAAACGCCGCCAGAATTAAACCGCCTCCGGTTCCAACCGACAGTGCGATGCTGGGGCTTGCCCACTCTATGTCCGCCTCTGTGTCATTTGTTGTCACATTGCTGTAGGAAGTATCGAATACAGTGGCCGCATCGGCCTTCTTGGCGGCTGCTCCTGTGGCTTTCCATCCCGCTATGCTGCCCAGGATGCTGCCAGCCGCCGCAAGTACAAGTATTCCGGTCAGAATAGATCTGGAACACTGCCCCTTCGTTCTTCCAAGCAGACGCTCCACGGCGATCCTCTCCTGTTGTCCCGTTATGAACATACTTGAAAAGAACAGTAAAATCATGAGTGCCATGACGCCTCCGCTGACCAGGAATATCCATGACATCATCTTTCGCTTTTCAATCCCTTCCCGGAGCTGGGTATAGCCTTTGTCATAAAAGGTGATCTTCAGATCTTTTACCCCTTGTTTTTCCCATAGCTCCTGATATTGCTGTATTGTTCCGTTTGGAATTTGGAAAGACGTGTTACCAACCTGCATGCGTCCATAGGCTACGATGTTATCTTTCCAGGAATTCTCGGGAACTGCGTTCCAGGGAATGACTACTTCATACATGCCGATTCCAAGGGAACCGGTACCGTAATCTTTGATTGTATAGATGCCCGCAATCTCATATTCCTGCTCGCTGAATACGGAATAAGGCTGGCCCTGTGCATTAATAAAGGAAAATCCATATCCGCTGCCCTTTGTTGAAAAGTTGTCCACCGGTGCATCCCGATAATTAGCATAAAACAGAGGCAGGGTTAGTTTGTCCCCCACGGACTTCTGAAGCAGCATTGCCAGCGTACTGGGAATCAGACACACCTTTGCGCCGTCCTGATATTCCTCTTCTGTGATATCCCTCCCCTCGGTGATAACGACCTCCTCCTGATAAAACGGCATCAGCAGCTTTGTGCTGTCTGTGGGCTGAACCGGTATGGCATGATCCAAATAGTCCTGCATATTTCCCGCCAGCAGCCATCGCTTTCCGCGTTCTGTTTCGTAGAACCCCTCCGTCACCTCATCAAATTCGTTTGATTCATTTATAGGATCATAGATCCTTTCTCCATCGAGAGTGTATTGTGTTGATAGGGTACCATTTGAAGGAACATATTCAATTTCCATCTCCCCGCTATCGCTGTTTTCTGTTTCCACACCGTGGGTAAAACCGTACTGATTAAGCTGCATAATATAAGTCTTTCCCGCCTCGAACGTTCTGGGTTCCGGATTCTGGTGTTCGCAGACATAGATATAATCCCCCTCATTGACAGCGCCTTCCAACACCTTAACAATGCGCATCTTGACGGAATGATCCGCCGTTTCTGTTTTCAGAGGGGTTGCCTCCACGGTAAGCAGCCAGGTGCGCCCCACTCCCTGATAAAGCTCCTCTACATATGCTCCAAAATAGGGGCGCTGCCTTGGCTTATGTACATACCCCGCGCCTTCAAAGTCCAGCACCTCCTCTTTGATCCGCTCCCCCGCGGTTCTTGCGTTAAAGTACTGATACTCTTTCATTTTCGCATCCCATATCCCATAAACCCCGTTATCCTTTGTCTCCTGCTCCACGGTTCCTATGGTGGTAAATATTTTTTCGAATTCCTGAATTGCCGTTCTGCTCATGTTCCAGAGGTTTCCACCCAGTGCCAGGAAAAATGCCGAAACACCCATCAGAAGAAAAAACAGAAAACTCTTCAGGGGACTGCGGAGCATTTGTTTCATGCTGTAATAAAATGTCATGCCATACACCACCTCACTGATTTTCTACCGATATCATTTTCCCGTCCTTCATGGTCATACGGATATCCGCCTGGTCTGCAATCAAAGAATTGTGTGTAACTATAATAACCACGTAATCTTTCTCATGTGCCAGTCTGAGCAGTAATTCGACTATATTCTCTTCATTTTCCGTATCCAGATTCCCTGTCGGCTCATCTGCCAGCAGAATCCTCCCACCGGCTGCCATAGCTCTTGCAATTGCCACTCTCTGCTGCTCCCCTCCGCTCATCATACGCGGATATTGGTTCAGGATCTTTTCTTCCAGACCTACTTCCTCCAGGCACAGGGCCGCCTTCTCTTTTGCCGTTTTGCGTGGGATTCCCTGGAGCTCCAGCGGATACATAACATTCTCCCAGGCGGTCAGCAGAGGAAATAAATGAAAGGCCTGATATACCACTGACACTTCCTTCCGTCTGTATGCATCCCGGTCTATTTCCGCCAGATTTTCGCCGTCCACCAGGATTCTTCCTTTCCTGGGATGGTCAAGTCCGGCAAGCAGGGATAGAAAAGTACTTTTTCCGCTTCCTGATTCCCCGGTAACCGCATACATGTTACCGGACTCGAACGTACAGGATATCTGTTTTACCGCCTCAATTGTCTGAAATTTATTCTGATAAGAATAACTTACATCTTCTACTTTAATCCGTTCCATATCTCCCTCTCAATCTCTGTGTGATAACACAGCTGCAACGCTGAATCTTCCAAACATCCACATGGCAGCCGACGCGCCCAGTATATAGCAGATAAAAAACACAAGCCAGACAGACGCAATTGCTCCGATGCCGGCCCACCGCAATATCACCCCTGTAGCTGCTCCCACAGCGCCGCCTGCCGCAGCCAGCAGAATATGTTCCGCCAAAAACAGTACCGTACACCGTCGTCTGCTCGTTCCAAGCGCCCGCATAATCGCGTACTCCTCCCGTCTGCCCTGAAGCAGTAAGTGGGATACGATATACCCCACCATAATCACTACAAGAAGGACAAAGGGCAGAAATCCCTGCAGCAGAGACAGGCTTTTTTCCAGACTAGTAACCGACCGGATAAAGATCACATCATCTACCCTGACCCCGGCCCCGGCATAAGAGAAAGTCGAGCCCGGAACCACCGTCTGAAACCCGGCGTCCTTTAATTCCTGTTTTAATTCATTGAGCTTCATGGAATCCTTTACCAGAAAGGACAGGGAAGATGCAAAATATGTCTGGTCATTCTGCTTATAAATCTCTTTTACAGCATCCAGAGGGAATAAAATATCCGGCACATTTACCTCTTCATCAGTTCCGCTGGAATCCCACATTCCGACGACTTCCATACTTACCTGCCGGAGATCCTTTATTTCTAATCCTATTCCGGAAAGCAGCAACTGGTAGTGCTGCAGTGAAAGGGGGAGCTGGCTCCCAAGTTCTTTATCTATGGATGCTTGATTCACGATACAGACATCCTGGCTTTTCTGGAATGCATCCCAATCCCAGCCTTCGCTCCACTTGATATCTTCTTCTTCCAGGCCCTCAATACATTCCGGACGGTTCAATCCCTGAATCCAGAGATCTTGTAAGTTTTCGGCATTCTCCTGCGGAAGGCGCCCCAAAAGCTTTGCCCCTTCCACAATCTCTTTTG
>OLSM01002397.1_pt1 | contig 12159 bp, 10 predicted proteins | sample 1672721 | NCBI WGS metagenome assembly OLSM01 (sample SAMEA3136717, study PRJEB25190) | human gut metagenome | reverse complement strand
TAAATAATACATGAGTGTTTTCCAAAAACTGGAAGACACTCATTTTTATTGAGAAAAATAATTCTTGCATAATACCCACAGGGGGTATATAATGCGATGCAGAAGGATACCCATACAGGGTATCGGACAGAGAGGAGACATAATCCGAATGGAAAAAGAACATACTTGTGAATGCTGTAAGAAAAAAGAGCGTTCCGAGAAGGAACGGAAAGATATGATCAATCGCCTGAGCCGCATTGAAGGACAGATCCGCGGCATCAAAGGCATGGTAGAAAAAGACTGTTACTGCCCGGATATCATCACACAGGTAGCGGCTGCCAATGCGGCACTTAACAGTTTTAATAAAGTCCTGCTGGCACAACACATCCGTACCTGCGTCGCAGATGGTATCCGAAACGGCGAGGACGATAAAGTAGACGAATTAGTAACGATGTTACAAAAATTAATGAAATAAGGAGACAACTATGAAGCAATATGAAGTGACCGGCATGAGCTGTGCGGCATGCTCTGCCCGCGTGGAAAAAGCCGTCTCCAAAGTGCCGGGTGTGACTTCCTGCTCCGTCAGCCTGCTGACCAACTCCATGGGAGTGGAAGGCACGGCGAGTGATCAGGAAATCGTAAATGCAGTCGTTGCGGCCGGATACGGCGCAGCACCCAAAGGCGCAAAAAAAGAACAGACTGCAGCAGAAGAGGAAGAAGCATTAAAAGACCACGAGACACCGAAACTGCGCAAGCGTCTGATCGCATCGGTCATCTTTCTTGTCGTGCTGATGTATTTTTCCATGGGACATATGATGTGGGGCTGGCCGGTACCGGCTGCCATGAAAGACAATCATGTGGCAATGGGACTGTTGCAGATGCTTTTAACCATCATAATCATGGTGATCAACCAGAAGTTCTTTGTGAGCGGTTTTACCAGCCTGCTCCACGGCGCACCAAATATGGATACACTGGTGGCACTCGGCGCCGGAGCATCGTTTGGATACAGTACGTATGCCCTGTTTGCCATGACCGGAGCGCAGGTGCGCGGCGATATGGACGCGGTCATGGGCTACATGCATGAATTTTATTTCGAGTCTGCGGCAATGATCCTGACACTCATCACCGTCGGAAAAATGCTCGAATCCCACGCAAAAGGCAGGACAACCGATGCCTTAAAAAGCCTTATGCGGCTGGCACCGAAGACCGCAACGGTGGTGCGGGACGGACAGGAAGTTACCGTGTCAATTGCAGAAGTGCGGCGGGGGGATATCTTTGTCGTGCGTCCGGGGGAAAATATTCCGGTCGATGGAATTGTCATAGAAGGCAGCAGTGCGGTCAACGAGGCAGCACTCACCGGAGAGAGTATTCCGGTCGACAAACAGAAAGGCTCCTCTGTCAGCGCGGCAACGACGAACCAGTCCGGGTTCCTGCGCTGTGAGGCAACCCGTGTGGGAGAAGACACCACGCTTTCCCAGATCATTAAAATGGTGTCGGATGCGGCAGCAACCAAGGCGCCGATTGCAAAAATCGCCGATAAAGTATCCGGTGTGTTTGTACCGACGGTCATCACCATTGCAGGGATCACCATCATCGTCTGGCTGCTTGCCGGAAAAGACGTCGGGTTTGCACTGGCGCGTGGAATTTCCGTGCTCGTCATCAGCTGTCCGTGTGCGCTGGGACTTGCAACCCCTGTAGCGATCATGGTCGGAAACGGCATGGGAGCAAAAAACGGAATCCTTTTCAAAAATGCCGTGGCACTGGAGAATGCAGGAAAAACGCAGATCGTGGCATTGGACAAGACCGGTACAATCACAACCGGGAAACCGCGCGTGACGGACATTCTCCCAGCAAAGGAATATACGGAGCGGGAGCTGATGCAGCTTGCTGCGGATCTGGAGAGCTCCAGTGAACATCCGCTGGCAAAGGCGGTTATGGAGCATGCAAAGACAATTGGTATTTCCAATACTGCAGTGCACGATTTTCAGGCATTGCCGGGCAACGGACTTTCCGCGGTGCGCGGAGAAGATCTGCTGCTGGGTGGAAGTGTTTCTTATATGCAGCAGAAGGTAAGCGTGGACGCGGCCATGACAGAACAGGCAAAGAAACTGGCAGAAGAGGGAAAAACACCGTTGCTTTTTGCCAAGAATCATACCTGTGCCGGTCTGGTTGCCGTAGCAGACACGATCAAAGAGGACAGTCCGCAGGCGGTAGCTAAGCTGCGTGAGATGGGAATCCGAGTCATTATGCTGACCGGGGACAACGAGCGCACAGCAAAAGCCATTGGCGCACAGGCAGGAGTGGACGAGGTGATCGCAGGTGTTCTGCCGGAAGAAAAAGAGGCGGAGATCCGTAAACTCAGGGAACATGGCAGAGTTGCCATGGTCGGAGACGGTATCAACGATGCACCGGCACTGACGCGTGCAGACACCGGAATCGCCATCGGCGCCGGAACCGATGTGGCCATCGATGCGGCATCCGTTGTTCTGGTAAAAAGCCGTCTGCGGGATGTCCCGGCAGCAATCCGTTTAAGCCGCGCAACGCTTCGGAATATCCACGAAAATCTGTTCTGGGCATTCTTTTATAATGTAATAGGGATTCCACTTGCGGCCGGAGTGTGGTATCCTGTATTTGGATGGAAATTAAATCCGATGTTTGGCGCGGCAGCCATGAGTTTATCGAGCTTTTGTGTCGTGACCAACGCATTACGGCTGAACCTGTTTTCCGTACATGGAAAAGCAAATAAAAAGGCTGTACCGGCAGCAAAACCGACAGAAATGAAAATAAGCGAAAGTGAGGAAACAAAAATGACAAAGACAATGCATATTGAAGGAATGATGTGTGGACACTGTGAGGCAACCGTAAAGAAAGCACTTGAGGCACTTCCGGAAGTAACATCTGCAGAAGTCAGCCATGAGGCTGGCACTGCCGTTGTGACCTCATCCACGGAAGTGGCGGATGATGTATTAAAGAAAACGGTAGAAGAGAAAGATTACAAGGTTACAGCGATTGATTAAGAATGTTGCAGCGGTTCAATGGAACGTGGAGCCGCCTGTTCCCGTTGGAGAAGGGTGGTATGAAACATGTATTTATTTCATAAAAAAACAAAAGTTCTGCGTGTACTCGCACTGCTGTGTGCGTTTGCACTTGGATTGTGTATGACAGGGGGATTTCAAATGACAGAAGCAAAAACAACGTATTATGATGCATCGGCAGGCAGACTGCACGTCAAAGGAACAAAACTTGTGGACAAAAAGGGGCATGAAGTACAGCTTCGCGGAGTCAGTACACATGGACTGAGCTGGTATCCGCAGTATGTCAACGACAAGTGTTTTGCCCAGCTGCATGACAAATGGGGGGCAAATGTCGTGCGACTGGCGATGTATACCGAAGAATATAACGGCTACTGCAGCGGAGATGCAAAGAACCGCAGTGATTTAAAGAAACTGATTAAAAAAGGGGTCAAGCTGGCAAAGAAACACAAAATGTATGTGATTGTGGACTGGCACATCTTAAGTGATGGCAATCCAAATTCCCATAAAAAAGAAGCAAAAGCCTTTTTCAAGGAGATGTCAAAGGAATTAAAAGGTTACAACAATGTGATTTATGAGATCTGCAACGAGCCGAACAACGGAACAAGCTGGAAAGAGATCAAGTCTTATGCGAAAAGCGTGATTTCTACCATCCGTGAAAATGATAAAAAAGCGGTGATCGTTGTGGGAACGCCAACCTGGTCACAGGATGTGGATCAGGCAGCAGCAGACCCGATCAAGGGGGACAATATCATGTATGCGCTGCATTTTTATGCAGCCACACACAAAACAGATCTGCGCAATAAAATGACCGCAGCCATCAACAAAGGACTTCCGGTATTTGTCACGGAATATGGAATCTGTGATGCTTCCGGAAACGGAGCCATTGACAAAAAAGAGGCAGACCGCTGGATACAGACGATGGATGAATACGGTGTCAGTTACATTGCGTGGAATCTGTCAAACAAACAGGAATCTTCTTCTATTATTAAAAGCAGCTGTCCGAAAGTCAGCGGTTTCAAGAAAAGTGAGCTGAGTGACGAGGGCAGGTGGCTGTATCACCTGCTTCGCAAGAAGGCTGGACTGACAAAGTAGTGATGGAATGATTACATAACACGGGCATGCCCGGGAAAGGAGGGAATCATGCGGGTACAAAAAAGCCGGATGCGGTGTGTAGGCATCTTTTTGGCGGTTGTCATATGTTTTTTTGCGGTGCAGCAGAGCTATGGTGTGCAAAATATGTACGATATCACGCAGGCGGAGCCGGATCATCTTGCGGTACATACGATGGAGCGGCAGCAGGGTTCCTTCCTTGATATCCTCGGACGTTCCGAACTGACACAGTCCGAACAGGCGCGTCTGACCGTCAGTGCACGGGTCACGCGGCTGAATGCAGAACGCAACATCATTTTGTGGGCAGGACTTGCAAGCGGATTTGCCGGGAATGCTACCCGGATTTATCTGGCATCCTGCCGTATCGAAAACATATTTGTGCGCAGCCATGCGTGGATCATGGCATACATACACTGGCAGGATGGGGAAAAAGCTTCTGACTCTTTGAAATAAGCGACCATTTTCAAAGAGTTCAGGAGGAAAATTTCATGTTAGAAAAAGTCATTATCGTAGTTGTAGTAGCAGTTGTTGTGTTGGCCGCAGGTGTGGCATGGTGGTTTGAGAACGGATCAGCAAGCCATAATGAGGGCGGTCATGCGGCGGATGTGGACAGCAATGAACTGACAAAACTGGAAAAATAAATACATAAATGAAAGAGGGAATGTTTCCGTGTGTGGAACATTCTCTTTTTCGTGCGCGTTTCCTTGTGTTTTGGGGACATATAGAGAATAAGTAAGCCAGAAAGTCTCGGTGAAAGTTGCCGGAGGGACATATGTAGAGAAAGTGCATTGAAAAATCCCGGGAGAAGTTGGTAAAAGGACATATGTATAAAAAGCGCATGAAAAAGTCCCGGGAGAAGTTGGCAAAAGGACATATGTATAAAAAGCGCATGAAAAAGTCCCGCAGGACCTGTTTAATGGGACATAAATGAGCACTTTTTTATCATATGTCCTCTATTTAGTTCGTTATGGGACATGGACGGCTATTTTTTTGCCATATGTCCTCTATTCAGTTCGTCATGGGACATAGACAAGCATATCTCTGCATAAGCTGTACAAATACAGGAATGCAGTGGGATTTTTGTAAAATAATAATTGAAACTATTTAGGAAGATTAAGGCAAAATATTGAAAAATAAAATGAAAAGGGGTATTATAAAATAAATACAAAAAATTTTACATTTGGAAGAAGATCTTATTACAAGGAGAAAAAATATGCAGTATATTGTAGCCATAGATATAGGTGTTGCTTCAGTTGGATATGCAGTGATTGATAAAACGTCCGAAACTGTAATAGAAGCCGGATCAAATATTTTCCCGGAGGCATCTGCAACCGATAATCAGGAGAGAAGAGGGATGCGTCAGGCAAGGAGATTAAAAAGAAGAGAGCGAACAAGATTAGATGATTTCACAAAGTTATGGGAATATCATGGACTTGCTATTCCACAGGTGAAGAAAAACGATATTGTCGGACTTAAAGTAAAGGCACTTTATGAAAGTATTTCTTTGGACGAAGTATATTTGATTTTGTATAGCTATTTGAAACATCGTGGAATATCTTATTTAGAGGACGTGGAAGATTCTTCTGTTAGCGGATCAACTGCATATGCAAATGGATTAAAATTGAATGCAAAAGAATTAGAAAAGAATTTTCCGTGTGAAATTCAAAAATACAGGCTGGAAAATATCGGAAAATACAGAGGTCAGATACAGATAGAAGATGATCAGGGAGAAAAGCTGGATCTGAGTAATGTGTTTACAATTGGAGCCTATACGAAAGAAATTCAACAGATTTTGGACACACAGAAAAAATATCATGCGGAAATAGAAGATGAATTCTGCGAGAAATATTTAAAAATTTTTACAAGAAAAAGAAAATACTATGAAGGACCGGGAAATGAAAAATCAAGAACTGACTATGGAAAATACACAACAAGATTAAAGGAAAATGGGGAGTATATTACCGAAAAAAATATTTTTGAAAAATTAATCGGAAAATGCAGTGTATACAAAGATGAATTGCGAGCTGCATCGGCTTCTTATACTGCACAGGAATTTAACTTGTTAAATGATTTAAATAATCTGACGGTAAATGGAAGAAAACTTGAAGAAAATGAGAAGCACCTAATTGTTGATAAGGTAAAGACAAGCAATACCATAAATATGCGCAAAATTATTGCCGATGCAATGGGAGAGAAAATTGAGGAATTTTATGGTGCCAGAATTGATAAGAGTGAGAAAGAAATTTTTCATAAATTTGAGGTCTATAATAAAATGAGAAAAGCCCTTGCGGCTATTCATGTGAATATAGAAGAATTTTCCAGGGATGATTTGGATGAAATCGGATATATTTTGACAATTAATACGGATAAAGAAGCTATGATGGAGGCGTTTGATAATTCAAGACTTGAATTGCCGGGAGAAATTAAAAATTGTCTGATCTCTCTCAGGAAAACAAATGGGACATTATATAGCAAATGGCATTCATTTTCATTAAAAATAATGAATGAACTGATTCCGGAAATGTACCGACAGCCCAAAGAACAAATGACTCTCTTAACAGAAATGGGCGTTATGAAGGGACAGACAGATGAATTTGAAAAAAATAAGTATATACCAGTAGATGTGGCAAGTGAGGATATTTTTAATCCTGTAGTCCGCAGATCTGTTCGTATTTCCTTTAAAATATTAAACGCGCTTATGAAAAAGTATGGAACATTAGATGAAGTGGTAATTGAAATGCCACGGGATCGCAATTCTGACGAACAAAAGAAGTGGGAAAAAGAAACGCAAAAAAAGAACGAAAAAGAACAGGAGTATATTGAAAATAAACTGGCTACAGTATATGATATCAGACTTTCATCGGCTGATTTCTCTTCGCAAAAGCAATTAAATTTAAAGTTAAAATTGTGGAATGAGCAGGATGGAAAATGTTTATATTCCGGGAAGATAATTGAACCGGAGGATTTGATTAAACATTCGGAGCTGTTTGAGATTGATCATATTATTCCGAGATCCATTTCTTTTGACGATTCCAGAAGCAATAAGGTTCTTGTGTATCGGACAGAAAATCAGAACAAAGGAAATCAGACACCATACTACTATTTGACACATACCAATAGTAAATGGTCATTTGAACAATATAAAGCTCTGGTTATGGATTTATCAAAGAAAAAGGAGTATGGACTTTCAAAAAAGAAAGTGAGGAATTTGCTATATAGCGAAGATATTACGAAAGCAGATGTATTACGTGGATTTATCAATCGAAATATTAACGATACAAGTTATGCAGCGAGAGTTGTCCTGAACACGGTACAGGGATATTTTCGGGCAAAAGAAATGGGTACAAAGGTAAAAGTGATCCGGGGAAGCTATACGCATCAGATGCGTGTGAATATGAAGCTGGATAAAGATCGGGAAAAAAGTTATGCGCATCACGCAGTGGATGCCATGCTGATTGCATTTTCGCAATTAGGTTATGAAGCGTATCGAAAATTACAGGGAGAATTCATTGATTTTGAGACGGGAGAAATTTTAAATTCAGAAAAATGGAAAGATCAGATGTCTGACGAAGTATATAAACAATACCTTTATAGAAAAAAGTGGAGTAATATTCGAAATGAAATTACAAGGGCAGAAAAGAATGTAAAATACTGGTATTATGTTGACCATAAATCAAACCGTGGCCTTTGCAATCAGAAGATTCGTGGAACAAGAGTTTATGATGGAAAAATTTATAAAATAAATAAGCTGGATATCAGAAAAAAAGAGGGAGCTGCTCTTTTTAAAAAGCTTGCATTTAGTGAAAAAGAGAGTGACAGAGAAAAGTTATTGGTCTATAAAAATGATAAGAAAACATATGAGGATCTGGTTCGGATCATGCAGGATTATTCGGATTCCAAGAATCCGTTTGTGCAGTACGAAAAAGAAACTGGAGATTATGTAAGGAAATATGCAAAGAAACATAATGGACCTCGTATTGATAAATTAAAGTATATAGATGGAGAAGTTGGATCTTGCATTGATATTTCACATAAATATGGGTATGAGAAAGGCAGCAGGAAAGTAGTGCTTGAAAGTCTGGTTCCATACCGTATGGATGTTTACTATAAAAAAGAGGAACAGACCTATTATTTAGTAGGGATAAAACAGTCGGATGTAAAATGCCAAAAAGGGGAATATGTCATTGATGAGGATGCATATGCAATAAATTTAGTAAAGGAAAAAATGATTCAACAGGGACAGAAGAGAAGTGATTTGGAGTCTTTGGGCTTTGAATTTCAGTTGTCGTTTTATAAAAATGATATTATTGAATATGAGAAGGATGGGAAAATAGTAAGGGAAAGATTTTTGTCAAGAACAATGCCTAAAGTAAAAAATTATATTGAGACAAAACCGATAGACAGGGCGAAATATGAATGGCATGATCGAAAATTAGTTGGGCTTGGCAAAACCAAGAGAATAAGAAAATATCGAATGGATATTTTAGGAAATTACTACTTATGTAATAAGGAAGAATTCTCAAAATATTGTTAATCATATGATTGACAAAATATATTTGCAGGAATATAATAAAAAATGTAGAAAACAAATTTTTACAGTCACGTAATTTGTTTAGACCTACTAAAACAAGGCTTTATGCCGAAATCAGAAGCACCGACGGGTGCTTCTTTTTTTCTTATAGGGGGGAATATGGCATTCAGGGTTGTATTGATTGAGAATGAAGTAACGATAAAAGTAAAATTAAATAATCTTATTGTTACAAAAGAGGGAGAAGATATATGGATACCTTTAGATGATATTTCAATGATTGTTCTGGACAATCTGTCATCTATGCTTTCGGCAAGGCTTTTGTGTCAGTTGTCTGAACAGGGGATAGGGTTAATGATATGCAATCAGAAACATTTACCAACAGGCTATTATAGTTCATATGATAATCATAGCAGAGCCTCGAAAGTGATCGATTATCAGATAGAAAAAAGCAAAGAATACTATGAGCCACTATAAACTGTGGAAAGATATTGTAACAGTGAAAATTCAAAATCAGTCCAAAGCGTATTTACGATTAACAAGTGATCAGGAAGGAACACTGGCGATTAAAGAGTTTTCATCAGAAATAATCAATGGGGATCAAAGCAACAGAGAGGCTCATGCTGCAAAAGTATATTTTAATCTTTTAATGGGAACTTCCTTTTCCAGAGGAAATGAGGATATTTTATTAAACAGCGGATTAGATTACGGGTATGCGGTACTGCGAGGATATATTGCAAGAGTGTGTGTTGGGTATGGATTAAACACACAAATTGGTATTCATCATAAAAACGAGTATAACCGGTTCAATCTTGTGGATGATTTAATGGAGCCTTTGAGACCGATGATAGATATTGTTGCATATGAAAGCATGAAAAATGTTTCAGCTGATAAATAAAGATCTTAGTCATCTGGGTGATGTTGAATTGACGTATGCCGTATCGGATGTCTGGGATATGGTTCAAAAATCGAATGTTGTAGGAAATGGACAAACATCATTAGAGGATAAAAATAATTTTGAATTATTTACAATTTTTTTGAATCTGATTGGACATGTAATGGAAATAAATCCAAGAAAATTGCTGATCATAGTAGAAAATATTGACCATTTAATTTCGAAAAAAGAATATGAAGTTGTTTTAAAGCAAATGCAACAAATCTGTATCAAATATGATGTCTATTTTATTTTGTCGACAAGCCTGGATGGATATGTGGGTTGTGACGGAAAGCTATGTTCAGGAATAACGGTATTGGGAGAAGTAGATTTTCAAATGCCGGAGTTCAATGAAATAGAAACATATATAGAGAATAATTATCCATGCAACAGGAGATTTTCGGAAGAACAATTGCAGGAAAATTTGAAGAAGATTATCCAACACATAGGGCAAACGGAATATTTATATACAGTGGAAGATAACGTTATCTGTAAATTGATAAATCAGACGTTAATGTTGAACGATAGATGGGAAGATACAGAAAAAAAGCCAGAAATAGCTTTTTTGAAAGCATGAAAAATGGTATAATAAACTCAAGGGCAATGGCATACAAAAGTAGGGAATATTAAGTTTGATATTTTAGTACCTAAACAAATTATGTGACTGTAAAACAACTTGTGATTTCTCCTATTTCACGCATAGATTTTAGTACCTAAACAAATTATGTGACTGTAAAACTTGTGTTGCATTCCGTCATTTCGTATTCTATTTTAGTACCTAAACAAATTACGTGACTGTAAAACAAACCGGACGCACGATGTAAGCATCAGTGAATTTTAGTACCTAAACAAATTACGTGACTGTAAAACACGGACTTTTTCTGCGGTTGCAAGAAATGTATTTTAGTACCTAAACAAATTACGTGACTGTAAAACAAGAATCCATTTGTACTTATCCGGCAATAATTTTAGTACCTAAACAAATTACGTGACTGTAAAATACGTTGTGGAAGATTAATTTTAGTAACAAATAAATTGCGTGACTGTAAACTTAAACTAAGATTAATTAAAGTGTAATTTTGATAAACAATATAATTAAAAGTATATAACTTAATTATATGTGTTGAAGGCAGGTGTTGATTTGAATCTTGGTATTGAAACGGAAACTTTGGAATTTAAAAAATCGACCGGTGAATTAAAAGAAGCAATGCATTCTATTTGTGCAATTTTGAACAAACATCAGCACGGGGAACTTTATTTTGGAGTCAAACCCGATGGAACTGTTGTGGGACAGGTTGTGACAGAAGAGTCTTTGCGGGAAGTGAGTCAGAAAATAAAAAACTTCATTGAACCAAGAATATATCCGGAAATCAGCAAGGTTGTTTTGGATGGTCGAGATTGTATTCATGTGAAATTCTCGGGAAATCAGATACCGTATTTTGCATATAATGTAGCAAGAATCAGAGTGGCTGATGAAGATTTGGTTATGTCCAGAGAAGAAATAACGAAATTTCTTCTTCAAAGTGGACAGGAAGGTAATCGCTGGGAAAACCTTGTGTCGAACAAAACGGTTTATGATGTCGACGAAGAATTGCTGAAAAAATATGTAAAACAGGCACATGATGTTGGACGAATTGCAATTTCTTATACGGATAAGAAAACAGTTTTGAATCAGTTGGAGTTAACCGAAGGAGATATGTTGTTAAATGCCGGGAAGGTACTTTTTGGGGATGATATACTTCAGGATGTACAGATGGCTATATTTGCAACAAATGAAAGATTAACTTTTAATGATATTCAACGATATCATGGATCGGTGCTAAAACTTGTTGATATAGCAGAAAATTACATTAAAAGTAATATTCATTGGAAAGTTGAATTTACTGGGGAATTACAACGAAAAGAGATACCGGAAATTCCAGTAGACGCGATTCGGGAGGCATTGTTAAATTCATTTTGTCATAAAGATTATTCTTCTGGAGAGAGCAATGAAGTTGCGATTTATAAAAATCGTATTGAGATATATAATCCGGGGACATTTCCAGAAGGTCTGGAGCCGCAGGATTATATTGATCATATAGAACGCCCGGTTCGGAGAAATCCTAAAATTGCAAGACTTCTTTATTATTCAAAAGAAATTGAAAGTTTTGGAACCGGATTGAAGCGGATCGCGGATGCCTGTAAAAATGCCGGAGTTCGGTATGAATTTCAAAAAAAGAAAACGGGATTTGTTGTTTGTTTTTATCGATCAGAAAATGGAAATGAAAGTATAAAAGCTGATGCGAGTACGGATAAAGTACGGATAAGTACGGATAAAGTACGGATAAACAGGGAAAATTTAAATACCTATCAGAAGAAAATTTTTGATTTTATACAGAAAAATGGACAGATTACAAATAAACAGGTGCAGGAATTATTGGGAGTAAAAGATTCCAGAGCACTGAAAATTTTGAAAGAATTAGTATCTATGGGAGTGATCTTAAAACAGGGAAAACTAAAAGGCAGTTATTATATTTTCCGGGAAAATATGAGAATAGACAAAAACCAATAAGTAATAAGCAAACATATCCTTG
>OLSM01002389.1_pt1 | contig 12173 bp, 7 predicted proteins | sample 1672721 | NCBI WGS metagenome assembly OLSM01 (sample SAMEA3136717, study PRJEB25190) | human gut metagenome | reverse complement strand
TTTAAATCCACCGTATTCTGTTCCTTATATATAGACGCTGTCGGCTTGATAACCGTACGGATGCGAATCGGCATTCCATTGGAAATCCCGCCATTGATTCCACCATTGTTATTTGTAGCGGTATGAAATCCCTTGTCATAGGTGATCGGATCATTGGCTTCACTTCCATACACATCCGAAAAACCAAAGCCCAGACCGAATTCAATTCCCTTTACCGCTGGAACACTGAATAACAGATGACTCAGTGTGCTTTCCAGCGAATCGAAGAACGGTTCTCCCAGACCTGCCGGAACATTCAGAATACAGCTCTCCAGAATACCGCCTACACTGTCGCCTTCATTTGCCGCTTCCTCTATCATCGCTTTCATATCTGCAGCTGCTGTATCATCCAGTACCGCAAAATCCATTGTATTGACACGTTCCATCTGTTTCTGTAATTCTTCTATATTCTCAGAAAACGGAATATCCTCTATGGTTCTGCTTTTCTGAATATGGCTTCCTATCAGAATTCCCTTTTCCTTCAGTACCTGCATAGCGATTGCACCTGCCGCTACCAGCGGTGCAGTGATTCTGCCGCTGAAATGACCGCCACCGCGATAGTCCTGCCAGCCCATATACTTTTCATTGGCAGTATAGTCTGCATGAGAAGGGCGCAGCCGATATTTCGTCTTTTCGTAATCATGACTTCTTGTGTTTGTATTTTCAATGAGAATCGTCAACGGTGTACCGGTTGTATGACCATTGAAATAGCCACTGACGATATGCAGCTCATCTGCCTCTTTTCGCTGTGTGGATATTCTGCCCTTTGCTTTTCGCTTTTCCATGACGGAGGCTATAAAATCCATATCCAGTTTAATTCCCGGCGCAAGACCGTCAATCACGCAGCCGATGGCTTCCCCATGGCTTTCTCCAAAAATTGTCACAGAATAATTATGTCCGAATGTATTTTTCATGCTTGTGTTCCTTTCAATATAGTACGTACTTCATCAAGCGGGGTTTCTATCAGTTCCGCTGTTCCTGCCTTTGGAACATGAACGATCGTTACATGATCACCGTCCGCTTTCTTATCTCTGCATAAAAGCTGATATACCGCTTCCGGGTCAAAGTCCACATGTGTGGGGATACCCAGACGCTCATACACGCTGATAACACGCTGCTTCAGCTGTTCATCCTCGATAAAATACAGCATTCCCAAAGCAACACATTCCCCGTGCAGATACTCACTCAGGTGATAATAGCTTTCAATGGCATGTCCGATGGTATGACCGAAGTTCAGAATCTTGCGCAGTCCCTGTTCCCGTTCATCCTGCTCGACAACACTCTTTTTCACATACAAAGCTTTTTCAATAATCGTATCCAGATCTTTTTCAATATCTCCATGCTCAAACAATGCAAACAGGGAGGCATCATAGATCAGTCCGGCTTTCAGTGCTTCCATCAGGCCGTTGATATAGTGCCTTCTGGGAAGCGTATGCAATGTTTCCGGATCGATAAAGACCATTTTTGGCTGATAGAAGGCACCGACGATATTTTTAACCTCATCCAGATTGATAGCAACCTTTCCACCGATACTGGAGTCTATCTGTGAAAGTGTGGTTGTCGGTATCTGTATGAAGTCGATTCCCCGCATATAGGAGGCTGCCACATAACCTGCCAGATCACCGACGACTCCTCCTCCAAGAGCGACTACACAATCCTTTCTGGAAAACTTGTGTGCCAGCAGATCCTCATTGATTTCCTTGAAGACGGCAAGGTCCTTGGAATCCTCCCCCTGTTCTATGACATGCACATACCCTTTCTTACATTGTTCCCGTACGATATTTGCATAGGCCTCCGGTACGCCGCTGTCTGTAACAATCATCACCTTGCGGTTTAAATCAATATAGTCATTTAAACGATACAGTATCCCGTGTTCCATCAGGATGTCATATCCGTTCTCCTTTAAATCAACGTGTAATTTCATAACAATATCCTCCCTTTTATGAAAAAAAAGCATCCTGTGTGTATCGCAGATGCTTTTGTGTGCTCGTTATAAAGTGAAAATAACCATGACTTCTTCAATGGCTTTATAACGGACTATTCAAAGTAATAAAAGTATGCTTTCTGTATCATGGTCAAATCACTCCAATTACCAATATGATAATATACTTTATGCATAATTACAAGAAAAAAACACAAATTTATGAAAATAATTTCAGTTTATGAAAATGCAATGAAAACATGATGCCGCTATTGCTGATGACAGAGTTAAGACGGTATAGGAGGACTCTATACAGCTATCCGTTACAGCACAATGAGTTTTGGATGATACTATTTGCACACAATTTGTAAAACTTTTCATAAATTTATGTAAGTTTTGGATTTATGATAGGAACTTAAATGGAAATATTGTATAATATTGAGGAAACAGGGGTGAGTATATGAGTTTATTGGATGATGCCCGAAAACGGATCAATGCGATTGATGAGGAAATGGCAAAACTTTTTGAACAGCGCATGCAGGCGGTTGAAGATGTTATCCGTTACAAACAGGCGCATCAGATGAAGGTTTTGGATACATCAAGAGAACAGTATGTTATTGAACATAATACAGCATTTATCCAGCGTGAGGAATACAGGGACAGCTACATAGAATTTATCAGTGAAATGATGGCAATCTCTAGAAAATATCAGCGATCGATCATCAACCGGGATCTTATCGGTTATTCCGGGACAGAAGGAGCATTTTCCCATATTGCTGCTGAGCGGGTGTTTTTGGATCACCGAAAGAAAAGCTATGCCTCCTTTGAAGACGTATTTCATGCAGTAACGGAGCGGGAAGTGGCCTATGGAGTCATTCCGTTTGAAAATTCATATACTGGTGAAGTGGGAGAGGTACTGGATCTTCTGATGCGTTATGATGTATATATCAATGATATATACGATTTGCAGATATCACAGAATCTGCTAGGTGTAAAGGGAGCATCTCTAGCGGATATCAAACAGGTGTATTCCAAGGATCAGGCGATATATCAGTCAAAGAAATTTCTGGAGGGACGCGGCTATGAGCTGATACCATATCCGAACACTGCGCTTGCGGCAGAGTATGTTGCGAAAGAAAATGATAAATCCAAGGCTGCCATTGCCGCGAAGGAAAATGCAGAGCTGTATGGTCTGGATATACTTGCGGAGGATATCAATACAAGTGAACAGAATACGACACGCTTCATCATCATCAGTAAACAGCTGATACAGCAGGGCAATCGCTTCTCGCTCGCTTTTACCACACACCACAAGGCAGGTGCACTCGTACATGCGATGAATATTATCGCTCAGTATGGATTTAACATGCAGAGTATTAAGTCCAGGTCGATAAAGGAACGTCCATGGGAATACTATTTCTATGTGGAAATAGAAGGAAATCTGAAGGATGCAAAGGAACAGCATCTGATCCACGATTTAAAGGAAGCATGTGAAGAGGTAAAGATACTCGGAGCATATCAAAACGATGAAAGAAAGCAGGGATGAATATGAGTTTTGTAAAACAGAACGTCAATAAGGCGCCAATCGAAGATACAGTATTCGCTATTGTGAAAAAGGCAAAGGAAGCCAAGGCTGCCATCGGTGCAGAGCAGGTTGTCGATGCGACCATCGGCTCTTTATATAATGAAGAAGGGAACATCGTTGCCTTTGACAGCGTGTTTACACCTTATAACGAAATAGCAAAGGAAACAAAGGCTACCTACGCGGCCAGCTTTGTCGGCAATGATTCTTTCCGTAAGCAGGTTTATGAATGGATCGTGGGCGGCACGGGCTCAACTCTGGTACACAGTGTGATTGCCACACCGGGGGGAACCGGGGCAGTAGCGATCACCATGCAGGAAATACTGGATGAAGGGGAAACGGTTATTCTCCCTGAAATCGCATGGGGCAGCTATAGGCTGATGGCGACCATGGATAATCTGAAGGTGAAAACCTATTCTCTGTTTGAGGGAGATCATTTCAATGTAGAGTCCTTAAAGGAAGCCTGCCGTGAGGTTATGAAAACGCAGAAGAAGCTGCTGCTGGTAATCAATGATCCATGTCATAATCCAACTGGTTACTCTATGAGTATGGAGGAATGGCAGGAGATTGTGGCATTCCTGAACGAATGTGGAAAGGAAGTGCCGGTAGTGCTTCTCAATGACATTGCTTATATTGATTTTTCTTATGATTTAGAGCATTGCCGAAATTATATAAAGACATTTAATGATTTTTCAGAAAATGTTATGGCTGTAATTGCCTTCAGCTGCAGCAAGGCGCTGACCTCCTATGGCTTGCGTTGTGGTGCCGCTATTCTGTTGGCACAGACAAAGGAAGCTGTACGCGATGTGGAAATCGTATTTGAGAAGGCGGCCAGAGCTACCTGGAGCAATGTGCCGAATGCTGCTATGGAAAATTTCACATATGTTACAACAACCAATTATGATGCGTATATGAAGGAAAAGGCGATGTATGTGGAGCTTCTGAAAAAGAGAAGTGACATCTTTACAGAAGAAGCAGATGCCTGCGGATTGGATTACTATCCTTATAAAGAGGGCTTCTTCGTAACTGTGAGAATCGAGGACAATGCATTGCGTGATGTCTTCCACGAAAGCCTGATGAAGCAGCATATTTATACAGTAAAGGTAAATAAGGGCATTCGTGTTGCGGTGTGCTCTCTAAGCAGTGAGAAATGCAGAGGGCTTGCGAAGCGCATGAAGGAAATACTTGATACATGTAAATAGACGCATATTACATTAGCATGATATAGATAAGCAGACCGGGTATTGCGGTCTGCTTTTACGCTTTTCGTAATCCGATGTATTCACTTTGTATATCGTTTTTTTAGCTTTTCCAGTTCATAAAAATATAATCCTATAATCGGTAAATCGCTTTTTGTAATAATCTCCGCATTCTGACTTTAAAAGCTGCATCCTGAATACCATCTTCTAAATCCGGTAAGACATTGTAAAAAGTGCCGTTTTTTTCTGCTGCTTTTCTGAATTTACTATCATGGAGATACGGAGCTGTTATATATGACAAAATCAAGCACGCCTGTTGTTGCTGTCTGTCTGGGACAAGTCACCATGAACGCTTATTCCCATACATAATTCCTTCATCAGAGTCATTGTTATCGTTCAGTACTTCTCAGCTTCCTGTAACCTTTCCACCCTTATAATGGCGTAGTTTTGCAGCTTTACTTACCATTTTAAATTTCAATTTTACAATTTTCCCATCTTTTCAGTATTCGAAGGAATATGTAAATCAGAATATACATCATAGAAACCAAATTCGTGCAGTTCGAATGAAGGTTATGGTATAGTATAAGAAAAGAAATGAGGGATAGCATGATACTTTTTGTAAGCGGACGCTGTGATATACCGGCATTCTACAGCACATGGTTTTTCAATCGGCTTCAGGAAGGCTTCGTGGATGTTAGAAACCCGTTCAATCCTCATCAAATCAGTCGTATTTATCTGAATGAACAAAATATTGATGGTATTCTGTTTTGTACAAAAAATCCGATTCCCATGATGAACAGACTGGAGGAAGTACCCTTTCTCTATCAGTTTCAGATTACGCTGACACCTTATCATGAGGATATCGAGGAACATGTAGCATCCAAAAAGGAAATCGTAAATGCGGTAAGAGAAATGTCACTGCGACTGGGAAAGGATCGTGTAATCGTTCGCTATGACCCGATCCTGCTTACTCCCAAATATACCGTGGAGTACCATCGGCGGGCATTTGAAAAGCTGTGCAGCCAGTTGGAGGGCTATGTGGATACAATTATCATTTCATTTGTGGATATGTATAAGAATACGGCAGGCAATCAGAAGCGTATGCAGCTACAGGAAATGCGCCGACAGGATATGCTGGATGTCGGAAAGGCACTGGGCAGTGTCGCTGAGCGCTATGCTGTACATATACAAACATGTGCAGAGGATATTGATCTTTCCCCCTATCATATTCACAAGGGACTCTGTATGGATCGTAAAAAGCTTGAGAGACTGGTACAGCATTCCTTGGATCATATTCAGGGAAAGGGTGTGCGATCTGTCTGTGGCTGCATGCCGACGGTTGATATCGGTGATTATAACTGTTGTCCGCACGGCTGTCGGTACTGCTATGCCAATTATAATGAAAAACAGATTGCGGAAAGAATGAAGCTCCATGATCCGCAAAGCAGCGTCCTGCTGGGACACCTTGATGAAGAGGACAAGATTACGATACGAGAGGATAAGCATATCCGTCAGATTTCACTGCTGTAGGACGAAAATATTTTCAGGTATGATAAGGAAATCCTAACTTGAAGTTTCTATTGCATAACTTGTTCTATCCATGCCATTTTCCTTTTGTTCGTGATTCATAGCGTGGTATAATAAACACACAAGGGAGAATGAATTGTTTGCCAATTGGTATAGAGAACTTCAAACTATGATAGATGAAGGTTATTATTATGTTGATAAAACCCTATTCATTAAGGAAGTGCTTAATGAAAAAGTTGCACTGTACACAAGACCGCGTCGGTTTCACAGAATAGTATCGCGATACCTTTGGTATCCGACAAGAGGCGCGCTAGTAGCGGGAAAAACATTAAATATGAGTAGGCGCTGCCCGCCCAGGCGTGCTATATTATTTCTTTTCTATGAAAGAGAAAGAGAATGCGTATCTTTTTGATAATCTTGAAATTTCAAATGATTGTGATGCTTTGCTTCATCAGCATGCATATCCAGTTGTATTTATCACCTTAAAGGATATGAAAAGAGCTGATTATAAGATGCAGATTGAGAAATTCAGTTCTATAATTTCAGACATTGTTAATGCAAATTCGGAATTGCTGAATAGTCCAATGTTAAATACTGCACAGAAAAATTTGTTGACACAGTATCAAAATGAGACCTCAACCATAAGCAACTTAATGGATGCTTTGTTTAAAATCAGTATTTGTATGCAACTGCATTTTCAGAAAAAAGTCATTATTCTGATTGATGAATAGGCGCTGCCCGCCCATGGCGTGATGTTCCTTTACAGACTGCATATTTGAATGGCTACTATGATGAAATGGTAGACTTTCTCAGGCATGTGTTTAGTGCAGCCCTTAAAACAAATGATGCTTTAGAAAAAGGTATTTTGACAGGTTGTAGACCTAAAGCCGATGGCAGAAAAGGCTTGTGAACAAATCAAAAATCAGAAATATATAGAGGGATTGTATGCAGATGGCTATGAAGATATTATAGGATATGGAATAGCATTCCATAAAAAGTCCTGTGTAATTACATCCTTGAAAGATATTTGAATGCTTTACATTAAAAAAAGCTGTGATAACTAGAAAGTCTGGTTTCACGGTTTTTTTAAATAATTGTTTGCTATTTTTCATCGCTTATTTGTTAGTCGAAATTATAATGTTCTCTGAAACCTCTTTATTGCGTCTTATGATCCAAAAATTATCATAATAAAGATGCAAGAAAATGCTTTTTATGGATATAGGATGCGTATGGAGTTGATATAATACGATATGATAAATAAATTGGATAGGATAATTTTGAAAGTATATAGTTACAAAGCATGAAAAAGAATACGCCTATATTCTGAATAAACCGCATACATATCCCGTAGTTTCCTCAGGAATCCGAAATTGAGAAAATCAGATAAGAAAATTCACTTTATCTATTGTAATAAAATCAGGTTTCTAGTAAAATAGACATGTATTGACATACATGCTTGTATATACCCTGTAATAAGGTCAGGGAGTTTCTAGCCGTTCACCGTAAACGAACGGGCTACAAGCAAACAATTACTCTTTCTTTTTGTTCTGGGACGTACTTGTTTGCTTTTTATATTGCAGGCAGGTGCGTCTTTATAATTTTATAGGAGGTCTTACTTATGGTCTTAAGAAGATACGCTATAACAATTACACAATTTAACGGTTTTTAGTGTACATATTGGTGAAAACGATATGTATTTTTTTATTTCAAGGAGGAAAAACAAATGAGTGAAATCAAACCTGTCGTCAGTATTTTAATGGGAAGCCGTTCCGACTTGCCAACAATGGAGAACTGTTTCAACCAGCTGAAGGAATTCGGTATTCCTTTTGAAGCACACGCATTAAGTGCCCATCGGACACCGAATGAAGTTATCAAACTGGCAGAAGGTGCCAAGGATCGTGGAATCAAGGTTATTATTGCGGCTGCAGGCGGAGCTGCTCATTTGGGTGGAGTTATCGCATCCAGCACAACACTGCCGGTAATCGGCGTTCCGATTCAAACAAGTGGAATGGATTCCTTGCTGTCCACTGTCCAGATGCCTGGAGGAATACCGGTCGCAACAGTTGCAATCGGAAAAGCAGGTGCAAAGAATGCCGCTATTCTGGCAGCACAGATGCTTGCGTTAAGCGATGAAGCAATGGCTGAAAAAATGGTCGCATTCAAGGCTTCCATGGCAGAAAAAGTAATCAAAGATTCCGTGATTGAAGTGGAATAGGGAAAGGTGAATATACTATGAATTATCGCGTATTTGTGAAGAAAAAGGAAGCATTTCAGGTGGAATCCGCTTCTTTGTTTCATGAACTGAAGCAGAATCTGAATCTTGCAGGATTGCAGGGTGTACAGATGTATAACGTATATGATGTCTTCCATGGGGATAAACATGACATGGAGCTTCTGAAAGAAAAGGTTCTGAGTGAGAAAGTAACGGATGAGGTTTTTGATGAAATTGATCTGAAGGGAAAAACCTTCATTGCATATGAATGCCTGCCAGGACAGTATGATCAGCGTGCGGACAGCGCACAGCAGTGTCTGATGCTGTTGAATAACAAGCAGGATGTTGTAATCAAAAGCGGACGTATCGTCATTCTGGAGGGCAGTGTTACAGATGAAGAAATTCAGGCTGTCAAGAAATACCTGATCAACCCGGTAGAGATGAGAGAAAAGGATCTTGCCGTACTTGGGTATGAGGAGGATGTGGAGATTGAACCGGTACCTGTTTTAAGTGGCTTCCGTGATCTGGATGAAGCAGGTCTGGAGGCATTGCGCAGTGAACAGGGGCTGGCTATGACGCTGGCGGATGTACAGCATATTCAGAAATACTTCAGGGAAGAGGAAGAGCGTGATCTGACGCTGACAGAGCTGAAGGTACTGGATACCTACTGGTCTGATCACTGTCGTCATACAACCTTTGAAACGATCCTTCAGAATGTAAAGATTGATGCAGGCAGTCTGCAGGATACCATACAGAAGGCATATGAGCTGTATCTGAAGCTGAGAAAAGATGTACATGATAATAAGAAATTTGTGACGCTGATGGATATGGCTACCATCGCGGGTAAATATCTGCGGAAAACAGGTAAGCTGGATGATATGGAAATCAGCGATGAAATCAATGCATGTTCCATTGAAGTAACCGTGGATGTAGATGGTGAGGATCAGCAGTGGCTGTTGATGTTTAAAAATGAAACACACAATCATCCGACGGAGATTGAACCGTTCGGCGGTGCAAGCACGTGCATCGGCGGAGCAATTCGTGATCCGCTGTCCGGAAGAAGCTATGTATATCAGGCAATGCGTATCACAGGTGCCGGAGATATTACAAAGGATATTAAAGAAGCACTTCCAAACAAGCTGCCGCAGAGCCGCATATCAAAGGGGGCTGCCGCAGGATATTCCTCCTACGGGAACCAGATTGGTCTGGCAACTACCTATGTAAAGGAAATCTTCAATGACGGCTATGTCGCAAAACGTATGGAGGTAGGTGCAGTCGTAGGCGCCGCACCAAAAGAAAATGTTGTGCGTAAAAAACCGGAAACCGGAGATATTGTCGTACTGATTGGTGGAGCAACCGGTCGTGACGGTGTCGGTGGAGCAACCGGTTCCAGTAAGGAGCATAACGATACCTCTCTTACAAAATGTTCCAGCGAGGTTCAGAAGGGAAATGCGCCAATCGAGCGTAAGCTGCAAAGATTGTTCCGTAATCCGAAGGCAACGAAACTGATCAAAAAGGCAAATGACTTCGGTGCCGGCGGTGTGAGTGTCGCAGTAGGTGAAATTGCGGATGGATTGAGAATTGACCTGGATAAGGTTCCTGTAAAATACAGTGGTTTATCCGGAACAGAGCTTGCCATTTCTGAATCACAGGAACGTATGGCTGTTTTGATTGAAGCGGATAAATTTGAGGAATTCAAGCAGCTTGCATATGAAGAGAATCTGGATTCCTGCATTGTCGCAGTCGTTACAGAGGAGCGCCGTCTGGTGATGAGCTTCCATGGAGAAGAAATCGTAAACATCTCCCGTGATTTTCTGGATACCAACGGTGTCCGCGGACTCCAGGATGTACTGATCCGTGAGGGCCTGAGTGATACCGACCCATTCCACAGCAAAGTGACCTCTGTGGAAGAAAACCTGAAACAGCCCAATGTGGCGTCCCAGATCGGACTTGCGGAAATGTTTGATGCTTCCATTGGAAAATCAACCGTCCTCATGCCATTTGGCGGAAAATATCAGTTAACGGAAACTGAAGGAAGTGTACAGAAGCTGCCGGTATTCGGCTTTACCAATACATGCTCCATCATGACACACGGCTATCATCCGGAGCTGTCGCTATACTCTCCGTATCTTGGTGCCAGCTATTCTGTTGTTGAAGCACTTGCCCGTGTTACTGCCATGGGTGGCAACTATGAAACCTGCCGTCTGACAAATCAGGAGTACTTTGAGCGACTGCATACCGATCCTGAAAAATGGGGAAAACCAATGCAGGCACTGCTGGGGCTGATTGAAGCGGAAATGGCATTTGAAACTCCAGCCATCGGTGGTAAGGATTCCATGTCCGGAACATTTAACGACATCAGTGTTCCGCCAACCTTGATTACCTTTGCGGTCACAACGGAAAAAACAGAGCATATTATTTCACCGGAGTTCAAGGAAGCCGGACATCATATCTATTACATAAAGCATACACCGAACGATAATCAAACACCGAATTATGAAGAACTGAAAGCAAACTTCGCCAAGGTGCGTGAGCTGATTCGTAAAGGCGTGATTTGCTCAGCCGCAACTGTGAAATTCGGAGGACTTGCGGAAGCACTATGCAAGATGAGCTTCGGTAATAAAATCGGTGTTGAGGTGAAGACAAGCGAACATATCTTTGATCTCAGTATCGGAAGCATTGTTGTGGAGAGCAGTGAAGCGATTTACGATGAAGCCTTTGTATTACTTGGGAAAACGACGGATGCCGACACGATCTGCATCAATGAGGAATGCATCACAATCGATAAAGCTATCACCGCATGGTGTGAGCGCTACAACACCATGTATCCAATGACAGTGGATCAGGAAAAGGGTGTTATTGAAACACCGGAGTATACTGCAAACGAGCGTGTTCATGCGAAAAAGACGATAGACAAGCCTAAGGTTATTATTCCGGTATTCCCTGGACAGAACTGTGAATATGATACAAAACAGCAGTTTGAGCGCGCAGGTGCGGAAGCTGAAATCTATGTCTTTAACAATCTGAATGTAGAAAGCATTGAACGCAGTTTGAAGGAGCTGAGTGAAAAAATTGCATCGGCTCAGATTCTGATGGTTGTCGGCGGCTTCTCCAGTGGGGATGAACCGGATGGAAGCGGTAAATTTATCGCCAATGTCTTAAGCAATCCTTCCGTAAACAAGGCTGTGCAGACACTGTTGGCAAATGATGGTCTGATTCTCGGTATCTGTAATGGATTCCAGGCACTGATCAAATCCGGTCTGCTGCCATATGGAGATATTACCAAGCTGAGTGAGGAATCACCAACTCTGTTCAGAAACAATATCAATCGTCATGTATCCCATATGGCGACAACGAAAATAACCTCCAACAAATCACCATGGCTGTCCAGCTTTACACCGGGACAGGGACATTCCATCGCGATGTCACATGGCGAAGGTAAATTTGTCGTTAGTGATGAGGTTGCTAAGCAGCTGTTTGAAAACGGACAGGTTGCTACACAGTATGTAGATCTGGATGGCAATCCAACGATGAATGGTACTTATAATATCAACGGTTCCAGCTATGCCATTGAAGGTATTACTTCCTTGGATGGTAGAATCTTCGGTAAGATGGGACACAGTGAGCGTTATGAAGACGGACTGTTTAAAAATATTGATGGGGATAAATATCAGAATATTTTCCAGAATGGCG
>OLSM01002387.1_pt1 | contig 12194 bp, 7 predicted proteins | sample 1672721 | NCBI WGS metagenome assembly OLSM01 (sample SAMEA3136717, study PRJEB25190) | human gut metagenome | reverse complement strand
CATCCCTAAGGCCGTGTCAGTTCCGGCGCGCAGCTGCAGGTGGATGTCGGCGCGCGTGGCAAGCCAGTTCACCCGCGGATCGGCCACCACGAGACGCGCGCCGCGCTTCATCATCTCCACGAGCGAGTGGCCGAACAGGCCGTCGGGGTTCGAGCGCAGCGGGTCGCGGCCCCATACCAGCACGTACTTCGGGCATTCCCAGCGAGGGTCGTCGTAGCGCTCGGGGAATCCGACGGCGTTGTCGGCCTCGATATAGGAGCTTCCCATGGTCCAGAGCATGGCGGCCATGCGCGGGACGATGCACGACCAGCCGCTGTTGGGATGCACGGCGTTGACCGTGCCGAACACGTCGTTGGCCATCTGGAAGTGTATCTGGCTCGCCTCTCGGCCCGTTCCGCACCACACGCTCACGGCGTCGATGCCGTGCTCGTCGACGGTCCTGCGATATGCCTCCACGATGGTCTCAAGTGCTTCGTCCCAGCTTATGCGCTCCCAGACGTCGCGGCCCCGGTCCTCGCGGGCACGCTTGAGCGGATGGAGGAGCCGGTCCTTGTGGTAGTAGTATTCCTTAGCCGTCAGGCAGCGCACGCACAGCCGGCCCTTGCTGATGGGGTTCTCCTCGTCGCCCTCCACCTTGACCAGCCTGCCGTCCCTCACGTGCACTTTGAGGCCGCAGCCCAGGTTATGGCAACCGATGCCGGCCGAGCACGTTCGGTACACCCGCGTGCCGTCCCCGAGCTCCGTGCACGCCGGCGAGGCGTGCTCGTTGAAATGCAATGTTGGCATGATATCCTCCTCGTCCCTTCGTTATTCCCCTGCCTCTCGCCCTCTTAAGCGCGTACGAGCGCGAAATCGCCCAGATTCAGGCTCTTCTTCAGCTCGATGCCCCTCCTTTCAACCGGCCGGTATCCGTCTGCCTCCACGGCAACGTCGTAGACGCCCTCGTCGAGCTTGCGAAAGTAAAAGTCACCAAAATCATCGGTGACGGTCTTACGCACGGTGCCGTCGGGCATTGCAAGCGTCACGCGGGCACCCTCCACGATCTCGTCGCAGGCTGGATCCCACACATCGCCGGCAAGGAACAGATGGGGCCGGTTGAGGTAGAAGACCCGCGGCCTGCACCCCTCTTCGAGCAGATAGGTTTCCGCATGGGGTAACTCGTCGGCGAACTCCTCCTCGTCACCGAAGCGCAACGCGCCCGTGGCGCACAAATCGACGCAGTGCGGCAGTTTTCCCTCATCAACCAGGTGGGCGCAGCCCGTGCATTTCTGCGGTACATCGAGCTCCTCGTTATAGAACACGGCCCCGTACGGGCAGGCATCCACCAACTCCCGACGGCCCACAGCGCGTTCGGGATCGATGATGATAAGACCGTCGTCGCGTACGTCCACGGCGTCCGGAGCCACCCGCCCGCACTTCGGATCCTCGCAGTGCATGCAGGGCCAGGGCGTGTACTCCACCCGTACCTTGGGCACCTGTCCGTGCTCTTCCTGCTTCACTCGCATCCAGAAGTGTCCGGTCTCCGGTTGCGGTTTCGCGTACGGCGGCCAATCGTTCCCGCAGTGTTCGTCCTTGCAGGCTATCTGGCAGTTGTAGCAGCCGCTGCACTTCGCCACGTCTATCACGAATACCTTCATCCTCACTCCTTCAGTCAAGGTCGAACCAAGCATCCTGCAGGACACCGTAGTCCGGATCGTAGGGTCTCCCGAACGCCTCGGGATACCGCGCAGCCAGCTCGAACACATCCACCTTCTCAACGCCGACCAGATACCCCGAGGTCACCTCGCCCGCACAGTTCTTTGACGCAACCGCCTTCGGGGCTATCAGGTTGTTCGTGCCGCCTCGATCGCTCTCGCCCACCACGATAGGGTCTATGCGCGCCCCATGATCTTGGAGAACAGCGTGGCGCATGACGCGCTCACTCACGTAGGCGCCTCCCAAAGTCCAGCCGCGCTCGTTGTAAACCCGCACGATGTCGCCGTGTCCGATACCCAGCTCAGCCGCGTCGACAGGATTGATCCACAGAGGCTCGTAGCGGTATCCGTCCGGCCCCATCACCTTGCAGGTCTCGATCTCCCGCAACCAGGCGCAGTCGTCCATCTGGGAATGCAGGCGCCAGTGCGGATGATTGGACACGAGCAGGAAGGGATAGCGCTGTGCCCGAGGCGTGCTCAAACGCTCGTCGGGATGGGTCTCGCCCTTCTCAATCCAATGCGGGTAAGGGGGACGCTCGCCATCGTCTGGGAAATGCTTGGCAAGGCGCGGAGAGTAGTACTCTATCTTGCCCGAGGGCGTGGATAGCGGATAGCGCTCGGGATCCTCGTAGAAGCGCTGGAACCCCGCCTTGTCGCCCTCCCAATCTTTGGCGGTGGGCACGACATAACATCCCCGCTCCAAGAACTCTTCGAACGACAGGCGATCTTGGATACCCGACCCTGCGAAGCCGCGCCTGATCTTGTCCTCGACGGTCTCGCCTCCCGTCACCGCCTCGTACAGTCCCAGCTTCCGCGCCACCTCGAGCGTGCTCTCGTAGTCCGATTTCGATTCACCCAAGGGCTCGATCGAACGATCCTCGACCATCAGCACATTGTAGTTGCCCGACGAGATGTCGCAGTTGATGTCGCGCTCCTCGAACTTCGTGTTGATGGGTAGGATGAGGTCGGCCAGCAGGCAGTCGTCCTCCATCCAGATGTGCTGGGCCACCACGAACTCGATGTGCTCCGAGCGGATGGCATCCATAAACGCAAAGCCGCCGTTCCACGAGCTCGTCCATTTGGGAGCGTCGGTCCATACCATATGTATGCGCTCGCTGCCCTCCACGGGATACCGGTACTCCGTGAACTGGTCCTCGGTAGGTAGGCCGGCGCAGGTCACACCGTACCAGGTAAGCGGACGCTCGTGGTCGAAGTCGCCTGCGAGCGCCTCGGGGACCAGCGTCTCGGGGACGAACGATTCGCGCTGGTCGGCGGCATAGGGCCACAGGATGTCGTTCAGCGTAGGGATGACCTCCGAGCGCGGGGCGGGCATCTGGCTCGCCAAGCCGAACAGCTGCCATTCCATCATTTTGACCTGGTTGCGCCCCGGCGCACCAAGTGCCTGCATGCCGAGCAAGGCTACCTCGAGGCGGGCCGGCTCGTGGCTATAGGCCGAGCGGATCATCGAGCCGCCGTTGCAATGGGCTATGGACACGTTGCGCTTTGCCCAGTGCCGCGCGAGCGCCTTGATGATGCGCGAGGGAACGCCGCATACGTCCTCGGCCCACTTCGGGGTTTTCGGGATGCCGTCGTCACCGCCTTTCACATGGTAGACGAACCAATCGAACCCGATGGCGTGCGTCTCAAGGTACTGCTCATCGTAGAGGCCCTCGTCTATCCAAACGTAGGCTATGGCGAGCTGCAGAGCCGAATCGGTATTGGGCAGCACAGGAATCCATTTGTCGGCGTGGACGACAGCGCCGTAATTCGCATCGGGGCAGATATAGATCTGCTTGACGCCGATGTCGGTGAGAAAGAAGCAGTAGCGACTCGGAAAGCACCCGCCCCAGCCCCAAGGCGTGGTCTCCACATCGCAGCCCCAGAACAACACCGACTCTGCATGGTTCGCCACATCTTTGAACAGGTTGTACTGGTCGCCCTCGCCCACCGGGTCCTGGCCCCACATGTGCTTGGCGCCCCAGTACCAGCCTTCCCAAGAATCGGGGTTGCGCGCCTGCATGGTGTAGCCGCCTCCCTTGGCGCGGCCGGTTCGGACGGCCCCCTCACCGTCACCGTGCATCCAGAAGTCGTTCGCCAGCTCGACTCCGGTCTCCTTGAGTGCTATCTGGTCGAGCAGGTAGCCCTCGGTGCCGCGGGGACCGTGGATGGTCTTGATCAGATGGTGCCCGTCCGACTGCACGAGGATAGAGTTCAGGCCATACGATTCCTTAATGCGCAGCACCTCGGCCGCGACGATATCGGTCGCCTCGTCCCAGCTGATCCGTTCGTACTTGCTCTTGCCCCGGTTTTGCGGGTTGCGCTCGCCCTGCGGATCCCAGTCCACGCGCTTCATGGGATAGAGGATGCGGTTCGGCGAGTAAACGCGCTGCTTGTACGCCAAGGCGAAAGGCGAGAGTTCCGTCTTCTCCTTGGCTTTGAACTCTCGGCCACGGGCCTTGATGCTCCATGGGTTCAGTCCGTCCTCGCTTTGATGCGCCACGTAGCTGAACGGACGCGTGCGCAGGATGCGTCCATCACGCACGTCGATCTCCGCCGTATCCGACGCCGTGCAAGGCCCGCAGAACCCCATCGTCTTGAACGTTGTCTTAATGTCGTTTGGCATATGCTCCTCCTTGATTGCGTCCGCTGTTGGAGCCTAGCAAGAAAAAAGTAAGTTTTCGCGCCCGATGCGTCATGCTTTCCCGGCGACAGGCGGGTCCGCTTGGCAGAATCGGCAAGGGCCTATAGAATGGGCCTATACGGGCGTCCGGGGAAACGGGGTGGGCATGTCGAGCCGCAAAGAGAACAAAATGGCGATGGAGCAGCGTCTCTACGATGCCGCCATCGAGCTGTTCTGCGAGCTCGGATACCAGAAGACCACGCTGAACGACATCGCAGCCGAGGCCGAGGTGTCCACGCGCACGCTCTACAAGTACTTCCCCACCAAGGAGTCCATCCTAAGGAAGTTCGGGAAGGAGAACATCCTGGCCTTGAAAGCCTTCTCTGGCAAGCTCCCACTCGACATGCCCTTGCAGGACAAGGTGATCGAAACCATGGTGCAGGATTTCAAGTTGATGTTCGGGCTGTTCGATGTCAGCTACATCCTGCATTCCGCGCGCGATGAGAGCGGCATGTTCGCGCGGTTCGAGCTGGAGAACATCCTTGCGAGCGAATCCATCTACTGCAATCTCTTCAAACAGGAGCAGTTGAAGGAGGGTATGGAACCCAACGAGATGGTGGCCTTGTGCGCCTCCATCGTCATGGGGCTCTACCGCCATTGCAACGACCTCTACCGCTTCAGGAAGAAGGGGACGTTCGACGAGAAAGACCTGCGCGCGTTCTACCGCACGCACATCGATGCCGTTTGGGGCTCCCTGCACCGATCGCTGCTCTCGGTACCCGCAAGGAACGCCCCCCTGCTGAACATCGACAAGCACCTGTTCGGCTCTCTGGAGCCGAACAGGTAGCCAAGCAGGCATCGCTAGCGCCTGTCAGAGCTCTTCGGCGAGAACAGCAGCATCTTCGACTTGCCCTTGAACAAGGCGGCCAACTCGTCCACCGTGCCGTACGTGATGGCACCGTACCGGCAACGGCGCGCGCAGGCCGGACGGCTTCCCCGATCCGTGCGCTCCTCGCACAGGTCGCACCAATCGGTGGGTATGGGCACGAAGTCGTACTGCCATGAGCCGTCACGCGTCTTCCAAGGGCCTAGTTTCGTCACCTTGATCCCCAGCGCCTCGGGACCGCTCCCATGGGCCGCAAGGCACGCCGTCTCGCATTCTGAACAGCCGAGGCAGTATTCGTAATCGATCAGAAGAGCCTTCTCCACGCCCATCATGCAACCCCCTTTGCATCGCAGCGTCCCCGTGCCCTCACTTCTTCCGAATGTCCCCGGCAGGCAGCCTCGTTCCCGGCGGCGGCGGTTGCTCGGCACCGCATAACGGGCAGCGCCTCGCAAATGGCTCGGGCAGCTTCTCACGGCAGGCCACGCAGCGTCCCATGCGATCGGCGCACTTGCCGCAATGGATACACGGACAGCACATGGCCTACTCCGTCACGTCGCCATAAAGATACGCCGCCTGTCGGCGCGTGGCGACCAGATACACGAGGACGATAACGAACAGCACGGCAAACATGGCTGCCATCAGCTCGAACAGCGCGGCAGTGCTACCGCCCGCTATCCCCTCGGCAAGGGATACGTAAACCGACGAGCACGCCTGCCCGGCGAACATGGCCATGGACAGCAGCGACAGCGCATAGGTCCGGCGATACGGGTGCACGAGCCCCGAGAGGGCAGTCTGCAGGTACGGGATGATGGTCCCGAGGTACACGCCGTAGACGATGGCGCCGGCGAACACGCCAACGGGCGATGTGGCGAAGGCGAGCAAGGTGAACGACAGCGCGATCGCCGCCATGGGAACCAGCACGGTGGAACGTCGCAGATGCTTGAACAGCTGGGCGAAAGCCAACGAGACGACGAGGGCCGTGAGCGTGGTTGAAGACGAGGCCAAGCCCGCCATGACCGAGTCGCCGATACCCGCCTCCTGGATGAAGATGGCCATCTTCAGAAGGTACACCATGCCTATCGTCATCGACACGAACATGAGAAGGATGCCTGCCCATGCACGGGCACCGATCTTCTTCTGCTGCGGAGAGAGCTCGCTCGCCTTACGGGAGAACTCCAGATCCTTCTCGGGCGGCACTTTGGGCAGAAACACCAGCTGCATGATGAGAACGAAGACGAAGAAGATGTTCACGAAGAACGGTACATGCCATCCGATGACCGCGAGCGTGCCCGATAGCGTCGAGAACACCATGGCGATGACCGACCCCACGGCATTCGCAGCGCCCATCATGCCGACGCGTTCTTGGCCCGCGAAGAAATGCGATATGAGCGTGGGCACGATAGGATACACCAAGCCGCAGCCTAACCCGAAAAACACGCGTGTGGCCAGCAGGAACTCGAAGTTGGGAGCGAAGGCGCCACCTATACCGCCGATGATGAACAGTATCTGGCCGATGGTGAGGATGGTCTTTCGGCTGATATGGTACGACAGCTTGGCGGCAATGAGCGAGGCCGGAATGATGCACAGGGGCGGCAGCGCCACCAGCAAGTTCACGTTCTCGCCAGGGAAAGCGAGCGCGATGACCGCCAGGATAGGCGTCATCTCCGAGCCAAGCGCGTTGCTGTCGCAAGCGCACAGCAAGAGCGTCGCCTTCGTGCCGAGCTTCGACCGATGTTGCGTTTTCGAATCCATGCGCCCCCCTTATGTCCCTGATGCGGGTCCCTCGTGCCCCGCATCCCACGTGAGGCAGGTTAGTGCCGTCGAAACGGCCGGCCAAGGCACGCAAAACCTGACGTAGGGAAATCAGACTCTGGGTACTAAGCGTAATCAGTGCACGTCAAGGACAGTTTGCGGACCTTCTGGCACGCCCTCGGACTCCACGATGTCCAGCAGTTCCTGCTGGGAGTGGACGCCCAGCTTGTTGTAGATGTTGTAGATATGGCTCTTGGCGGTGTGGGCTGATATGGTGAACTTCTCGGCAATATAACCGGCGTTGCGCCCTTGCGCCAGGCAGTACAGAACCTCCGCCTGGCGCGGCGTCAAATCGTATCGACCGGCGACGATCCTCGTGCTCAGCTCGAGCGCCCTTCCCGCCCCTGCCTCGAGGGCGATGCTGCGTGCCGACCGCTCAGCCTCGAGCCTCACCTCCCTCACGTAGGAAAGAGGACCGGGATGGAACACGGCGAAGCTCGTCGCAACCACCAGGAGCACCACCAAGGCGAAGCAGATGAACATGCGCCCGAGCGGATCACCCGGAAAGGCGAAGCACATAACCGTGCCCACGATCCAGCCGAGCGTGCAGCCCAAGCCGTTCAACGTTCGCCCGACCGCAAACGTCTTCACGTAGTTCTCGTCGAACAACCGGAAGCTCTTCGAGACGCTGGCGATGTCCACGATATCGTGGCACGCCAAGAGCGCGAACATGGCGAAGAGGCACGCTAGCTGGCCGACGTAGCTTGCGAACGAGAACACGAAGATGCAGACGAGCATGATGGGGAGGAACACCTCGGTCAGGATAAGCGCGATATCCCTCGATTTGCGCACGAGGAAGAGCACCGTGAAAACCGCGGCAAGCGCGTTGGCGGCGGCTATGACGTACACTGCGTAGGGATAGTAAGCATGCACGGTAGCGCTCGATCCCACGAAGCCAATGCCCACGCTGTAAGCGAACGCCAACAAGACCGTGCGCATGAAGGAGAACCGATCGGTCCCGTCCGCTTCATTTCCGTCAGCCGAGCCGCTCGGCTCAGGAGGCGCTTCGTCAAGGCCCGCACAGGCGATGGGGTCCTCTTTCCCTGACAGAGTGAAACCCGCACCGTCCTCGTCGAGTAGCGCAAAGGTGACGGAAGGCGACAGGACAAGCCACGCGAGCAGCACCGACACGACCGGCAGCGACGACACGAGCAGTGCAGCCACGCCCGTCGGCAAGAACGACATCGTAAGGAGCAGGAGCGACCCTCCGAGAAATGCGCCCGAAGCCGAGAAGATGATCTGCTTGCGATTGAGGATGACGAGCTTTTTCGACCAGACGAGCAGCAGGGCCGAGCTGCCCACGCCGCTTGCGCACCAAAGCAGGGCAGGCAACGCGAGGTCGCCTGCAGGCGGCAGAACCGCAACAGCGCAGCCGAAAGGGCAGCACAGAAGCGACGTCAAGCGCAGCAGCAGCTCGCCTCTCCGTGACGCAAAGAACCGCGCGAACAACCCGAACGCCACGTAGGCGACGAACATGGCGACCGTCATCACCGTGCGGATCGCATGGGCCTCGAAATCGCCCACAGCAGCGGATGGAAGCAGAACCGGGCTCCAGAACAGGCAGAATATCCAACCGAAGTAGAACGCGAGCCCGAGCACGCAGAGCAGCGGTATCCTTAGCGTGAACTCCCTCGATGCCTCATGCTCGTCGTCCCGCTGAAGGAACCTCATATCGATGGAAATATCGGACTGTCCGGCTTGCTCATGATGCATGAAAGTCTTCCCCCCTGGCCGACTTCGCCTACGGCACGGCCAGTGTAGCATAGGGCTCGATGACCGATTCCAGCGCCTCTTCCGTCGTTTTCGGCAATTTGGCACCGGCTTTTCGTGACTTTCACAAGAGCCCGGAAGCGATTCTCGCAGAGACCGGAACGGCGGCGGCAAAGCATCGTAGCGCACCATCCTCTGCGCGATCAAGTCAGGTTCGCAGAAGACCCTCCCCCAAGCCCTCTCTCAGCGAAGCCAGCCGCTTGCATGGGGGGCTTTCAGTTCCGACCTTCGGAGTCCGCCTCCGCCTTGGTTCCCACCGGGGCGAAGGCGGAGGCGCCGCAGTCGCGGCAGATGCCGGTGGCGGGGTCGACGTCGCCGCCGCAGGCAAGGCAGGGTATGGTCGGGGGCGGAGTGTAGAGCGGGCTGTCCGGGTCGAACTTGCCGCAGCGGCCGCACATCGTACAGGGGTAGCACATGGAGCGCCGCCTATTCCAAACCCACGAGCTCGACCCAGTATTCAAGCGTTTTGCCCGCGTATGGATGGTTGAGGTCGATCTTCACGGCGTCCTCGGTCGCATCGACGATCGAGGCCGGCTTGGCCGCAAGGCCGTCGGCGCTTTGCCACATGACCATCGAGCCCTCCTTTAGGTCGTAACCATGGTCGAGCACCGAGCGCGGGGCCGTCACGGTCACATCGGCCTCCTGGCTCTTGTTCACGATCTTCTGACCGCGCGCGTCCTCGAGCGCCTTCGTCACGATCTCGCGCACCCCGAGGATGATGCCGAAGTCCTCGGCGATGCGCTCGGCGTCCGCATCGCCCGGCAGCGCGGGCGCGAAGTCGGACTTCTCGGGCCAGCCGGCCAGCTGCACGTTTCCGGGACGTCCCTCGCGCGAGCGGATGGCCTCGGGATAGTGCTCCCAAACCTCGTCAGTGGTGAACGACAGCACCGGCGCCAGCACGCGCACGAGCACCTCGACGATGTTCATGAGCACGGTCTGCGCAGCGCGGCGGCGCGGCGAGTCGGGCGCCTCGGAGTACACGCGGTCCTTCGTGGCGTCCATGTACACGGCCGAGAGGTCGCCCACGATGTAGTCGTACACCGCGCGGTACACCACATGGAACTTGTATTCGTCATAGGCACGCTCCACGTCGACGAGCAGGTGCCACAGGCGCACCATGGCCCACTGGTCGACGGGTTCAAGCGCATTCCAGTCGGTGACCGTATGCTTCAGGTCGTCGAAGTCGCTCAAACTGCCCAGCAGGAAGCGCATCGTGTTGCGGATGCGGCGGTACGCCTCGCTCGTGCGCTCGAGGATCTCGTCGCCGATGTTCACGTCCTGGGAATAGTCGACGCTGGCCACCCACAGGCGCAGCACGTCGGCGCCGCTCTTCGCCATGACGTCCGCCGGGTCGACGCCGTTTCCGGCCGACTTCGACATCTTCTTGCCCTCGGCGTCCATCGTGAAGCCGCAGTGCATGACGGACTCGTACGGCGGCACCCCGTAGGCGCCCATGCTGGTGAGCAGGGACGACTGGAACCAGCCGCGATGCTGGTCGGAGCCTTCGAGGTACATATCGGCTGGGAAGCGCAGGCCCTCGTCGGCACGGTGCTTCAGCACGGAGGTGTGCGACACGCCGCTCTCCCACCACACGTCGAGGATGTCCTTCTCGGGGATCAGCTCGGAGCAGCCGCAGGTCTCGCACTTCACGCCGCGCGGCAGGTACTCGGACGGCTCGTGCGTGAACCACGCGTCGGCGCCCTCGCGGTAGAACAGGTCGATCACCGCGTCGAACGTCTCGGCGGTGGCCACCGTGTTGCCGCACTTGGCGCACTTGAACACGGGGATGGGCACGCCCCACGAGCGCTGGCGCGAGATGCACCAGTCGGGGCGGTCGGCCACCATGGACCCGATGCGGTTCTTCGCCCACGCGGGGATCCATTCCACCTTGTGGTCGATGGCGTCGAGCGCATCCTCGCGCAGCGAGTTCTTGTCCATGGACACGAACCACTGGTCGGTGGCGCGGAAGATGACCGGCTCGTGGCAACGCCAGCAGTGCGGGTAGCTGTGCAGGATCTTCTTCTCGGCCACGAGCGTGCCGCGCTCGCGCAGCCACTCGATGATGGCCGGGTTCGCCTCGTCCACGTCGAGGCCTGCGAAGGGGCCCGCCTCATCGGTGAGCACGCCGTTGTCGTCCACCGGCATGAGCAGCGGCACGTCGAACTCCAGCGCCACGAGGTAATCGTCCTGACCATGGCCGGGAGCCGTGTGCACCGCGCCCGTGCCGGAGTCCAGCGTGACGTGGTCGCCGTAGATGATGGTGCCCTTGAGGTCCTGGCGGACGGGGCACGTGTAGGTGAGGCCGGTGAATTCACGGCCCTTGAGCGCGACGGGCTCGCCGTCCTCGCCGCGCACGAGGTCGTAGGATTCCCAGCCCGCGATCTCGGCCACCTGTTCCACCAGCTCGCGCGCCATGATCATGTTGGAGCCGTCCGCCTGGACCATCACGTAGTCGGCGTCGGGCGCCAGCGACACGGCCGTGTTCGCCGGAAGCGTCCAGGGCGTGGTGGTCCAGATGAGCACGTAGGCGTCGCCCTCGGCGCCCGCGGCCTCGAACATCCCGGGCATGAGGTCCATCTTGAACTTCACGAAGATGGACGGCGACGTCTCGTCGGAGTACTCGATCTCGGCCTCGGCGAGCGCGGTGTGGCAGCGCTTGCACCAGTGGATGGGCTTGCGGCCGCGGTACACCGAGCCGTCGAGGTACATCTTCTTGAACACCTCGACGTTGCCGGCCTCGTAGTTCGGGGTGAACGTGAGGTAGGGATGCCCCCAGTCGCCGTTCACGCCGAGGCGCTTGAAGCCCTCGCGCTGCACGTCGACGTACTTCTCGGCCCACTCGCGGCAGAGGCGGCGCAGCGTGGGCTGGTCGATCTTCGCCATCTTCTCGGGGCCGAGCGTCTTCTCCACCATGTGCTCGATGGGCTGGCCGTGGCAGTCCCAGCCGGGCACGTACGGCGTGAAGAAGCCGCGCTGCGCATGGGACTTGTTCACGAAGTCCTTGAGGATCTTGTTGAAGGCGTGGCCGATGTGGATGGGGCCGTTCGCGTACGGGGGGCCGTCGTGCAGGATGAAGGGCTTGCCGTCCTTGTTCTTCTCCAGCACGCGCTCGTAGATGCGCTCCTCCTCCCACTTCGCGAGGCGCTTCGGCTCGTTCTCGGGCAGGTTCGCCCGCATCGCGAAGTCGGTCTTCGGCAGGTTCATCGTTTCTTTGTACGTGTTCGCCACGGGTGCCGTACCTTTCCTCAAAGCATGTGCGCTTCTGTCGCCATAAACCGCTATAGTATAGTGGAACGAACGCCGTTTCCGGCGAGCCTGCCCGCACTTTTCAAAATTGCGACACAGGAGCGCGACGCTAAACGGTATACTTTTAACGATCGCATATTCACAGCGGGAAGCTCGGGTTTTCCGA
>OLSM01002386.1_pt1 | contig 12199 bp, 9 predicted proteins | sample 1672721 | NCBI WGS metagenome assembly OLSM01 (sample SAMEA3136717, study PRJEB25190) | human gut metagenome | reverse complement strand
GGCCCACGCCGCCAGCAAGGGCCGGTACGGCTCGCGCAAGATAAAGGCGTCGCTCGAGAGGTCGGGCGTCACCGTCAGCCGGCGCCGGGTCTGCCGCATCATGAGGGAGAACGGCCTGGTCAGCGCATACGGCAGGAAGAGGTTCAAGGTGCACCCCGGGGCGGTCAACGAGGCCGACGTGCCCAACGTCGTCGCGCGCGGCTTCGGCGGCAGGGCGCCGCGCACCCATATATGCAGCGACCTGACCTACGTGCGCGTCGGGGCCTCGTGGAACTACGTCTGCCTGCTCGTCGACCTCTACAACAGGGAGATCGTCGGCCACTCCGCCGGGCCCAGGAAGGACGCCCGGCTGGTCAAGTCGGCGTTCGCGACGCTCTCCTTCCCCATCTCGGACATCGAGGTATTCCACACGGACCGCGGCAGCGAGTTCGACAACGCCGAGATCGACCTGATGCTCGAGGCCTTCGGCATAGAGAGGTCGCTGTCGGCCAAGGGCTGCCCCTACGACAACGCCGTCGACGAGTCGACCAACAGGATACTGAAGGCCGAGCTCGTCCACCGCGAGACGTTCGGCACGACGCGCGAGCTACGGGCCAAGCTCTCGGACTACGTGCACTGGTACAACAACTTCAGGATCCACTCGACGCTGGGCTACATGTCTCCGGTCGAGTTCAGGGAGGCGGGGCTGTCCCTCCCGGAATCGTCCAAATAGGTGTTGCCAATCCAGGGACATGACCCCGAACGCCTCCATGGCGTCCCGCTTGCTCATGCCGCCGTCGACCACGGCCGAGGCGGCGGCGACCTTCTGCTCGTATGTGTACCTGGTCTGCTTGCCGTCCATGGATAGCAGCACCTCGCTTCCGAACGACCGGTATACGTAGAGCCATTGTCTCACGGTGTCGCGCGGGACCGACAGCGCCTTCGCCGCCGACTCGGAGCCGTGGCCTCGCTCGAAGAGCCCGATCGCTGCCTTCCTGGCCACGATGTCGTGCTTCACCCTCAAGTCGACACGCATAAAAAGCCTCCCATTTCTCGTGTCCAAGAAATGGGAGGCAGTTCAAACTGAGCTGCGGGGGCTTTTTGGTGCTGACGGGAAACCGTATCCCACTTTTCGGGCCCAGAATGGGATGCCGTTTCCCGCTGGGGCCCCTCCGGGAAACTGCATCCCATTTCAAGGGTTCAAACTGGGATGCAGTTTCCCCTAACGGCACCTTTGGGAAGCCGCATCCCACTCTAGACGCACAAAACGGGATGAGCTTTCCCATGGTGATCCAAGACCAGAAGCATGTCCGATAGCGCAACCAGGTCAAGAACAACAAGGCAAGCGTCACGCCAATTTGGACGAGCGTCTGCTGCAGTTTGAGGCTGCTGGCCCATATGGTAGAGTTGGCCTCACGTGAATTTCAGCACACTGCGTGTTACTTGCTTTTTTGTCATTTAGGGGAGTGACTTGTGAATACTTCTGTCGCCAAGAAAGCCAGTCGGGCGATGCGCCTGCTCATGATGGTGCTCACGGCAGTTCTCATCTTCTTCTTCATTAATGTTATGCTGCTCGTCTCCGATATCCAGGGCACGGCGCGCGTGGTCAACTACGCCGGTCTGGTGCGCGGTACCACGCAGCGAATCGTTAAGCTCGAGGACGCGGGCCAGCCTCAAGACGACCTGCTCAAAGCCGTGGATTCATACATCAACGGCTTGCGTTACGGAAGTGACGACCTCAACCTCATCCGTCTCGACGACGATGAGTATCAGGCAAAGATGATCGAGCTTGCAAATTATTATGATGAGCTTTGCGCCGAGATTAGCCGCGTGCGCGAAGTCGGCTACGAGAGCACCGACATCATCTCCATGAGCGAGGAGTTCTTTGGCATTTGCGACGATGCTACGCGACTCGCAGAGGACTACTCTCAGGAGAAGGCGTCGGCGCTCAACTATCTCGAGGGCTTGGTGATCATCGACATCGTGGGCTTGGTGGCGACCTTTGCGGTCGAACTTGTTCGCGCGGTGCGCACTGCCGCGCTCAACCGCGAGCTGCAGAGCAAAGTCTATCTCGACGAAGCCACAGGACTGCCCAATAAGAATAAGTGCGAGGAGATCTTGGGGCAGGAGCAGCCTGTCTCCGCGGAGGCGCCCGTTGCGCTGTGCGTCTTCGATCTTAACAATCTGCATATGGTCAATAACAACTTCGGCCATGAGAAGGGCGATGAATACATTCGCTCTTTTGCCCAACAACTGGGAAGTGTGGCGTCCGAGACCTGCTTTGTGGGTCGCGACGGCGGCGATGAGTTTATCGCGGTGCTGTGGGATGCCGACCGAGCCGCTGTGGAATCCTGTCTCGCTCGGGTTCGTGCGAACGTGAACGAGTATTCCGGGGCTCACCCCGACATGCCTATCAGCTATGCGGTGGGCTACGCGCTTTCCAGTGATTTTGATGAACCGCCTATGATGCGTGAGCTCTTTTCTCAGGCCGACAAAAACATGTACATCGACAAGAACCGCGTAAAGACAGCCGAGGCAGCCGGGCCGCAACGCGAGGACCGCTAAACCCGTAGCAAAGGGTAGCTAATTTGGGACGGGACTCTTTTGGCTATTTGAGAAGTTGTGCCATGGCGTTGACGAATTTTTGGACTTGGAGGGTGGGCTCGAGCGGATAGTGCAAAAAGACCGGTACCTCGCGGCCGCACAGGAACGGCACGCCCACAAAGGCCGGGTGCACCCCCGACCACGCCCCGCAGGTGAGCACCGCGTCGCCCTTTTCCTCCGCCTCGTTAAAGAGCGCAAAGTCAAAGCTGTCCACGTCGATCACGTCAACGCCGCCGTCGGCCAAAAGGTCGATACGCAGACTGTCCATGGCGTCGTTGCCGTGGCGGAGCACGCGCAGGCGCATGCCCTCCAGGTCGGCAACCGTAATGCGTGCCTTGCGCGCCAGCGGGCTCGTGCGCGGCAGGTCGATATAAAACGGTACGTTGACGATGCGGAGCTTTTGGCAGGCATCACCCCAGCGCGGGGTCGAAAAACTCGACTGCACCACATCGACCTCGCGACCCAAGCTGCGCATGACGGATTCGCGCTCGTCATAGAGGTCGCTCACCGGCACGATCTCAAATCGCAGCGACGGTTCCAGATCGTGGATGCCCGACCACATCGACAGCGTTTGGCGCCCCGGGCACATCATCGACACGCCCAGGCGCACGGCACCGCCATCGCCCGCCGCGCGTCGGGCGCGGCGCAGCGCGTCCTCGGACTGGCGCATAATCGAGCGCGCGTCGTCTACCAGTAACGCGCCGGCCGGTGTCACCTTGACGCCCGAGTGCGAGCGTTCGAACAGTGTGATGCCGAACTCGGCCTCGAAACCCGACACCTGTTTGACGAGCGCCGGGGTCGACACGCGCAATTTTGCCGCCGCACGTGAGAAGCTTCCCAGCTCCGCGGCGGCCGATATGGCCTCGAGTCGTCGATCGTACACGTCAATCTCCCGTTTTCGCGCCTGTGAACGCATGGCGCCACAGGGGGTCGTTTTGGCAGGTCACGCGCTCGATTGAGAAAAACTGCATCGCACAGTATAAACCTACGGTTAACGCCATTCTAACAAATATGCAATTCACCTGCGCAAATGCAAAGCATACGATAACCTGCGAAAACCACGTGGGTCGATTAATGGAAACGGCCCACCGGGAGGCACAAGAAGGGAAGTTCCTATGAGCAACTGGCTTAAGCTCGAGGGCGATGTCTGCGCCGTGACCGGCGCACTCGGCGGTATGGGCGTCGAGATCTGCCGCGAATTCGCCCGCAACGGCGCCAATGTCGTCCTGCTCGACCTGGACGAGGAAAAGGTCAAGGCCGCAGCCGCCGACCTCGCCGCCGAGTTTGGCATCCACGCCGAGGGCTACAAGATGAACGCCACCGACGAGGCCGAGGTTCAGGCCGCCGTCGATGCCACCATCGCCGACTTCGGCCGCGTCGACGTTCTCGTCAACACCGCCGGCATCCTGCGCTTCGCCGCCATGGAAGACCTGCCGCTGAGCGACTGGGAGCAGGTGCTCAACGTCAACCTCACCGGCTACTTCATCACCTCGCAGCGATTTGGTCGCGAGATGATCAAGGCCGGCCAGGGTCGCCTGGTGCACATCTCGACCGTTGCCAGCCACTCCCCCGAGACGTTCTCGGGCGTGTACAGCTCCACCAAGGCCGGCGTCAACATGATGTCCAAGATGCTCGCCGCCGAGTGGGGCCCCTACGGCGTCCGCTCTAACTGCGTCGAGCCCTGCTTCGTTAAGACCCCGATGTCGGCCAACTTCTACGCCGACCCCGAGGTCGAAAAGAGCCGCAGCCGCCTGATCGCCACGCGCCGCATCGGCGAGGTCAGCGATATCGCCAACGCCGTCATGTTCCTGGCGTCCAAGCGCTCGGACTTTACCACCGGCGACGCCATCAAGGTCGACGGCGGCTTCTCCAACATGATGGGCGACCTCACCGCCAAGCCCGGCGGCCGTCGCGCCTATGCCGACAACTACCTCAAGAACAAGGGTGTCGAGCTTTGGTCCGATGAGTCCGGCGTCGCCAAGCCGACTGACCAGTAAACCAACCCGACAGGGAGGACCCGCGGACACGCCCGTTCCTCCCCCGTATCGATTAGAAAGAGTCCAATGGCTTCCACCAACTCCAACAAGGGTCGCGCCGTCGTGCTTTCCGCCGCGTGCGTCACCATGTTCTTCATCAGCTCCATCGCGCTGTATTCCGTCGTGAGCAAGAACCTACTCGCCGTCTACCCCGAGTGGTCGAGCGCCCTTACCTGGGCCTTCCCGGTCTTTCAGACCATCATGGCCGTGACGGGCATCTTCGCCGGCCGCATCTCCGATAAGATCGGCCCGCGCAACGTCGTGATCGCCGCCGCCGTGTGCTACGGCGTGGGCTGGTTCATGTCCGGTACCGTCACCGAGCCGTGGCAGTTCTACCTGTGGTTCTCGCTCGTCGCCGCCGTCGGCAACGGCCTGGGCTACAACCCGGCGCTCACCACCGGCCAAAAGTGGTTCATCGACAAGAAGGGTCTCGCCTCCGGCATCACCCTGGCCGCTTCAACCGCCGGCCCCGCCGTGCTGTCCCCAGTGCTCGCCTCGCTGCTCATCCCGAGCCTGGGCATCTTTGGCGCCCTTAAGGCGCTCGGCGTCATCTTCTTTGTGATGATCGCCGCCTCCGCCCTGTTCCTGAAGGCCCCCGAGGCCGGTTGGCTGCCCGAGGGCTTCGAGGCCCCCAAGGGCGGCGCGCATGCCGGCACCTTCGGCGACCTCACCCCGGGCGAGATGGTCAAGACCCCGCGCTTCTGGGTCCTCATCGTCACCTTCGCCTTTGCCGCCACCGCGGGCACCCTGCTCGTGGGCAAGGTTGCCTCCATCGCCGCCGTCCAGCTCTTCGCCGACCCCACGAGCGCCGCGGCCGTCGCCCTCGGCGGTGTGGTGGTCTCCGTCAACACCTGCGCCAACCTGGTTGGCCGTCTGTCCTTTGGCCAGATCATCGACAAGCTCGGCGCCTATAAGTCGCTGCTCATCAGCCTTGTCGTCACCATCGTCGCACTCGTCATCATGTCGATGAGCTTTACGCAGGGCATGTTCTTTGTGGCGCTCGCCCTGCTCGGCTTTAGCTTTGGCGCCCTGCTCGTCATCTACCCGCCGCTCACCGGTGGCGCCTTCGGCACCAGCAACATCGGCGTCAACTACGGCATCATGTTTTTGGGCTACGCCGCTTCCACCTGGATCAGCCAGCCCATCACCGCCGTGCTGTATCACGCCGAGGCCGGCAGCGCCGCCTACCAGCAGTCCTTCTACGGCGCTATTGTGATCGCCGCCATCGCCGTCGTGCTCACCGTCTACATGATGGTCTCCGACAGCAAGAAGAAGTCCGCCTAGTTTTACCGATGCGACAAAGGGACAGCCCCTTTGTCGCATTCCACTGGTCACCAGTATTAAGGAGTCGAAATGCCTGAGCTCAACCCCGTCCGCATTGCCGTTATCGGTGCCGGCGCCATGGGCCGCAACCACATCCGCTTTGTCACCGAGGAGCCCGAGGCCGAGCTCGTCGCCATCGCTGACGCCTTTGAGGGCGCCCGCGCCACGGCCGAGGCCGCCGGCGTGCCGTTTTATACCGATCCCGCCCAGATGATGGACGAGGTCAAGCCCGAGGCCGTCATTATCGCCACCCCCAACGACCTGCACCTGGGCGTTGCCCGCGAGGCCATCAAGCGCAACATCGTGCCGCTGGTCGAAAAGCCGATCTCCAACGACCTCGAGGATGCTCAGGCCTTCGCCGCCGAGGCCGAGACCGCCGGCGTGCCCGTGCTCGTGGGTCAGCACCGTCGCCATAACCCCTTCGTCAACAAGGCCAAGGAGATCATCGAGTCCGGCGAGCTGGGCAAGCTCACCGTGTCGAGCTTCCACTATATGATCTATAAGAATGACGAGTACTTCGATGTCGAGTGGCGTCGCAAGAAGGGTGCCGGCCCGATCCTGGTCAACCTGGTGCACGACGTCGACCTGCTCCGCTACCTGCTGGGCGAGCCCGTTGCCGTCCAGGGCATGCAGTCCAGCGCCGCCCGCGGTTTTGAGACCGAGGACTCCGCCGTGGTCAACGTCCGTTTTGCCGATGGCGCGCTCGCAAGCATGACCATCTCCGACGCCACCGCCAGCCCCTGGAACTGGGAGGCAACCGCTCGCGAGGATCCGCAGTATCGCCCCTTCGACGCCGACGCCTACTTTATTGGCGGTACCTTGGGCGCCTTGTCGCTGCCCCGCCTGCATCAGTTCTCCTACGACGGCGCCTCCAACTGGCACAAGCCGCTGCAGATGGAGATCCCGGCCGTCGACCCGGCGCTGCCGCACAAGATGCAGCTCAAGCACTTTGTGAAGGTTGTCCGCCGCGAGGTCGAGCCCGTCGTGACCCCCGCCGACAACGTTAAGACGCTCACGCTTCTCAACGCTATCAAGGAGGCCGCCGAGACCGGCCAGCTCGTCGAGCTGTAACGCCTTAGGGCAGACCGCGGCAGAAGCCCCATGCCGAACCCTTCGGTCCGCCACCAACAAGCCCCTCTTCTTTGCCCCGCGAGCAGCCTCCTGCCCGCGGGGCATTTTGCTACCTTTCCGACGATTTTTCTGGGGCGAGGGGCCATTTTGCACCTCGGCCTGATTCGTTCGCCACGAAATGCGCCTATCTACTACGTTTAACCGATCGCCCTCAACCGTGCCAAATTTCGCGAAGTAAAAACCGCAGGTAGACGGCTTGCGTATTTTCGGAAAACCGGGGGATGGTCGACCCATACGGGTTAAACGTAGTAGATAGGTCATTTTCGTGGCACGGCCCAAAACAGTCTTTTGGGACGGGTGGTATCCTTGGTAGCTCTGTGCTGCAAACGCACCTTTACCGCAAGGAGTTTCATGGATCTTATCGCCCAGCTCGCCCGCGAGCTCAACCTTAAGGCCGCCAACGTCGAGGCGGCCGTCAAGCTCATCGACGAGGGCAACACCATCCCCTTTATCTCGCGCTACCGCAAGGAAGCCACGGGCGGCATGGACGACGTCGCCCTGCGCGCACTCGACGAGCGCCTGTCCTACCTGCGCAATCTTGAGCAGCGTAAAGAGGACGTCGTTCTGCTCATCGACGCCCAGGGCAAACTCACGCCCGAACTCGAGCAGCAGATTCGAGAGGCCACGCAGCTCCAGCGTGTCGAGGACCTCTACAAGCCCTACCGCAAAAAGCGCATGACCCGCGCACAGAAGGCCCGCGAGGCAGGCCTGGAGCCGCTTGCCAACATGATCATCATGCAGGCCTCGGCCAAGGGCAGCGCGCTCGACACCGCCGCGGCCTACGTCAACGAGGAAGCCGGCTTCGACACGCCCGAGAAGGCGCTCGCCGGCGCGGCGGACATCGTGGCTGAGACGGTGGCCGAAGACCCCGAGAACGTCGCCGACCTGCGCGCCTTTACGCAAAACACCGCCGACATCGTCGTCGAGGCCACCGACCCCGCCGAAAAGACTCCCTACGAGCCCTACTACAACTATGATGAGCCGCTGCGCCGTATACCCAACCACCGCGTGCTGGCTATCGACCGCGGCGAGCGCGAGGGCAAGCTCCGCGTGCGCGTGAACGTCGACGGCGCTGCCGCCACAGCGCGCCTCAGCAGCCGTTGGCCCCGACGCCAGGGCGTCTTCGCGCCCATCTTCGATGCCGCCATCGCTGACGGTTACAAGCGCCTCATGGCCCCCTCGCTGGAGCGCGAGGCCCGCGCCAAACTCACCGTTCGCGCCCAGACCGAGGCCATCAACGTCTTTGCCAAGAATCTCGAGGGTCTACTCTCGGCACGCCCCGTGCGAGGCGCCCGCGTGCTCGCGCTCGATCCGGGCTACCGCACCGGCTGCAAGGTCGCCGTCATGGACGAGACCGGCAAGCTACTCGACCACGGCGTGGTCTACCCCACCAAGCCGCGCCACGACGTCGCCGGCACCAAGCGCGAGCTCGCCCGCCTCGTCAAAAAGGACGGCGTCAACACCATCGTCATCGGCAACGGCACCGCCAGCCGCGAGACCGAGGAAGTCGTCTCGGAGTTCATTGCCGAGCAGGCGCCTGGGCTGCGATACACCATTGTTAACGAGGCCGGCGCGTCGGTGTACTCCGCCTCCGAGCTCGCGAGCCAGGAGTATCCCGACCTGGACGTCACCGTGCGCGGCGCCATGAGCCTGGGCCGCCGCCTGCAGGACCCACTGGCAGAGCTCGTCAAGATTCCGCCCCAGTCCATCGGCGTGGGCCAGTACCAGCACGACCTTGACCAGGCCGAGCTCTCGCGCACCCTGGGCCACGTGGTGGAGGACGTCGTCAACCGCGTGGGCGTCGACGTCAACACCGCGAGCGCGAGCCTGCTGGGATACGTTTCGGGCATCACGCCGAGCGTGGCCAAGAACATCGTGGCTTTCCGCGAGGAAAACGGCGCCTTCACCGATCGCCGCCAGCTCAAGAAGGTCCCCAAGCTGGGACCCAAGGCATATCTCAACGCTGCAGGCTTTTTGCGAATTAGCGGCGGTAAGAACCCGCTCGACGCAACGAGCGTCCACCCCGAAAGCTACGAGGTGGCCACGTCCGTCTTGGAACGCGCCGGCGTTAAAGCCAGCGAGCTCAGCCGCGGCGGCGTGCCCGACATCGAGCGCCGTCTGGGCAGCATCTCAACGCTGGCTAGCGATCTGAACTGCGGCACCCTCACGCTCATCGACATTGTCAACGAGCTCAAGAAGCCCGGCCGCGACCCGCGCGATGACGCGCCCGAGGTGGTCTTTAGCCGCTCGGCGCTTTCCATCGACGACCTGGAGCCCGGCATGGAGCTCAAGGGCACGGTGCGCAACGTCGTCGACTTTGGCGCCTTCGTCGACGTGGGAGTGCACCAGGACGGCCTCGTACATATCTCTAAGCTGGCCAACCGCTTTGTCAAGCACCCCAGCGACGTCGTGCGCGTCGGTGACACGGTCAAGGTGTGGGTCGAAAAGGTCGATCGCGACCGCAAGAAGATCTCGCTCACCATGGTGCAGGGCAAGTAAACCGCCAAAGCAAAGGTACCCCCTGTAGCGATGTGCAAAATCGCGAGTATTCTGCAAATTCCACCGTTCCGGATGCCCCTCAGAGACGAAAAAGCAAAAAACAGCCCCCGTTTTAGCGTCGTCAGAGCCAAAACGGGGGCCGTTCCGTGCTTTATCTAGCTGGTAAAGCCTTTACCTTGCTGAATACTCTCAATTTTGCACGGCGCAGGCGGGGGTACCTTTGCCCACGGCAGGATATGGAAGCCAAGCGCCAACTTGCTGGCAAGCTCGTGTCGGCAGCCCCGGCCTTTCCTTTGCCTAGCGCGACCCTCGCGAAGCGCGTGAGCGATAGGGAAAGGAAAGGCCGGGGCGAGCAGCCCGCGGCGTAGCCAGTGTTCGCGTTACGGCAGAATATGGAAGCCCAAAGCGGCGATATCCTTGGCAAAGCCGCGGACGGTGTCGAGCGAGACCTCGTACGGGTCGCGACCGATGTTCTTGCGCTTGGCCAGGATGCTGTTGGGCACCGTGATGATCTGGCAACCGCAGGCTTCTGCCTGGTAAATGTTAATGAGCTCGCGCGTGGACGCCCACAGGACCTCGCAGTTGGGCTTTGCGGCGGCCTTCTTGACCGACTCCGTCATAAACGGAATGGGGTCGACGCCGGTATCGGCGATGCGGCCGGCAAAGAGCGAGATGATGGACGGCGTCTCGGTGTCAACGGCCTCGACCATCTCATCGACCTGCGTAGGCGTAAAGATGGTAGTGACGTTGACCTTGATGCCGTCGGCGGAAAGCTTGCGGACCAGCTCGGCGGTGGACTCGCCCTTGGTGGTCACGCACGGAATCTTGACGTAGACGTTCTCGGCCCAGGTAGCGATCTCGCGGGCCTCGACCTCCATGGTCTCGACGTCGTCGGCAAAGACCTCAAACGAGACGGACACATCGGTGATGTGGGCCAGGACCTCCTTGGCAAACGCGCGGTAATCCGTCACGCCGCCCTTCTTCATAAGGGACGGGTTGGTCGTGAAACCCTGAACGTTGCCGTTCTCGTACATGTCGAGCATGCCCTCGAGGTTTGCACCGTCAGCGAACACCTTGATTGCCATCTGCCTGATTCCTTTCGCTTGCACACGGGCGTTAAACTGCTAAACACTTTACCTACGTTTATCAAGGCGTGAGCTGCGGTTTTTTATCTTCTCGGCGAACGGTATAAACACCTCAGTGTTTGGATTGATAAATCGATTGAGCATGCAAAAGCAAAGAGTCGCAGTTTGAGCAAACGTCAGAACGCGGGATTCATTAGATGAGGCCGAAATGCTGCATCGCTGTGACGGTACCGTCGTGTGCGACATCGTCGGTCACGTAGTCGGCGACCGCCTTGACCTCGGGCATGGCATTACCCATGGCCACGGCCGTCTCGACGGCGGCGAGCATGCCCAGGTCGTTGCCCGAATCGCCAAAGCCAAAGGTGCGCGCATTTCCCTCGCGGCCCAGATACGTCAGCGCTCGCGCCACGCCCACGCCCTTGTTGATGCCCTTGGGGCTCAGCTCGCGATTCTGGCCACCGGTGTTGCACAGCTCAAACTCGCGATCGATAAAGCCGTCATCATTGGCTACGCGAGCCAAACTGGGCACATTGAGGCATACCTTGCCCACGCGCAGACTGCCGTCGACGCGCATCTCCTCGGCGCTGTGCACCACAGAAGTGCCGATCAGAGACGACTGCTCAACACCCGCAGGTTCCAAGGCAAAAGTAGCCACGTTGGTCTCGAAAAAGGCCTCAATCCCTGCCGCGGCCATACGGCGTGCAAGCTCCTCGATAACGTGCTCGTCAAAGCAGTCCTCATGCACCACGCGGCCCTCGACCTCGAGCGTCGCTCCCGCCATGGCAACGACGCCCGCGGGGTCGAGCGCGCGCAGGCCATCGGCGATCAGCCACAAGGGACGACCCGTGCAGATAAATGCCTGGTGACCCGCATTGCGCAGGCGATGAAACGCCTCGACGACCGCCTGCGAGGGGCGAACCGCCGAAAAGTCCTTGTCGGTCATGTTGTCGGGATCGAACGACGTCAGCGTGCCGTCCACGTCAAAAAAGAGCACAGCGGGTTCGGGACACGCATCAATCATATGGGTTCCTTTCGAGGATAAGGGCAAACGAAGCATCCATCATATAATGGAGCGACGCAACCAGAGAGGTCACCCATGGAATTTTACGCAAGCTGCCCCGAGGGCTTTGAGTCCGCACTCGCCGATGAGCTTAAACGCCTCGGGCTTTCGCATGTTCGCCGGCTGAAGGGCCGCGCTACATTTGAGGGCGAGCTCGAAGAAGGCTACCGCGCCTGTCTGTGGTCGCGCCTGGCGAGCCGTGTGTTCGTGGTACTCGGGCGCTTTGAGGCGCAGGATGCCGATGAACTGTACGATAGCGTTTACGACATCGCCTGGGAGAGCATCGTCCGCCCCGGCGCCACCATCGCCATCACCGCCCGCGGCGTGACCGAGCAGCTGCGCAACACGCGCTTCTCGGCCCTGCGCGCCAAAGACGCGCTGTGCGACCGCCTGGCCGAGACCACGGGACGTCGTGCCGACGTCGATGCCGCCGACCCCGATGTTCACCTACTGCTTTCGCTGCGTCAGCGTCGCGCGAGCAT
>OLSM01002383.1_pt1 | contig 12207 bp, 14 predicted proteins | sample 1672721 | NCBI WGS metagenome assembly OLSM01 (sample SAMEA3136717, study PRJEB25190) | human gut metagenome | reverse complement strand
GAGATAGATACAGCTTTAAAAGGAATAGAGGATATTTCAACGGAAGAAGGAGAAAAAAAGAAAGGAAAAAGCTTAGACCAGCAAAAAATTTTAGAAGAGATGTTAGATTTATTAAGGTCTCAGCAAGTTATGCTCCGTGACCCAGAACACTTTATACCTGTTAGCTTAATAAAAGAATTGGCAAATAGTCCAACAAAATATTATGAAGAATTGTCGGATCGAATCCCAAGAGCGTTATTGATGCATGATGGTGACATAAAGAGGAATTTGTCGTCCTTAGAGAAAATGCTTGAGGAGTTTGATTATGATCGTCCGGCAGTGATAAAAGACTATATAGATACAGTTAAGGAGTTAATGAGAGTCGAGCAAGAAATATTTGATAGGATAGGCTTAAATAGGGTAATTAGATTGAATCGTAGATCATAAGAAGAACAAGAGGCACTTCGGTGTCTCTTTTTCTATGTGAAGGAGGTGAGCCTGAATGACAAAAAAACAGAAGAGATTCGCAGAAGAATACCTGATAGACTTGAATGCCACTCAGGCAGCCATAAGGGCGGGGTACAGCCCAGATACAGCAAAAGAGATTGGGTGTGAGAACTTAACAAAACCTAACATTCGCGCGTGCATAGACAGGGAAATGGCCGAACGGTCTAAGCGTACAGGAGTCAATGCTGACCGGGTTGTGATGGAGCTGGCGAAGGTGGCGTTTGTCAACGCGGTTGATGTAATTGACCCAAAGACAGCAACAGTCAAGGAAGACGCCCTTTCAGAAGATACCGCGGCTATCCAATCGGTTAAGGTAAAAACATTCGGCGATGATGGCCTGGAGCGTGAAATAAAGATGGCGGATAAGCTCAAGGCGTTGGAGCTCCTGGGCAAGCATATGGGAATGTTTAAAGACAAAGTTGAGCTGTCAGGCGTACTGGATTCCGAGAAGACAAAGTTGGATGACTTGCTCCAGCAGATGAGGGGCGATGGATAGTGAGTGATGAGAGATTGCTGTTGTCCGAAAAGTACAAGGCATTCCTCCGCTGTGATGCACCAGTAGAATTTCTGGAAGGGACTACAGCCGCGGGAAAGACAACCGTAGGACTGTTTAAGTTCATGCTTAAGGTGGCGGAGAGTCCAAAAAAGCTGCACATTCTTGCTGCCGATGATACCGGCGCCGCCGAGAAGAATATTATACAAAAGGATCTGGGCATCCTGGATGACTTCGGCGTGTTGGTGGAGTACAAGGGCAATGGATCCGGAGAGTACAAGATGCCACACATCCTTTTCCATACGTCCGGAGGCGACAAGATTATATTTGTCGTCGGGTATGGAAACAAGCGCAAGTGGAAAGATGCCCTGGGTGGCCAGTACGGCTGTCTGTATATTGACGAGATTAACACGGCGGATATTGAATTTGTTCGTGAGTCGGCCATGCGTAGCGATTACTTGATGGCTACCCTTAACCCGGATGATCCGAATCTGGATGTGTACAAGGAGTATATCAACTGTTCCCGTCCGCTTCCCGAATGGGAGGACGAGACGCCGCAGGAAATTAGAGATGAATTGAAAGAGGAACCAAAACCCGGCTGGGTTCATTGGTTCTTTTCTTTTGCCCACAACCTGGGACTTCCAAAAGAAAAGCTGGAGCGGATCATCCAGAACACGCCACCTGGCACAAAGATCTGGAAAAATAAGATAAAGGGCCTGCGTGGAAAAGCAACGGGCCTGATCTTCCCGAACTTTGACCGGGCAAAACATGTAGTAACCGTTGCATGGGTGAAACAGCAGGTTAAAGCGGGGAAGATACAATTCAAGAAATTTACGGTCGGCCTGGATACATCATATTCCAGCAAGTCTCCGGATACGATTGCCATGATATTCCAAGGCATCACGGAAGATCGTAAGCTGATCACGTTGGCGGAGAAGACATACAGCAATGCTGATCTGGATCAACCGCTGGCACCTTCCGATACGGCGGTTAAATTCGTGTCCTTCCTGGAGCAGTGCCGCAAAGATTGGGGATTTGCGAAAGATACATTTGTTGACTGCGCAGATGCAGCGACGATTACGGAGCTACGTAAGTACAAGCGCCTGCACGGATGCATGTACAATTTTATAGAGTCATACAAAAAAGTGGAGATTATCGACCGTATTAAACTGCAGCTAGGTTGGATCCAGCAGGGGTGCTATCTGGTTGTCGATACCTGCAGGGAGCATCTGGGAGAGCTTGACCGATACAGCTGGGATGAGGACAAGGACATCCCGGAGGATCGCAATGACCATACGATTAACGCCAATCAGTACGCATGGATCCCGTACCGGCAGACGATTGGATTCGAGGAGGATGAGAAATGAGGTGGACAGAAAGATTGAGCAACAACATCAAAAAAGGACTGCGTAGCTGGCTCCAGATAACACCGTCAAACCCCTATGCCATACAGATCAATGAGGTGATGGACTTTGAACTGTCCGCAATCCGGAACCGGATCTGGTACCGTGGTGACGGAAATGAGCTGGAACAAATGTATCAGCAGAATCCAGAGTATGCGGATAAGACAAAGTTCTGGGCGAGCCGGTGCAGTCCAGGCATGGATATGCGTAAGATCCACACAGGCTTACCTGGACTGATCGTGCGGACGCTCAACAGTATTGTCGTAGCTGACATGAACGACTTTGAATTTGAGAAGGACACGCACAAACAACTTTGGGAAAAGATTGAAAAAGACAACAAATTCCGAAAGAAGTTTGAGAAGTCCCTGAAAGAAGTACTGTACATTGGAGACGGGGCCTACAAGATCACAATTGATACGGACATCAGCCAGTATCCTCTTCTTGAATGGTACCCAGGGGAGAAGATAGAGCTTGTGCAGCACAGGGGCCGCTTAAAAGAAGTGGTGTTTAAGACCGCATATACTGTCAATACACAGCAATATGTTCTACACGAGCATTACGGATACGGGTATATAAATAACCATCTGTATCGCGGCGAAAATGAGGTTCCGCTGACAGATATTGATGAAACAAAAAACATCAAGGACGTAACGTTTGATAAGTCGGTGATCTTGGCGGTGCCACTCCAAATTTATGAAAATACGAAATATGAGGGTCGTGGAGGCTCTATTTTTGATGGCAAGTTAGATAGCTTCGACGCCTTTGACGAGGCATGGAGCCAATGGATGGATGCGCTCAGGGCAGGCAGGGCAAAGACCTATATCCCGGAGTGCCTGGTGCCGCATGACCCGGAAACTGGGCGGGTCATACATCCCAATCCGTTCGACAACAGATATTTTGCTGCCGACGGAGACATGCGGGAAGGACAGAAAAATGTCATCGAAACCACTCAGCCAGCCATACCACACGATAGCTATTTGGCAAGCTACGTGACAGCGCTTGACTTATGCTTACAAGGCGTAATCAGTCCATCCACTCTTGGAATTGATGTGAAAAAGCTGGATAATGCTGAGGCGCAGCGGGAAAAGGAGAAAGCTACCCTTTACACGCGGAATGCTATTATCGAAGCATTACAGGAAACATTGCCGGAACTGGTATCAACATGCATCAATGCCTATAACATCCTGCATAAGATGGCGATTGAAGCGGTTGAGGTGGAGATTCCGTTCGGAGAGTATGCGAACCCCTCTTTTGAGAGCCAGGTCGAGACTGTAGCTAAAGGAAAGCAGGGCGGTATCATGAGTATCGAGGCGGCAGTAGAAGAATTGTATGGGGATAGCAAGGATGAAGACTGGAAAGCCGAAGAGGTGAAGCGCCTAAAAACTGAACAGGGGCTTTTGGAAACAGACGAGCCCAGTGTTGCGGGGATGGACGGATTAATACAGGAACTTCCAAACGAACCAGCAGAGGGGACACCGAAAGCAGGTGATTAGTCATGTCAAAAAAAAATCGGCAGGATGATGCATACAATCTCCGGAGTGTCTTTGAGGAAATGGAGCTTGATCTTGTACGCAGTTTACGACGTAACCTTAAACGTCATGAACAGGAAGAAAAAAAAGAAGGTTTTCGCTGGGAGATGTGGCAAAGGGCAAAGCTGCGGAACCTACAAAAATATCGAAAAGAAAGTAAAAATACTGTGGATAAAATAAGTCCTGAGGTGGAGCGGGTTGTAAATGAGGCGCTGGAAGGCAGCTATCAGCGTGGACAGAATTTATTTAACCGGATTTTGGATAGTATAAAATCCATCTTTTTTAAGCGAAAGCGGGTCAAGCTTCCAAAAAGTATAGAAATCCACAAGCCATCGACACCTCCTCCGGATGAACAAGATTTTTTTGGCGTGAACAAAAATAAGATAAATGTTATGCAGGAAGAGGCTGAAAAGGTAAGTCCACAGGAAGAGATCCCAGCAGTAGAAAAACCAGAGGACTTGCCCACGCAAGAGAAAGAATCTAAACTGGATAATTCGCCAGCAGATAAACAGGAACCAGAAGAAATTGGAGGTACTTTCCATCCTGATGGGAAGGAAAAAGCACTCCCTGAGGGCTCCAACGATATCAAACTGGATGATATGAAGAAAAAAGTGGTACACGACCTGAAAGAAGCCCAAAAGGCCGTATGGAGGCGGATGGATGACATATACCGGCAGACTGTTTACAGGGCAGGTATGAACATGGCTGCAGGGGTTAAGACGCTTGATCAAGCTATCGATATGGCAACGAAGGAGTTTCTGGACGCAGGTATTGACTGCATAGAGTACAAGAACGGCCGCCGTGTCAATATAGCCAGCTACGCAGAGATGGCGCTTAGGACGGCCTCACACCGAGCAATGCTTTTAGGTGAAGGAAAAAAACGGGATGAGTGGGGCATACATACAGTTGTGGTATCGGCCCATGCAAATACATGCCCTTTATGCGCTCCCTGGCAGGGGAAAGTGCTGGTGGATGATGTATTTAGCCACGTGTCCGCAAGGGAGGCAAAAGAACTAGGATATCCGCTCTTATCAGATGCAATGGAGGCTGGTCTGCTACATCCAAACTGCAGGCATACCATATCAACATACTTCCCGGGGATCACACAGCTTCCAGAAGTTACGGATACTAATAAGGCATTAAATACATACAGGGCAGAGCAGAAACAACGAGAATTTGAGCGGAAGATCAGAAAGTGGAAACGGAAAGAAGAAGGGTCTTGTGATCCTGTGAACATAAGTCAAGCACGGAAAAAAGTCAAACAGTATCGAGATGAGCTGGAAGAGCATATGGACAGGCACCCGGAACTGCGCCGGGATTACGACAGAGAAAAAAACAGATGAATACTTGCGAATGGGAAAACAGCTTTAGAATAGAAAGGAGGATGGAGGCATTGGCTTGCAAAGGTGGTAAAAAAGGCAGGGGAAGATAGAGAGGCGGTGATCCAGATATCTCCCTTTAAGATGCAGGGTAATGCGTCTTATTTTTGTGTCCGAAGACATTAAACTACACGGAGACACCGGGTCAACAACTGTCCGTGCAGACAGCACATTAAAAACTGTAATGGAGAGACACTCTTACAACTGTCGAAAGGAGAAACAGAGATGAAGAATTTAATGAAACTGGATTTACAACACTTTGCGGAATCAGCAGGGAGTACAGAGTTACCCGCAGGAGGAACGCAGCAGACACAAACTCCACCGGCACAGCAGACCCAGGAGCTGGCTATCGACTATGAAAAACTGGCCCAGATTGTACAGGGGAAACAGTCAGTAGCGGAAGATAGTGCATTGAGAGGCTACTTAAAGCAGCAGGGATTATCAAAAGAGCAGATGGACCAGGCAATTACGACATTTAAGCAACAGCAGGCGGCTAATACCCCGGATGTAAACGCATTGCAGGCTCAGGCAGCACAGGCCCAGGCGGATGCGCAACAGGCGCAAATTCAGGCGGCGGCTACTATGGCAGCAGTCGGGCTTGGCATTGATGCAAAAACTATCCCGTATGTCCTTAAAATGGCAGATTTAAGCCAGGTTATGGGGGAAGACGGGAAGATCAATGATGAGACACTTAAAACTGTGCTGAATAAAGTCCTGGAAGATGTACCCGCATTGAAACCGGCGCCAGCAGGTCAGACAGGTTTCGTGCAGGTGGGCGCATCCGGCGGATCAGGGCAGCAGCAGACAACAGATGATGCCTTAAAAAAGGCATTTGGATTATAAGAAAGAGAGGAATTAATACATGGCAGTATATGATTATGCAACAACGTTTACACAGCTCCTGCAGCAGAAATATGCAAAAGAGTTGTGCTCTGATGCATTGACCCAGAGCAACCAGAGCGTGAAATTTATCAACGCTCAGACCATTAAATTGCCAAGAATGGCAGTAACTGGATATAAGGACCATACCAGGACGCCTGGATTTAATGCCGGTACCCTGAGCAACGACTGGGAGGCTAAGAAACTGGAACATGACAGAGACGTGGAGTTCTGGATCGATCCTATGGATATTGACGAGACTAACCTCGCATTGTCCGTGGCAAACATCCAGAATACTTTTGAGACAGAGCAGGCGATCCCGGAAAAGGACTCTTACCGGTTCTCAAAACTCCATGCAGAGCTTACGACATACTCTGGCCGGATTGATACGACTGTAATCACGGCGGCAAACTTTCTGGAGGCGTTTGATGAAGAAATGTCCCGTATGGATGAAGCAGCCGTACCAGAAGAGGGCAGGGTGCTGTACGTGACTCCGACAATAAATAAGATCGTGAAGGAAGCAGAGGGACTTCAGCGGGTTATGACAGTCACTTCTCCATCCACAATCAATCGAAAGGTGCACAGTCTGGATGATGTGACTATTAAGATGGTGCCAGCCGCAAGAATGAAGACAAAGTATGACTTTACAACCGGTTGCGTGGCTGCATCCGACGCGAAGCAGATTAACTGGATCCTGATCCATAACTCTTGTGTAGTATGCCGCGACAAATACAGCTATATCAAGCTCTTCACGCCAGGAACGGACAGCCGTACGGCAGACGGCTACCTGTATCAAAACCGAAACTATGGCGATTTGTTCTTGCTTGAGAAAAAGGTAGAAGGCTGTGCAATGAACGTAGAAGCAGCAGGTGCGTAGAGGAGGATCAGTATGAGGGCGACAAAAGGAAACAAGGAGTACATGATTGATGGCTCACAGCAAAAGGGATATCAGGATGCCGGTTTTGACATTCTAAACGAGCTAGGGGAAGTGGTTGCTTATGGGCGAGGAAAAACCGTGCCATATGACGAACACATGAGAGCCATTGCAGAGATTGAAGTGCTGCGGAAGAGGATTGCAGATCTCGAGTCTACCACGGATACAGCGGCAGCCGAAGAAGTGCACGACGTGATGGAGGTTGAACCGCCTAAGAAGGCGGGAATCAAGAAAGCGAGTGAGTAACATGGCTTATGAACCATATGCAGATACTGCGTATTATGCAGAAGTATACAAGGGCAGCATAGTTCCGGCTGAAGATCTTGAAAAGATGCTTAAACAGGCAAGCAGGCACATTGATTCCCTGACTTACAACCGGATTGTGGGCCGGGGATTTTCTGATCTAACTCCATTCCAGCGGGGAAATATTCAGGAAGTCTGCTGTATGCAGGCGGATTTTGAGTATCAGAATCGCGAAATATTTGACATGATCCTGCAGGATTACTCCATTAACGGGGTGTCCATGCAGTTTGGGGAGAGCTGGAATGTGACAACCCAAAAGGGGATCCCTATGCGGCGTGATGTATATGAGCAGTTGTGCCAGACCGGATTGTGCTGCCGGTTAGCGAGGTGAGTCTATGAAGTATCCATGTTTAGTTATGAAACAATTATGTACTACGCCTATCCATGTTCGGATAGAACAGGAAGGCGTTAGCGAAGACGGGGGCCCGTTATTGGCTTTTGAATCCGATCTCTTGTGTAATTACCAAGATACTGCGAAGACAGTCCTGACGGCAGAGGGGAAGCAAGTGCAGCTTTCTGGCGTGGCAATGTTCCCTGGTGACATCGCCCCTGACCTCCCTTCGCTAAGCGGCGGACAGGCCACAGTTTTTGGGGTGGAACGACAGATATTCCAAGGGATCAAAGCACGTAACCCAGACGGTTCTGTAAACTATACGGAATTGAGGCTGGTTTGATGGGCGTGAAAGTATACATAAAACTATACCCGGATCGCATCAGAAAGTTACAGGAAGCCAGCCAGCGGGCGTTTGAGTTAACCGTGCAGGCAGTCCTCACTGATGTACAACAGAGCCAAACTATCCCCAAAAATAACGGGAAACTCGAAAGAAGCGGTTTTGTAGAGACTGATGTGAAATCAATGGTGGCACATATAATTTTTGATACGCCTTATGCGCGCCGGCTTTACTGGCATCCTGAATATGGCTTTCGGCATGATAAGAACCAATATGCAGGTGGCCTATGGATGCAGACATACATAGACGGTCCGAAGAAAGAATTTGTGAAAGATACCTATGGTAAGTTCCTGAAACAGCTGGGAGGTGGGCTAATTACATGACACTGGCAGAAGTGAAAGATTTTTTGAAATCAAAAATAGATTGCCCTAACTGGTATGTTGGGAAAAGGGATGAAGCGAAAGAGAATAGCATAACAGTCTATCCTACCCAGGGGCCCGTACCAGTTATCCCAATCGGGGGGCTGGGTATGTCATCCTATGGCACCAAAGCAGTTTCAGTATTGGTGCATTGGGGGAAATATTGCACTCCAGCGGAAGAGAAAGCACAGGAGGTATTTAATGCATTATTTGGGCAATCAGGCAAAATTGCTGGAAAAGAGGTTGTTAAGTTCGATATGAGGACTTCTGAACCGGTTGGTATTGGGACAGATGATAAAGGCGTATATGAGTATGTCATTAATTTTATAATTTACTATAAGAAATAGAAAGGAAGGTATGAATATGGCATTTACAGGAGTATTCCCGGTTTATAATTTAAAATTTAAAGTTGGGACAAAAGGGAAATCAAGCACTGAAGAAGATATGGCTGAAATCTCAGATCTTGAGAGTTTTGGTATTAGTATTGATGGAGGCGTAGAAGATTGGACGCCTATGACAACTTTTGGGTGGGCCAGGGGTCTTATGACCGGCAAGAAATTCAGTATTGAAATGAAAGGCAAAAGGTGTGTCGGCGATAAAGGGAACGATTATGTTGCAAATACCGCATGGAAAGATGGACTGGACTGTTCCACAAAAGGCCAGATTGAATTTCCTGACGGTGCAAAGTTGTCGTTTGATTGTGTTATTAACGTAACTAATGTAGGCGGAGGTGACTCCACCAATGTAGCACCATTGGAATTTACCATGCAGGGTGACGGCAAACCAGTTTATACGCCGGCATCGGCTTCGGAATAGTAATTAGGAGGATTAATGTAATGGCAAGACAATACGATATCGCAAAAAAGTTAGCAGAGAGGAACCAGAAACCAACAGTATCCATCGATGATGAACATGTATTTAAGATCAACAACACTGCTCCTGCAGCAATGATGATCGAAGCACTGCAGAATGATAAAAGCTTAGGAGAATTCGAAATCCTGAAAAAGATTATTGTAATCGCACTGGGTGAAGAAGCTGCAGCCTATGTAGAAGCGCAGGAGCTTACAATGCCGGCATATACCATGATAATCAATGTTATTATGGCAGCCCTTGCAGACTCATCCCTCGAAGAAGTGGAGGAGATGGCGGAAGGTGGCCGATTTCAGGAAAAGGGGAAGAAACGTAAATAAGTGGTACGATCTGTACGAAGACTGGGATCTGATCGTATCATCATTTGCATTGCAGTATAAGTTACGAGAAGATGACATTGCGGTAATGGAGTGGGGAGAGTTTTGCACTCTGCTTACCGGAATTATGCCAGATACTCCATTGGGGATGATTGTAAAAATCAGGGCAGAAGAAGACAAAGATATGCTGGCGAGTTTTACCTCTGAACAAATGAGTATAAGAAATACATGGCGTAGTAGGCACCCAATCACCGAAAACATGACGGTCGAAGAAAAAGAAGAATCTGTATCAATATTGCAAAATATGCTTGCTGAAACCTTCGGGTAAAATTATAGGAAGGGAGGAGTGGACATGGGAGAAAGCGTTGGAAAAATCAGTCTGGATCTGGAAGTTAAATCGGATCTGCTAAATGAGATTAATTCAGTATCCTCTAGTATCGGGGATCGCTTAAGAAGGACTCTAAATAAATCAGTCAAGAAAGTATTCAATAATACAGGAAAGAGCACCGATACTGCAATGAAAAGTGTCGAAAAGACAATTGAAGGTACAATGAAGAGGGCAACGGGTAATGTCAATAAAACCACTCAAAGCATGATGAAGAATACAACCGATATGATTAAGAAGACCTTCAGCGATACAGGCAAAATTGCAGGGGATACCATCAACAATATTGGGCAGAAATCAAGAAATCTCGCGCGTAGTATTCTGAATACATTTAAATTGAAAACACCTTCCACGGCTCCTGTGAGTGCTGAGCCTGTTGCGCAGAAGGCATCCACTAAAATCCCTGTTGCAGCTACACCCAGAGCGCCCCCTACGTTAAATATCGACAGAGTATCATCTGAGATGGAAACTGTAAAACGAACAATGGATAATCTTGAGAGCAAAATAAGATCCCACAAACAGAAATTAAAGGATCTACGGGAGTCATATAACCGGGCCTTTAATCCAGACGTAAAGGCTACCATCCACAACAAGATTCTGAATGAAGAATCTGCTATTAATTCCCTTACTGGAAAGATGGATACTCTTGGGGCAAAGTATGAAAAATTGGAGAGACAGGCTAGTGAATTTAGCCAGGCACAGAATGCTTCAGCAAATGCTATTAAAGCCGCAACATCAAAAATGTCTGGCATGTCCTCAATATTGGGCAGATTTAATTCCGCAGGAAAGAAGTCTCCGTCTTTATTAAGCCGTATCGGGCAGGGTTTTAATAACATTGGACGGCATTCTAAAAAGGCCAGTGTTAATGTCAATTCTTTCGGTGGTGGAATTGGGAACAGCCTGGGGCAAATGATGAAATGGATGGTTATTCTTCCGGGCATTGCAAGCGGCATAAAAGCCTTAACGACCAGCCTGATATCATCGTTGAATACTAATGAGCAGTTTGTTTCTTCTTTGAATTTGATAAAATCGAATCTTATGGTTGCTTTTACTCCAATCTATAATGCAATTTTACCTGCTATCAATGCATTGATGAGCGCGATCGCTACGGCAACAAGCTACGTTGCTAGCTTTATTAGTTTGCTGTTTGGAAAATCATTCCAGCAAAGCTTTGAAAATACAAAATCGCTTATAGCTGCAAAGGATGCTATGGGAGCCTATGGAAACGCAGCAAAGAAAGCGGGAAATGCTGCAACAGCAGCTGGCAAAGCAGCGAAAGACGCGCAACGTGACATATTGGGATTCGATAAGATAGAAAAACTAAGTGATAATTCTGGTTCAGATGCATCCGAAATCGCAGGTGACAGCAATGCACCTGTCTTGATTCAGCCCCCTAATATGGCAGCGTTAGATGCTGCAACGATACCTTGGGTTAAAAAATTCAAGGATATAATGAGTAAAATTTTTGAACCATTTAAGCAGGCATGGGCCCGGGAAGGAAAGGCTACAATTTCCAGTATGAAGTACGCTCTTAGCAGTGTCTGGGATCTTGTTAAGAGTATTGGGAGAAGTTTCCTGGAAGTGTGGACGAATGGAACCGGGGAATTAATGCTGTCAAATTTGCTTGTTATTTTCCAAAATATATTTAAGATAATAGGGAATATCGCTGCAGGTTTGCAGAATGCGTGGGAAAAGAATAATACCGGGACAAAGATCATTCAGAGTATATTTAACTTGTTTAACATAATTTTGGGCACTATTCGGAACATATCCGGGGCTACCGTCGAATGGGCCGCAAAATTAAATTTCACGCCTCTGCTTACATCAATTCATGGCCTGCTGCAAGCACTGGAGCCGCTTACTTCAAATATAGGGGCGGGGCTTGAGTGGTTCTGGAATAATGTACTCTTACCAATCGCGGGATGGACAATACAAACTGCGGTGCCTACATTTTTAGACATGTTAGCCGCGGCAATTGGGGCTGTGAATGCTATCATAGATGCTCTGAAGCCTCTTAATACTTGGCTGTTTGATAATTTCCTCAAGCCATTAGCCGAATTTACAGGTGGTCTTTTTATTTCTGTCATGAAAACCATAACAGATTTGCTGAAAAAGTTTTCAGACTGGTGCCAGACACAT
>OLSM01002382.1_pt1 | contig 12208 bp, 11 predicted proteins | sample 1672721 | NCBI WGS metagenome assembly OLSM01 (sample SAMEA3136717, study PRJEB25190) | human gut metagenome | reverse complement strand
TTGCTTGAGCAATTTCTTCAAAAATATTGTCTAACTTTTCGGGGTCACTTCAAAAATTGGAAGCCCCCGGTTTTTTCTTAGGTACTTCAAATAGGAACAACGCCCGCCTCCGATCCACGTAAAAACTCTAAAATTCCAGCCGATGCTGTGGCGCTTCCTGGATATTTCTGAGGAATGTATCCATACTAGTAGAAACGATTTTCCAGCAGGAAGGCAAGGTGAATGCTGTGTTGACACCAAGTATCAAGCTCGTACCCAATAGTGATGAGACATACGACCTGATTCTTGAATACAATGGAATCGATGTCGAATTCGCAGAAGAATTGGATGTACAGAAGAGCATTAAATCCCATTCCAAAACCATTACAAAATCCATCTTATCACAGGCCAAAAAGGTAAAAATCAAAAGTGTAAAGGTGTTGGTTTCCGGCGTACTGGTAGCTACAGTAGCTTTTTCCTCTTTTTTATCGGCCCTTGCAACAACGGACCGGTATATCATGGGGTATCTATACCGAGGAAATGACATCCAGCAGATTGAATATGTTAATCAAACTAACAATGCACTGGACACGGTTTCTCCAAGTTACTTCAATATTCGTGAGGACGGAAGCTTAAAGTTAAATTATTTGAGTTCCTATTTCATTAAAAGTATGCACGATCGCGGGATCAAGGTAGTGCCATTTCTGAGCAACCACTGGAACCGTACCGCAGGAATCAACGCCCTACAGAACGTAGAATCGCTTTCCACGCAAATCGCGGATTACATCGAAGAGTACAATCTAGATGGCGTAAATGTGGATATTGAAAATGTCACCCACGAACAACGGGATCAATACACGGAATTTGTCCGGCTTTTGCGGGAAAAAGTCCCTGCCCATAAGGAGATTTCCGTCGCAGTTGCAGCCAATCCTAACAACTGGCAGGTTGGTTGGCATGGGTCCTACGATTATTCTGCACTTGCTGAATATGCTGACCATCTTTTGATTATGGCTTATGACGAACACTATGAAGGCAGTGAGGCAGGACCCGTTGCAAGCATTAACTTTGTGGAAAATTCTATCAAATATGCGCTCAGTAAAACGGCCCCAGACAAAATTGTTGTGGGCGTCCCCTTTTATGGCCGCGTTTGGAGTTTGGATGACAACCGGATTGTCGGCAAAGGAGCCAGCACAAAAACCATCCAGGAGATCATTCAAAATTGCGATGCAACCGTAACCTACGATGAGGCCAGCCAATCAGCTAAAGTAGAATTCACCATTACGGAATCCAGCGGCCAATATACCGTTGGCGGGGATTTTGTGCTACAGCCCGGCCGGTACGTCGCTTGGTTTGAAACCGACCAATCCTATCAGGAAAAGTTAAACCTGATTGAAAAATATAACCTCAAGGGTGCCGGGGCTTGGTCGTTGGGACAGGAAGACATCTCCATTTGGGATCATTATGAAGACTGGGTAAACGGAGATGCGGCAGACGAAGAGCTGGGGGCCGATCCTCCAATAGTGGAGCTACCTGCGCCGCCAACTGGCGATTCTACAGATTCTCCTTCGGAAGAGACGTACTCAAATGCTTGGATCAAAGCAGATCAAATCAACGTGCCAATTTATAAAAACGAAAACTTGAAGGGAAAAATCGTCGCAACGCTCTCCGGTGGTACTGCGGTTACCGTTCTGAAAGAGGCCGGCAATGGGGCTTATCAAGTGCAGCTTTCTGACGATCAAGTTGGTTATATCTCTTCGTCCTATGTCACATTTGAAAAACAAGAACCTACACCAGAACAAATTCCAGATTCTTCCACCCCATCCGTTCCCTCCTCGGAAACGTTTCTCTATGAAGTAAAAGCTGGCGATTCGCTCTGGAAACTTGCGGAACGGTATCTGGGGGACGGGAGCCGGTATCCGGAAATCATGGAACTGAACGGTCTGACCTCTACCACCATCTTTCAAGGGATGCAATTGCAAATCCCAGGAAGTTCCGAAGGAAGCCAACCAGGGGACTCCTATGTAAATTATACGGTAAAGCGAGGGGACTCATTGTGGAAGATCGCACGGGCACAGCTCGGTTCTGGAAGCCGGTATCCCGAAATTATGGAACTGAACGGTCTGACAAGCGCCACGATCTATCCGGGGCAGATCCTAAAATTGCCGAAATAGTCCCCGGCATTCGTGGCGTTTGACCAGTCGAAAAATATCTTATCCTTTAAGAGGCAATCAAAGATTTATGAGAACTGCATATAACCTTCGGGCGTGTACCGAACGAACAACGGGGCTTCAGTTTGAAGCCCCGTTGTTTATATGAACCCAATCCCGTGTAAACAGGTGGAAAATGGCAGAGGCCGTTGATCCAGCCATCTCTTTTTGGGACCGTGCCGTTTATGTAGACCTCCACCGCTTTCTTTAATTCTTACGGCGCCAGCTGCTTCCGCTTGCCGTGCTGGGCCACAGTTACCCTGGGGCAAACCAATCGCTACTTTAGTTTGGCCCCGCGGCCCATCATATGGCGCATTTTTTATGAAAAAGCCTCCTTTTCTTTTAGAAGAAAAAGTTTTTAATAACTCAAAAACAATTCGTAATCAATTCCCAAACATAGCGCTTTTATTATAAAGACATCAAGTGCGGGAGCACAAAATAAAGATTCGTGGAGGCTGTTTGAAATGAAGAAAAAAGATTTTATTACCCTGATCATGAGTACGGTAGGCGGTATCCTATTTGCTCTGGGAATGTGTATGGCGCTATTACCCGAATGGGGCGCAATGGTACCGGGCGTTGTCATCGGCATCATCGGCGCTGTAATCCTGCTGGTCATGATTCTTGTCCGCCGGAAGATGGATGGCAAACCCGCCATTGTTTTCAATGGGAAGGCTATTGGCACCACCCTGTTGGGTGTGTTCGGGGCCATTGTCCTTGGCGTGGGCATGTGCATGACCATGGTTTGGAGCATGATGATTCCCGGTATCATCGTTGGTATAATCGGCATCGTAGCACTGCTCTGCCTCATTCCCGTGGTCAAGGGCTTGAAATAAGGAGGAAGTCTTATGACAAGATGGATTTTTTCGATCACAGCTGGCGTCACAGCATTGGCAGGACTAGCAATCGCAGGGAAGTATTTTGTTCGCAAACATAACAAATAATTCTATTAAGGAGGCATTCATTATGGCAAAATCCAAGCTGGTTCAGGCTAACGAAAAAATTGCCGAAGGCGTAGTCGGCGGATACAAAAAAATTGAAAACGGCGTTGTGGGCGGTTTTATGAAGATGGAAGAGGGAGTCGTAAACGGATTCAATAAGATCACGGATAAATTTGTCGATGAGTTCCTTACAAAAGACGGAGAGTCCGTGGAAGATGCCAAAAAGCGCCTTGCCCAGGAACAGGAAGCCAGGGAACACTCTCCAAAAGTGAAGAAGCAATCCACTCCATCCAGAAATATGGAAGATGCAATCCGTGACCGTCTTGAAAACGGCTTTAAAACCTGGAATGGCGGCTATGGCGGGTGGCTGCAATGGTGCGACACCCTGTACGAGCCGGACGCCCATTACAATGTATATGGCCACCGCATGCCCCTGCAGCAATACAAGGACATGATGGGGCAACTTTTCCAGCACTACACCATGGAGCTTGGGGCCTTCGATAATATGATTATCCGCGATGACTGGGCGGCTATCCGCTATACGGTCAAAGTCAAGAATTTGGACTCCGGAGAAGAAATCCTACAGAACACCATGGAGTTTGTCCATTTTAAAGACAATCCAGACCCCATCGGCGTCCGCGTGGTAGAAGGATGGGCGCTCTCTGACAGCCCCCTGTCTGCCCATCATTAAAACAGGACGCCCCAAACTCCGGGCCTGAGCGCACCCTGCGTTCAGGCCTTAATTTTTTGTATTTTTATAAAAAGCCCAAAACGCAAACAAAACTTTAACATCTCTATGTTATCATAAAAAACATGGGGGAGGTCTGATGGATGTTTAAACTATTGGTTGTGGAAGACGACCGGGAATTGAATAAGGCTGTCTGTTCTTATTTGAATCAAAATGGCTATAAAGCGGAGGGTTGCTTGAGCGCCAACGAAGCTTATGACGCCATGTATGGAGGTACTTTATTTGATCTGATTATCTCGGACATCATGATGCCGGAAGTAGACGGGTTTGAATTTGCCAAAACCGTACGAGAGATTGACCAGGAAATCCCGATCTTATTTATGACAGCAAGGGATGACTTTGCATCCAAGCAGCGGGGCTTCAAGGCGGGGATCGACGACTATATGGTCAAACCCATCGATCTAGACGAGCTGCTCCTACGGATAGAAGCCCTTTTACGCCGGGCTAAAATCGCTACCAGCAAAAAGTTAATTGTGGGCAACCTTACCTTAGATGCGGAGGAGCATACCGCCTATCTGAACGACGAAGAGGTTCCATTGACAGTCCGGGAATTCAACCTTATTTATAAGCTGTTATCCTACCCCAAAAAGACTTTTACGCGCTCCCAGCTTATGGACGAATTTTGGGATCGTTCTTCTTCCTCCGGTCCCCGTACAGTGGATGTGTATATGACTAAGCTACGGGATAAATTTTCTGCCTGCAACGACTTTGAGATTGTGACAGTCCACGGGCTGGGATATAAGGCGGTATTAAAATGAACGAAAAAGGAAAGCAAAACAGGAACGTCCGCTGGCTATTTGCTATCCGGCGTTATATCACGTTCTTCCTCTTGATGGCTTTTGTCATCAGCTGCTGCATGACCCTGTTCCTGAATATGATGACAAGATCAACTGGTCTATCCTTTACAAAGGAACATATTGAACAGGCTGCCAAAGTAACATTTCTAAATGTGATTGGATTGAGCCTGCTCTGCACGGTGATCGACGGCATCCGGCGAAAATTCATGGTAGACCAACCGGTACAGAAAATTGTGAAAGCAGCTGAACAGATTATGAAAGGGGACTTTTCTGTACGAATTCCACCCTTTCACACGTTTGGCTATACAAATGGTTTTGACGTTGTTGCAGATTACTTAAATCAAATGGCAAAGGAATTGTCTGGAACAGAAACCTTGCGAACCGATTTTATCGCCAACGTATCCCATGAGCTGAAGACCCCCTTAGCTGTCATACAGAACTATGGTACCATGCTCCAACAGCCAAATCTGACGGAAGAAAAGCGGATGGAATACGCCAGGGCCATCACCGATGCATCCCGCCGCCTTGCCAACCTGATTACGAATATTCTGAAACTGAACAAGTTAGAAAACCAACAGATTTATCCATCCGTAAAGACGTATGATCTAGGAGAACAACTTTGTGAATGCCTGCTTTCTTTTGAGGGCGCGTGGGAAGCAAAGGATTTAGAAATCCATGCGGATGTAGAAGAAGACATTCTGGTGGACAATGACGCTGAGTTGCTTGCCCTGGTTTGGAATAACCTATTTTCCAATGCGATTAAATTTACAGAACCTCATGGCAAGGTATCCCTTTCTTTGAAAGCCGAAGATGGCTATGCGGTTGTCCAGGTATCAGACACCGGCTGTGGTATTCCCCCGGAAATTGGAAAACATATCTTCGAGAAATTCTATCAGGGGGACACTTCCCATGCAACCCAAGGAAACGGCTTGGGGCTTGCATTGGTAAAGCGCGTCATAGAGATCATCGGCGGGGATATTTCCGTCAGCAGCGAGGTAGGAAAAGGCAGTATATTCACAGTGAAGCTGAAAAAGAAACAGGAACCTTCTAATCGGGTCCTTTCATAGGTTCCTCCCATAATAAAAATACATTACCGCTCCTTTTTAACGGATAGGAGCGTATCATTCTGCAAATTGAAAGGACGGTTTGACATGGAAAATCAAAGAGATACTTTTCACTATACCTACTCGGCAAAACAACAGGAGGAAATCCAGAATATCCGAAAAAAATATCTTCCTCCGGAACAAGGGGAGGACAAAATGGCACAGCTTCGCCGGCTAGACCAAAGTGCCACAAAAAAAGGCACAGTGCTCTCCATCATCCTTGGTATCGTAGGCTGCCTGTTTCTGGGATTAGGGATGTGTTGTAGCATGGTCTGGATGGATATCTTATTTTTCCCAGGCATCCTGATCGGAATTCTAGGAATTGCGGCTATTGCGTTTGCCTATCCGCTGTATATCCATGTTACCAAAAAAGAGCGGGAAAAGCTTGCCCCGCAGGTTCTTAAGCTGGTAGAAGAGCTTTCAACTCTGGAATCCTAAAAACAGGCTGGATGAGAGATGTTCCCTCCGTCCAGCCTCTTTTCATATGGGCACTTTCCCGGCCCCAGCACCGCTTCCATCCTCAAAAGGATACGGACAATCGCTTTTGAACCACTCTCTGGAGACTCAGTGGCCAGACAACACATACAGGAAATAGACCGTTATAAGTTGTTCCCCGACATGCCTTTCTAAAAAGCGTCCCATATTTCACAAAGAATTTATAAATACAGCGGGGAATTGTATTATAATCTTTATATACATGAAATTCGCACGTGAGGAGTGAAATCCATGGAAAAGAAGGATGTATCCACTTTTCATCCCGAGGATTTGGACCACCTGCTACAGGATGCAATGGGCGGTGTACTATCCACCGATTTGGTACCATGGGCGGATGCAACCGTCAGCCAAATGATGGCCCAAACCAAAATGCTTATGGGTACCGTTGTGGAATACAAAGAGTTGATGATGATGTATGCCTGTGCCATCAAGGAGGTACGGACAAAATTCGATGTTCTAAACACAGAATTTAAAATCCGTTACCAACGCAACCCCATCAGCTCCATCAGCACCCGCTTGAAGAGGACCGCCAGTATTACGGACAAGTTGGAGCGGCAAAATTTCCCGTTTTCTTTAGAGAGCATCGAAAAGAATGTAAACGATGTCGCTGGTATTCGGGTGATCTGTTCGTATATCGATGATATTTATACCATTGCAGAGGCATTTTTACGCCAGGATGATGTAACGCTCATTGCCCAAAAGGATTATATTGCCCATCCAAAACCCAACGGTTACCGCAGCTTACATCTTATTATTAGCATCCCCGTCTTTTTTGCAGATCGAAAGAAAGACATGAAGGTAGAGGTCCAGATCCGGACCATTGCTATGGATTTTTGGGCCAGCCTAGAACATCAGCTGAAATACAAACAAGAAATCCCGAACCAACCAGAAATCATATCGCAGCTCAAGGAGTGCGCTGAAATAATCAATGCTACAGATGAAAAAATGTTGGATATCCGGCATCAGATTGAAGAGATAGCAGACGCACCGACCGAAGAAGATATCCTATTGGAAAAACTCAGCAAGCTCGACTTAGCTGTTGATGTATAAGCTGTCACTCTATAGCGGGCAAAGTGGTCAATGAACATCTTTCTTTGCGATATGCTGTTTTTGGAACAAGGCAAAATAGGCACAGAGAACGGCAAAGCGTGGGTGGAATCCCTAACTTCATAAAATTTATTCACAACTGACAAAACAGGCGCCCCAGTTAGAAGGCTGGGGCGCCTGTTCCTTTTTGTTAGGCAAAAAACAGCATTCCCCCCAGGCTATCACACAAAATAGCGGTCTGCTTAAAACACAGGGAAACAACGAATCGTTCAACAGGATGGGACTTGGTGCTCTTCTAACATAGCGCCAGAGGCGTCCAGCCCGGTTTGTCGGTATAGTCGGGTGGTTGATTGCCTCTCTTTCCAGTGGACGTAGGGCGCTTGCACCGGTTGCGCAAGGGCAACCAGGAGCTGTTTGCTCCAGTCCGTCACTCCTTTCTGAATCTCTGCCAGAGACGCCTTTTCTTTATTGTCAATCTATTCCCCATTTGGTGTGATCTTGTGAAAGGTATATCCATTTCCCTCTGCCCACTGCTTAGTAACGGTTTTCCAGTTGTGTGCGTAACACCGAGTTAGGGTACCCGCACAGATGTCAAGTCCTATGATATCTTCCCTTCCTCCTGCTTTATCCATTAATCCTCATCCCCGGCCTTAAAGTTATAAATAGGCCGGATGATTTTCGTCACCTCCGCTGTGGGGCCGATGTTTCCCAGAATATCCTCCATTCCCTTATAGGCCATAGGGCATTCATCTAAAGTGGCTTTACTCACCGAGGTGGTATAGATCTCTGCCATCTGCTTTTTGAATGCAGACACGGTAAAAGACTGCTTGGCCATCGCCCGGCTCATGAGCCGTCCTGCACCGTGGGGGGCCGAGCAGTTCCAGTCCTCGTTCCCCTTTCCCACGCAAAGGAGGCTCCCGTCCCGCATGTTGATAGGGATTAGCAGCTGTTCGCCCGCTTTGGCGGAAACAGGCCCTTTCCGCAGAATCATGTTCTCGGTGTCGATGTAATTGTGGATGGTGGTGAATTGTTCCTCCACATGGAGCTTCATGCCTTTTACAATCTCGTCCACCATAGCCTGTCGGTTGAGCATGGCGAACTGTTGGACGATCTTCATGTCATGGATATACTGGTCAAAGAGTTCTCCCGATACATACGCCAGTGCTTTGGGGATATTGGTCTGTTTAAGATTTTTTCGCTTCTTCAGCTCTTTTTGGATCTCTTTTCCCCGGCCTTCCGCCTTCATCTGCGCGATGAGAGCCTCGATGGAGGCGTCGTCGGTGCGGTTGAGGATCTTGTAGCCCGCTTCCTGATAGTAACTAGCCACCTCCACCCCCAAGTGGCGGCTACCAGAATGAACCACCAGATAGAGGTTCCCTGCATCATCCTTATCCACCTCAATAAAATGGTTGCCGCCCCCTAAAGTACCGATGCTTTTTTCTGCCCGAAGGCGGTCCACATGCTGGATACAGTATAACTCACCCAAATCGATCTGGCTAAGGTAGCGGTGCGCCTTGTCTCGGATGGAGAAGCCGGAGGGGATTTTCTCATAGATCAACTTGTCCAGCTTTTGTAGCTCGATGTGATCCTCCCGAATCCGGGTGGTCTCCATACCGCATCCGATGTCCACTCCCACCAGATTTGGAACGACCTTGTCGGCAATAGTCATCGTGGTGCCAATCGTACAGCCTGCCCCTGCGTGAATATCTGGCATCAGACGGATACGGCTGCCCGCTGTGAATTCCTGGTTGCACAACTCTTGCACTTGAGCGATAGAGGTGCTGTCCACTATATCTGTAAAAATTTTTGCCTCGTTGTATTTCCCTTTAATTTGAATCATAATTTCCTCTCTATTGTTTTCCTCTGGGTCAATAACTCATCATATTCTCATACAGCAATTTATATCACTCTGCATTTATTTCAAATGGAAGAGAACAGCCGCCAAACTTCTCCCTACCATCTTCGTGGGCCGCTCCCCTGCCTAGATCCAGGGGCGAAAGGGCCTTTTCCTGAAAAGCTGTCCACAGTTCTGCCGCTATCTTCCCGCCCAACAGGATATGGCCAAAAGCATTCCTTCTCCGGGGCATGTCAAGGCGCGCGTCTAGCGCTCCATTCTTCCTCACAATCGTACGCGATCGTCTAGACTTCGCCGGAACGCCATCCAGCAACTTTTTGCCTAGGGAATCCATCAAATAAACCAGCGCCTTTGTGGCACAGTAATCGCTGCCACCGGACGATGGCCATTTTCTCCTCTACGCTGATCCTCATATGTCCAGATGGATAGGAAATCCAAACTCTCGCCTCTTTTCCATTACGCCTTGTTCACCAGGTTCCGTCCCTTGCAGCCTTTTTTGAACAATAAAAGAAAGGTGGGCACCTGCCTCCACCAGGAAACCGTGGCGCCGGTTATTGTACAATGGAATGATCCGCCTACTGGGATACTGGACTATCCCCGTCTTTCGCGATATCTACATCCTTAACATGATTTTAAGATCTTTCCCCGGACGCATATTCGCCCATGCAAACATCCAGCACCTCACGGGGCAACTAGACCAAGGCGTTTTCGTACGGGCATTTCCATTGAATGTCTCGGCCCATCCGTCCGTTTATTACACCATCTCCCGTTTTGCCCTGTCCTGGATGGGGTTGTTATTCTCCAGAATATAGGAGGCCAAATTGTAGGCGTGATTTATCACCCTGTTGCGAGCCATATCATCATAGCGATGCGGAAAATCTGGCGAAAAAAGGGCGTGCATTCCAACGGTTGCATCCCATTGCCATAAGCTATGCATAGGGTGTTCACCTCTCTAATCTTCTCAGATATGGAACTGGAACCGTTTTCGTCAGCCACACGCCATTGGCAGACAAGTAAAAGATATACCCATCCCGGTGCATTTTTCCGGCCTCCACCTGGTAGATGACCGGCTCCCCATGCCGGCGGCCCACCGCTTCCGCTGTTTCCGCATTGCTGGAGAGATGCACATACAAGCGGCTCTTTGGGCGCAGCCCCTGTGCCTCGATGGAAGCAGCAAACCGTTCAGCAGTCCCGTGGAACAGTGTTTCCGGCGGTTCGGCTGTGGAAAGCTCCACATCCACCGGGATAGAATGGCCCTGATTCGCACGGATCATTGTCCTGTCTGCATTAAAGGAATACCGCTGCTTTCCATCCGTCCTCACGATTTCCTCTAGAACGCCCCGGTCAATGGCGTACTTCCTGCCGATGCCCGCTAGAAGTGCGTCTACATTTGCCCAGCCGTGTGCATCCAATTCAATCCCGATGGCCTCCGGTTTATGCCGTAAAATTAAACTCATATATTTGCTGATCCTAGTGAGATCCAATACAGGTTTTTTCATGGTTAATCCTCCAAGTTTATCTATGAGATCCTACACGCTTCTTCTGCACAGCCCTTCCAGTTTCAACGCCTGCGCTTCACAAGTTCCACTTTGGTCCGCGGGCGGACTTTTCCGGATCTTGGCCCAACCGCTGCGCCAATAATAGCTCTGGGTCACCAGGTCGCATTCACCGAACATGCTACCCTGAACCATCAGCCAGCCCAGCAGCTGTGCGCGATCCTCTTCCTGACCAGTGAGTTCCTTCGCCGCAAATTTCCGCATTATCTCTTCCTAGGTCCCGCAGTCGGCAACCGTTCTTTGGCCACATTCTGGGCACGGGTCCTGGTGCTCTTATTCTCAATATCTACGGCCTCCATCTCTCGTCCTATCCATTTTCCATAGAAGAGGCTCACCGTCTGGTTTAGCATTCGTCCCCTAGAACCTTATCGTCTATAAGGGTACCTTCCATGCCGTCTATCACTGTAGCCTTCTAAATGTTGTATGCAGCGACCTTCTTTATCAACGTTCCAACCGATTGGGAATAAACCGACCGGTTCACATATAGTTTTCCATCACTGTCGGGATTTCTCTCTAACGTCAGCAGGGGGTTCCAGAACCTTATCATCTCCCTGCATAGCCAATGACTGGCCCCGCTTGGATCATTCGTATCCAACCGGTTCTCCACGAACCTGTCTCCAACATCTCCCGGAGCTCAGGGAAATATCATTCTGTGACATGGCGTTACCTCCGGACAAAAAAGCACCCTGCGCCTGTCTGTCTTTATGACGGAGAGACGCAGGGCTAGAAAAAGGCCGCAAAAAAGTAGCACACCCTTACGGCTGTGGTCTCGCAATTCTGTAGTCCTTGTCTATCGTAGCTCAGGCACTTGCTAGAGCCATATTTATGCAGGTTGGTCATACAAACCTCATTGTTATTAGCCGGTATGGAATAGACAGGGCTGGATTGAGTTTTATTATAGCATAAATGAGTAGATAAGGGAAATAGCCCTTCTGATTTTCTAAGAACCATATGTCCCAATCTATATCCTGAAGCTGTAGCAAACTGCAACAAATTAAGGCCGTCATCCTCAAAAGCGAAAAAAGAGGCCAACAACGATTTTGATCGCCTTCTTAAAAAGTAAATTCCGTGTTCCATTTTATTTGAAATCTCATGTTTTTTACCTATGGATAACAAACTTAATTGCCTAATTTCAACACCGCAAAACAAAGAAAAACTGCATGGACACTGGATTTTCAGCATTCATGCGGTAATCGATTCTATCTGACCATTACGAAATAGATATCCGCTACAAGCACGGGCATAAAGCTTTAAAGTTTAAAAAAACGCGGTCGCAAATTCTGACCGTAGGTCTGGCTGTCTGTTACAAAATAGATTCCCACCCAAAGCGCGAGAAGAAAGCTTAACAAAAAAACTGAGTCCGGAACGCGGATTGCGTCCAGACTCAGTCTGGCGGAGAAGGAGGGATTTGAACCCTCGCGCCGGTTACCCGACCTACTCCCTTAGCAGGGGAGCCCCTTCACCACTTGGGTACTTCTCCATG
>OLSM01002378.1_pt1 | contig 12220 bp, 11 predicted proteins | sample 1672721 | NCBI WGS metagenome assembly OLSM01 (sample SAMEA3136717, study PRJEB25190) | human gut metagenome | reverse complement strand
GGAACAGTTGCCCGCAGTTGCTGTATTTCTCCGGGGCGTTCTGCTCGTCCTGCTTGAGCCTTTCAAGCCATGCCAAAAGTTCCTCTTTCAGAGGTTTGGTCATATACAGGATGCGGTTGGACTTCTTGGTTTTACGGGGTCATCGCTGTGTATCCCATGCAGACGGTTATGCGGTTGTCAAGGTACGGTGCTGAATTTGGTAATAAAAAATCGCCACACAACAACCGAAACCTGACCATCCCTTCTGGGATGGCCTTGGTTCGGGTTTGCTATGTAGCGATAAGAAAGTCAAAAACTTGCTCCGGCTCCGTTGGGAGCCGAGCTGGAACTCTAAGTAGATATGTTATATTCAATTGTTGGGACAGATTACCACAAAAATCGAGCCGTGTCAACGTGAACTTGTCGGGACGAGGCCCCTCCATCTTGCTGCGCAAGACCGTTCTGTCACTTAAAAGCCCCACTGGGGCTTTCATTGCTCTGCTCCGCTGCGCAAACGCGAACTTTTGAGAACACGCTGATTTCGGCAGCTTGCAAGAAAAAACAATGAAAACTTTGGCAAAAAGAGAGAGGGCTGGACGGTGTCAGCCCTCTTGACAAGGAAAAACACAAGGCTCTTTATTATAATAAAGCTATAAGAACATAATAAAGGCAATTATTTGAAATTTTTGAAAAAACAGAAATCATTTTGATGATATGGGACGTTTTAATAGACAGGAAGTGGGGTGAACCGTATCCAGACAGAATTATTGCTGCGGAAAGTGCAGAGCGGAGATACGGGTGCGCTGGACACTCTGATTACAGCGTACTATCCACAAATTCTGAACTATTGCCGTTGGCATACAGCAGACGAGCAGCAGGCGCAGGATGCAGCACAGGGGCGGCGTATCTGCTCTGCGGCGTGGTATGGATCCTGGTCACGAATGCTCTATTTGGCTGGGAAAGTACCCAAACTTCCGTGCAATGGCTGTTTTCTGTGACCAGCCTGCTGCCGTATACCGTTGGCCAGATGGAGTGGGTCATGCTGGTGGCAAACTTCCTGATCTTCTTTGCGGAGGTGGCCTTTGTGCTGATGGCATCCGTATGGGTCAAGAACAACCTGACCGCTTTGTCTGTGGCGCTGATCAGTGTGGTGGCACCGCTGATTGTTTATATGGTCGTGCCGGGCTCCTTTGGAGAATGGCTGTCCACCCTGATTCCGGCAGGGGGCATTGGGCTTTCCAATGCATTGCTGTATAAAATGACCAGCTTTGATTTTCTCTATGCAGGCGGGCATGCCTTCTTTCAGGCAGATGTACTGCTGGCATCGGCACCGATCAAGATCGTTCTACTCGTTGGATTGGCAGCATGGGGGTATCTACGAAAGACCACGGTGGCTTAAGCTGGGCTATGCGGATTTGATTTTGAACGGAGACCCGGAGGAATATTTGAAAAATGTAGCTGGGAGCCATGGGTTAGAAATCTGAATGAATGCTGGACATTACCGCTTTTTTGAGCTGGTGATGTCCGGCATTTTTTAGTGCTGGCTGATCAATTTTAATGGAATCTTTATACTTCTACAATTTTCTTTACGGCTCCTTTATCTGTTCCATGCTAATCTTTATGCACACGGATAGGTAAAGGAGCTTTTATGATTCAATATCCTCGTTACAGGCAGCACCGTTTTTCTTCTTTTCAGGTCATTATTGCAGGGTTTGCGGCAGTTGATCTGGTGGGCGCATTGCTTCTGATGCTTCCGATTGCTGCACAGCAACGGTGCGTTACACCGTTCCATGAGGCGCTGTTTACCTCCACCTCCGCCCTTTGCGTGACCGGCCTTGTGGTTCAGGATACGGGCAGCTACTGGTCGTTTTTTGGGCAAAGCGTAATTCTTCTTCTGATCCAGATCGGAGGACTGGGCGTCATTACAGTAGGTGCTGCCTTTGCGCTGCTTTCCGGGCGAAAGATCTCCCTCAAGCAGCGCAGCACGATGCAGGAAGCTACTGCTGCCCCGCAGATGGGCGGCATCGTGCGGCTGACAGGCTTTATTCTGCGGATCACCGCTCTGTTTGAACTGGCCGGTGCTGCACTGCTACTGCCGACATTTTGCGCTGATTATGGATTACGCGGGATCTGGTATGCACTGTTTCATTCCATTTCGGCGTTCTGTAATGCCGGTTTTGACCTGCTGGGAACAGAGGGTGCAAAATTTGTTTCGCTGACACAGTATGCAGGAAACCCATTGCTTACCACAGTGATTGCTGCACTGATTGTCTTTGGCGGCCTTGGCTTTCTGACATGGGAGGACATTTGTACATACCGCCTTGATTTTCACCGTTACCGGATGCAGAGCAAGGTGATCCTTGTCACAACGGCATTTCTTCTGGTACTGCCGGCACTGTACTTTTATTGCTTCGAGTTCACGGCAGGCTCTGCCCGGCAGCGCATTTTATTGTCGATGTTCCAATCCGTTACACCCCGTACTGCTGGTTTTAACACCGCTGATCTTGCTTCGATGGGCAGCGCTTCACAGGCGTTGATGGTGGTTCTGATGCTGTTGGGCGGTTCGCCCGGCTCTACGGCAGGCGGCATGAAAACCACAACATTTGCCGTTCTGCTGGCCAATATGTGGGCGACCTTCCGCCGCAGAGAAGATGCCGAATTTTTCGGGCGGCGCATAGATGGTTCCGCGGTCAAGAATGCTGCCACGATCGCAGGGATGTATTTGACGCTGTTCTTCCTCGGAGCCTTTGTCATTGCTGCGGCCGAGCAGCTGCCGATGTCAGTCTGTCTGTATGAGACCGCATCGGCTGTGGCAACGGTAGGTCTGACATTGGGCATCACGCCGCAGTTGGGCATCCTTTCGCAGGGGGTGCTGATCGCACTGATGTTTTTGGGACGTGTTGGCGGATTGACGTTGATCTATGCGGCATTTGGCAGCACCCCTGCCCACTCTCGTCTGCCGCAGGAGAAGATCGCAATCGGATAAAGGAGACAAGTATGAAATCGATTCTTTTGATCGGGCTTGGCCGTTTTGGCCGCCATATTGCGCAGGAATTGAATGAGCTGGGTCATCAGGTCATGGCAATCGACAGCAACGAAGACCGTGTGAATGCCGTGCTTTCCTATGTGACGAATGCACAGATCGGTGACAGCACCAGCGAATACTTTCTGCGCTCCCTTGGTGTCGGCAATTTTGATGTGTGTATCGTAACCATTGGCGGCAATTTTCAAAACTCACTGGAAACAACATCGCTGCTCAAGGAGCTGGGCGCAAAGCTTGTGGTCTCGCGTGCAGAGCGGGATGTACAGGCCAAGTTCCTGCTGCGCAACGGTGCGGATGAAGTGGTCTATCCGGAAAAGCAGCTGGCAAAGTGGGCAGCGATCCGATACAGCTCCGAACACATTCTGGATTATATCGAGCTGCAGGACGACCACGCCATCATGGAAGTGACCATTCCGCCGGAATGGATGGATCGTACGATTGGTGAGATCAATATCCGAAAAAAGTATAACATCAATATTCTTGCGCTGAAAAAAGACGGAAAGCTCGATATGAACATCACGCCGGATACGCAGCTGTGCCGGGATGAAAGTATGCTGGTTTTGGGGAAATACGCATCGATCCAGAAGTGTTTCCGGCTCTAAAAAGATAGGACAGATCATATGGATGTCGCTTTGTTATTGATGGTTCTTGGAGTCATGTTGAGTGGTTTCCGGGCAGCAGATGCGCTGGATCACATGCGGAAGGAGATCCTTCGACAAGAAGGAAAAAGACGCGGCTGGTGGTCGTAACCATCAAATTGTGCTATACTGTGGGCAAGGCAGGTGATCTTTATGAATCAGAACGACCCACCCACTGAACATATTCTGGCGTGTCTGTCGTCCTCTCCCTCCAATGCAAAGATCGTGCGGACGGCAGCAACGATGGCAAAGGCGTTCGGCGGGACCTTTACAGCTCTGTATGTCCGGACTCCGGATTCGGATCAGATGGGAAAAGAAGACTGTCGGCGCTTGCAGCAGCACATTCGTATGGCAGAGCAGGCAGGTGCCGACATTTCTACGATCTACGGGGATGACATTCCGCAGCAGATCGCAGAGTTTGCCCGCATCTCCGGCATTACAAAAATCGTGCTGGGGCGCTCCAGCGTACATCGCCGCCATTTCTGGAGCGGACCGTCACTGACTGAAAAATTGACGATGACTGCCCCTAATCTGGATATTTACATCATCCCGGATGCTTCTGCAGAGAACGGCTACGGCTCAGGAAGAAAGCTGTTCATCCGTCCGTTTCTGCCTTCTGTCCGCGATTTACTGGTCACCGCAGGCATTTTGAGCTGCATCACGCTCATCGGCTTTCTCTTTTTACAATTGGACTTTGCGCGCTATAACATTATTACGTTCTATATGCTGGGGGTGTTGTTCACCGCATTGTGTACCAGCGGTTACACCTGCGGTGTGCTGGGCTCCATTGCCAGTGTTGCGCTATACAATTTTTTCTTGACGGAACCGCGCCTGACATTCCATGCGTATGATCCCGGTTATCAGGTTACATTTGCCCTGATGCTGACCTCTGCAATCATTACCTGCACCCTGACAACGCGGCTGAAGGATCATGCAAAAATGTCTGCGCAGGCAGCGTTCCGTACAAAAATACTGTTTGATACCAATCAGCTTTTACAGAGAGCAAAAAGCGAGGAAGAAATCCTCTCTCAGACAGCGTCCCAGTTGATGAAACTGCTGAACCGGAGCCTGATCGTTTACCCGGAACAAAACGGAGGTCTTGGTTCAGAACAGATTTTTTCGGTTGACGGGGAATCGGCGCAAAATGTCTTTTCTGCACCGGAAGAACGGAATGCAGCAAATTGGACATTTGCAAACAAAAAGCGTTCCGGTGCAGGCACGGATAGCTACCCGGACGCAAAGGGGCTTTATCTTGCACTTCGGACCGGGGGCGGTGTGTTTGGAGTGGTTGGGATCGATCTGTCCGAAAAACCGCTGGATGCCTTTGAAAACAGCGTGCTGCTTTCCATTCTGGGCGAAGGTGCGCTGGCCATCGAAAACCGCAGAAATGCGCTGGAAAAAGAGCAAGCTGCATTGCAGGCAAAGAATGAAGAGCTGCGGGCAAACCTGCTGCGCACGATCTCCCATGATCTGCGCACTCCGCTGACCTCCATTTCCGGCAATGCCAGCAATCTGCTTTCCAACGGAGAAACGCTGGATACAGAGACCCGGAACAAGATCTGCACCGATATTTTTGACGATGCACAATGGCTGATCGGTCTGGTGGAAAATCTGCTTTCCATCACCCGCATTGAAGATGGGCGGATGAATCTGCAGATCTCGCCGCAGCTGATGGATGAGATGATCGAAGAAGCACTGCATCATGTCAACCGGAAAAGCTGCGAACACACCATCACAACACAGTATGGGGACGAGATCCTCCTGGTCAATGTGGATGCACGGCTGATCATGCAGGTCGTTGTCAATCTGGTGGATAACGCCATCAAATACACCCCTGTGGGCTCGGTCATTCAGATCTCGGCTTACCGGAAAGACCATCAGGTCGTAGTGGACGTTGCAGATAACGGTCCCGGTATTCCGGATCGCGCAAAAGCACAGGTGTTCGAGATGTTTTATACCGGGCAGAGCCGCATCGCAGACAGTCACCGCAGCCTTGGACTGGGCTTGCCCCTCTGCCGTGCAATCTTGACGGCTCACGGCGGAACATTGACCCTGCGTGACAACATTCCCAATGGCAGTGTCTTTTCCTTTGCATTGCCGCAAAGTGAGGTGAATATTCATGAATAAGCCGACCATTCTGGTCGTAGAGGATGATGTTCCTGTACGGTGTCTGATCACAACGACCCTGAAGACTCACGGCTATAAATATCTGACTGCTTCCAATGGGGAAACGGCGATCATGATGGCCACCAGCCACAACCCGGACATCATGCTGCTGGATCTTGGGCTGCCCGATATAGACGGCATCGAGGTCATCCGCAGCGTCCGCACATGGTCGAACCTGCCCATCATCGTCCTGAGTGCCCGGAGCGAAGATTCTGATAAGATCGAAGCATTGGACAACGGCGCAGACGATTATCTGACAAAGCCGTTTTCCGTGGATGAGCTGCTGGCAAGACTGCGTGTAACGCAGCGCCGATTGAATCTGCTGGCCTCTGACGGCATAAACAGCCCGGTTTTTGTCAATGGCCCTTTGAAAATCGACTTCTCGGCCGGGTGCGTCTGGTTGAGCGAAAATGAATTGCATTTGACCCCCATCGAGTACAAACTGCTGTGTGTGCTGGCGCATAATGTGGGCAAAGTGCTGACGCATACCTCCCTCACGCAGAAAGTATGGGGCAGTACGCAGGAAAATGACATTGCTTCCTTGCGAGTTTACATGGCATCCCTGCGCAAAAAATTGGAACGATGCCCGGATGCGCCGCATCTGATCCAGACTCATGTTGGTGTCGGATACCGGATGCTGCGCGTGGAAAATGATGAAGCATAGTAAAAAAACAGGGCGCGCCCTGCCGGACGCACCCTGAAAAATCCACATGCGATAGCGATATGTACAACAGGGCGTTCCCCGTCGGGAACGCTCTGCTTTTCTTTGCTGGGGGTATGATGAGCCTGTTCTGCCTGCCATGCAGCAAATTCTCTTTGGCCTTCCTCGCTGTTCCAGCAGGCAAGGATGGCTGGGTAGAATGCCCGTGCCAGACGGTCGATGACTTCATCGGGGTAAGGGGAAGTGTTTGTGGACTTTTTCTTTTTGCTCAAACGCACACTCCTTTGACGATCCGTAGACAGTTTAATGTGATTGTATCGGATGCATCATTCCTTTACGGATCTCGTAAGTTTTATCTGCTACGGCATCATAGTAGGCATTGTGACTGATAACGAGAATTAACTTTTTTTCCTTGAGCTTTAACAAGTAATTGATCAGGCTATGTTCAGTTTTTTCGTCAAGGTTGCTTCCGGGTTCATCCAGCAAGATGCAAGAAGAGTTACCCAAAAGGGTACGTGCTAGATAAATCTTTTGCTTTTCGCCCAGAGAAAGATTCTCAGGCTTGATAGTCACCTGCTTGTCAGCGGGAGGCAGCTGAAGAACAGTTTCAAGTTCTTGATACTGTGTATTGGAAATCTTTCGTCCACAAACAATGTTTTCTCGGACTGTACCTGGAAAAATGAAGTTAGGATAGAAAAGATAACTTGGTTTTGATTTGTCGCAGTTAAATCTTCCGTTTTCGTTGAAACGGAGATGCTTTGCGTCCGGGGCAAACACACCAGAGATTATATTGAACAGAGATGACTTGCCGCAGCCATTCTCTCCATGGATTAGCACCAAACCTTTCCCATGGACAGTAAAGTCGTTCACATGGAAAAGCGACTCACTCTCCGATCGCATCAGATCGATATTATGAGCCTCGATTTTTGGAGGGGCTACAGTTTCTGTATTCTTTTGCTGATCTGGCATGGCAAGAAAGTCTGCCACACGATCGAAGGATGGCTTCTGGCTGATAATCTGGGCATGAAGTTGAGAAATTTCTGACAGAGGATTGAACAGGTAGGCAATAATCTGAATAGAGAATAACAGCTGACCGATGGTCATGTTTTGCAACACCACTTGGTTTCCACCAATGATTAAAATAAGCAGAGGTGCCAATGTGGTGACAAAAAGAGGGAATTCTTGCACGATCAGCAGAAGAAAGTGTTGACGATTGCGAGCATCAAGATATGACTTCAGAGCCTCATTATAGCGGTTCTGCATATAATTTTCGACCTTGTTTAGAGTAATGCTAACCTTGCCGTTGAGAATTACATCAAATTCCTGAAACCATAAATCTCCAGCTTCCCTCTCCTTGGCTACTAGTCTTTCCAGTTCGCTTTTGTTAAGAAAACTGGGAACCATGTAGAGCGGAATCAAAATGATTGCCGTCAGTGCAACAGATGGGCTGGCATAGAAAAGCAGAAGTCCAATGATGATCATTACTTTAACTAAGTTTGCAGGTACTGTGACCAAATAGCTACTTACAGTATATATCGCACTGACATCGTTAGCCATATTTTGAATACGGGCTTTGTTCTGGCTTTCATAGGCAGGGATACTGCTACTCAAAATCTTTTGCGCCAGATGTTGGCGGTAATTACCCGCCATGCGATCTGCATTCATCTGAGAATTATAGTTGACGAAATAAAACTGGTAAAAATGAATTAAAAAAACACAAACAATAATTCCCAAAATCCACGAGGTTGGCATATGAGTGCCTGAGGTAATCCAAACATCTGTAAGATACAGAGTTAGGCCAGCAGGCAACAAGGCAAGCAAAAAGCCCACCAAGTCAAAAATGATTCGCATAACCAGCTGAGACCAAGTAATGTAGATTCCACGTTTTTCAAGATATTGTTTCATTTGAAGTCTCCTCTCCCTGACTTTGTAGTTGCTTCCATGTAGAGCTTCTTGATATATTTGTCAAGAAAGTATTTCTCAGGGATGCAAAACTTCTTCTGGTTCAGACGACAATAGGTGTTCGGCTCTACTCAACGGTTTGCTTCTTTTATGTTAAGCCGTGAGTTTTGCGGTGTCTACATCTTATCACAGTAAAAACCGGTTGACCATATCGTCTGGTGTAATAAATAATTTCATAAGACGACAAGTCAACGAGAGAAGTGCTTGCGTGATGACATAAGGCATACTATAATAATATATAATATTGATTCTTTGAGGTACTGAAGAATGCAGAACTATAGGCTTGGTGATTATATCCGCCAGCGACGGCAGGAGTTGAATTTGACGCAGGAGCAAGTCTGTGCAGGCATTTGCGAGCCTGTTACTCTCTCCAGATTTGAAAATGGAAGGCAGACCCCCAGTCGTACAAGAATCAATGCTATTCTACAACGCCTTGGCTTGCCAGATGATCGGTATTATGCACTTGTAACACCAGAGGAGCTGGAAATTGAGGCATTGAAAAAGGAAATCGTGGCATGCAATGCGCTGAAACACGTTAATGAAGGCTTTGATAAAATCAGTCAGCTTGAAAAAATTGTAAAGCCAGATGATCAAATTACACAGCAATTTATTCTCCGATCAAAGGTTCTTCTTGGTGGGCTGGATAAAAGGTATTCAAGTGACGAGCGAATCCAAATGCTTATGCAAGCTATTCAAATGACTATACCAAATTTTCGACTGAGTAAAATTGAAGACTATCTTTACACGTTGGACGAAATGAAGCTAGTCAATCAAATTGGAAATGCTTATTCCTTGGCTGGTGATAATGAAAAAGCAGCCGATATTTTTTATCGGTTGCTTCAGTATATGAGACGCCATCTCCAAGAAATGGTCACATCAAACAGGATGCTTCCTTTGGTTCTCTACAATTTTGCCAGATCTCTGGACTTGTTGGAAAGATATGAAGAAAGCGCAAGAGTTGCAAGAAATGGAAAAGAAGCTTGCATTAAATATGGACATTATCAAGTACTTCACTCTTGCCTGGAAATCGAAGCTGAGTGTGATTTCTTCCTTGGCAAAAAAGAAGAGAGTGCAGAGCGATATCGTGAGGCCTTTTACATTTGCAAAGTTATGAGATACGAGGATGACTTGCAGATTATTCGTAATGAGGCCCAAAAATATCTGGACATTATTTTCTAAATGTTAAGTAATATCGTCCTGTGGTGTAGCGGCATCTGCTGGTGTAGTGGGGTCACCGTTTGCTCCAAACAAAGTTCCTGCCCCTGTTTGTGCAACGGTGTTGACGGAAAGTCGGTATCACATTCGGTCGGCTCATGAAATTTTCAAGGTGCGTTTCCCGTAAAAGAAAAATACCGCCCATGCGGCGCAGCGATGATTTTGTCGGGTGAATCGGCGGCAAAATGAATCGGGTGTGTTGCAGGGCGGTTAATCTTTCTGCTGCCTTTATAGGCTGCGGCCTGCTGACCTCTGCAGGTGAGTATGACGAAAATGATCCTCCGTATCAAGCTTCTGCTAACAATGTTAATATGTCCTAACATCACTGAAAACCATTGAAAAAGTCCGAAAGCGTGCTACAATACAGAGATAAAGAGCCTGCCCCCGCTCAAGGGGATGGGCGCTCAGATAGGAAACACAGAAACGAGGGGTAAATATGTTTGATACAAAAAAGCTTGCACTGTTTTTGGGTGGTGTAGTGTTCGGCTCTGCCGGCTTCAAGGTGCTGTCCAGCAAGGATGCCAAAAAGGTCTACACCCAGACCACCGCTGCGGTGCTGCGGATGAAGGACTGCACCATGCAGACTGTGAACAAGGTGCAGGAAGAGGCCGGTGACATCCTTGCCGATGCAAAGGCCATCAACGAGAGCCGCGCCGCCGAGGCTGCACAGGAGGTCATCGAGGATACGGCTGAACAGCCCGCAGAGCAGACTGCACAGTGATACAACGCAGCGGAGCCGCCCTTGGGCGGCTCTTTTTTACGCAGAGGGGTAAGAAAAGCAATGAAATGTACGATCTTACATGAAGGTAAGGGACGGATGCGGGTGCACGTCTGCGCCGTGCGCATGACCCTGCACCGAGCAGATGTGCTGGAAGCCTACCTGAACGGGCAGGACAACATTCAAAAAGCCACCGTCTACGAGCGCACCGGAGATGTGGTGCTGACCTACCGGGGCAGCCGGAAGAATGCCGTCGCCCTGCTGGCGGCTTACCGCTTTGACAACGAAGAGTTAGAGGTGCTGGTCACTTCCCACGATAGCCGGAAAATCAATCAGGAATATCAGGAGAAGATGGTCAACCTTGTGGCGGGCCGGGTGTTCCGCAAGGTGTTCCTGCCCGCGCCCATCGCGGCGGCATATACGGTGTGGCGATCCATTGCCTTTGTCTGGAAGGGCATCCGCTGCCTGCTGCACCGCAAGCTGGAAGTTGAGGTGCTGGATGCGCTCAGCATCACCGCCTCCCTCCTGCGGGGCGATTACAGCACCGCAGGGTCGGTGATGTTCCTGCTGACGGTGGGCAGTCTGCTGGAAGAGTGGACGCGGAAAAAGAGCTTGGACGACCTTGCCCGCAGCATGGCGCTGAATGTGGATAAGGTCTGGGTGCGCACCCCGCAGGGCGAGGTACTGGTGCCATTGACCCGCGTTCACGCCGGGGACGAGGTAGTGGTGCGCTCCGGCAACATGATTCCGCTGGACGGCAGGGTGCTGGAAGGCGAAGCTATGGTGAACCAAGCTGCCCTGACCGGCGAGTCCATGCCGGTGCGCAAGACCACCGGTGCTACCGTTTACGCCGGAACAGTGGTGGAAGAGGGCGAATGCGTCCTTGTGGCCAAGGCAGAGGGCGGTGCCAACCGCTACGATAAGATCGTGGCCATGATTGAGGAATCGGAAAAGCTCAAGTCCGGCACCGAAAACCGGGCTTTGCAGCTGGCCGACCGTCTGGTGCCGTGGTGCCTTGCCGGTACGGTGGCTACCTATGCCTTTACCCGCAACGTCACCCGGGCCATCTCCATCCTGATGGTGGACTTCTCCTGTGCGCTGAAGCTTTCCATGCCGCTGGCGGTGCTCTCTGCCATGCGGGAGTGCGGGGAATATCACATCACCGTAAAGGGCGGCAAGTATCTGGAAGCGTTGGCAAAGGCGGACACCATCGTGTTCGATAAGACCGGCACCCTCACCCGTGCCACCCCACAGGTGGTGCAGGTAGTGCCTTTCTCCGGCTGCGGGGAGCAGGAGGTATTGCAGCTTGCCGCCTGTCTGGAAGAGCATTTCCCCCATTCCATGGCAAACGCCGTCGTCCGTGCTGCCAAGGAGCGGGGAATTTCTCACGAAGAGATGCACTCCGAGGTGGAGTACATCGTGGCCCATGGCATTGCCAGCCGGGTAGGGGGCAAGCGGGTGGTCATCGGCAGCGCTCACTTTATTTTCGAGGACGAGGGCTGCACCATCCCGGCAGGGGAACAGGCAAAGTTTGATGGGCTGGATCCGCAGTATTCCCACCTGTATCTGGCAGCATCCGGGGTGCTGGTGGGGGTCATCTGTATTGCAGATCCCCTGCGCCCGGAGGCGGCACAGGTGCTGCGCCAGCTCCAAAAGCTGGGCATCACTCAGACCGTCATGATGACTGGCGACAGTGACCGCACTGCCCGCGCCATTGCGGCGCAGGTGGGGGTAGACCGCTGCTTTGCGGAGGTGCTGCCGGAGGATAAGGCCGCCTTTGTCCGCGATGCCAAAGCCGAGGGGCATACAGTTGTGATGATCGGCGACGGCATCAACGA
>OLSM01002373.1_pt1 | contig 12243 bp, 12 predicted proteins | sample 1672721 | NCBI WGS metagenome assembly OLSM01 (sample SAMEA3136717, study PRJEB25190) | human gut metagenome | reverse complement strand
ACCGCCCTGTTCTCCACTATAGCAGGATGCAAATCATGCCGCCGCTGCCTTCGTTGATAATGCGCGTAAGCGTTTCCTGCACTTTTTGCTGGGCATCCGCCGGCATGCGCATGAGCTTGTTGGAAAGGCCTTCCCGCACCATATCATGCAGGCTTTTGCCAAAGAAGTTGGTGCTCCAGATTTGCTGGGGATCGTTCTCGAATTCCTCCAGCAAATACCGTACCAGCTCCTCGCTTTGTTTTTCCGTGCCCACCACCGGGGTGACTTCGGTCTCGATGTCCACGCGGATCATGTGCAGGGATGGCGCGTGCGCCTTGAGCTTCACCCCAAAGCGGCTGCCCTGGCGGACAATCTCCGGTTCCTGCAGGCTCATCTCGCTCATGGCGGGCGTGACCAGACCATATCCTGTTTCGCGTACTGCACGTAGAGCGTCTGCCACATGGTCGTACTCGGCCTTGGCCGCCACAAGCTCCTTCATCAGTGCCAGCAGATGCGCGTCTCCTCGAATCTCCGTACCGCATTCTTCTCCCAGCACCCGATTGAACAGCCCACCCTGAAGCGTTAGGGCAAAGTCGATGCGGCCCTCACCGGGATGCATGCCTTCCTGGCGCAGGCCAGGCACATATTCCGAGCCTGCAAAGGCCTCCTGGAACACGTCTCCTTCCCGCATTTTGCGGTTCTCCTCCCCGGCGGCACGGACGCGCTCCATCACGTGGCTTACCAGCCAGTGGCCGGGTTCTAGGGCGTGCAGCCAGGCGGGCACCGTGAAGCGCACCTCCCGCACGGGGAATTCCAGCAGAATGCTCTCCAGCACATGCTGGATGTCCTCCAGCCCCATTTCCTTCACATTGAGCAGCATCACCGGCACACCGTGACGGTTCTCCAGATTTTCCCGCAGCTGAAGCGCCTCCGCTGTGCGCGGGGTGGCGGAGTTGAGCACAATCACAAAGGGTTTACCCATGGCCTTCAGCTCCGAGATGACCCGATCTTCCGCCTCCACATAGGCTGAGCGCGGCAGGTCGGCAATGGTACCGTCGGTGGTTACCACCATGCCGATGGTCGCATGGTCGGTAATCACCTTGCGCGTACCGATTTCAGCCGCCTGCTCAAAGGGAATATCCTGATCCGACCAGGGGGTATGCACCATGCGCGCACCCCCGTCCTCCATGCTGCCCAGGGCTCCCTTGACCAGGTACCCGACGCTGTCCACCATGCGCACGCGCACCGCGGCGCCCTCCTGTAAAAACACCTGTGCCGCTTCGCTGGGCACAAACTTGGGTTGCGTGGTCATGATGGTCTTTCCTGACCCGCTTTGCGGCAGTTCATCCAGCAGCCGGTCCCGCTTGGGGCCAGGGGCCATGTGGGGCAAAACCAGCTCCTCCATGAAGCGGGCAATGAAGGTGCTCTTCCCCGTCCGCACCGGCCCAACGACGCCGATATAGACGTCCCCATCCGTCCGCTCCGCAATGTCCTTGTACAAATGAAAGGATGATCCCTTCTCCATGGAAGTCCCTCCTTGCTTCGCTTGCCACATCCTATGGGCCAGAGGGACAAGATAGAACCAAAAAAATAGCGGCAAAGCTGCTTTCGCAGTTGCCGCCGCAATGCCTCTTGATTTTCTTAAGCCATTTTCAGCCGATAGCCCAGCTTGTACACGGTTTCAATGCAGCTGGAGCCAATTTTCCGCCGCAGCCGCTGGATATGCACATCCACGGTGCGGGTTTCGCCAATGCCCTGGTATCCCCATGCCGTGCGCAGCAGCTGCTCCCGGGACACCGCCGCATCCGGGGATTGCATCAGGGCTTGCAGCAGTGCAAACTCCTGGGCTGTCAGCGTCAGATCCCGGCCATCCAGGGTAGCATGGCGCTTTTCCACGTCCAGGGAAAGCGCCCCCAGGGTCAGGGTAGTGTCCGTTACGCGCATGAGTTCGGAAACCGCGTTCACCAGCGCCTTTCCGTCAAAGGGCGAAAGCAGCACCGCGCTGCTGCCCTGATACAGCGCCTGGAGATGGCTGCTGTTGCTGGCGTCACAGGTCATGAACAGCACCGGCCACCCCTTGGCGGATAAGGTTTTCAGCAGCGTGAAGCTATCCGCCCAGGGCAGGCGCGCGTTGAGCAGCGTCAGCATCCTGTCCGCGTCCTTCACTTGGGCGAGACCATCCGCAATGGTCGTTGCCCGCATACAATGATGTCCGGCCCGGCGAAGAATCTCGCACATTTTCTTCCCCAGTTTTTCATCCGGCTCCAAAATCAAAATATCTGCCATGGTCTCACCTCATCCATTCAACGGAAGATCATCCCGTTTTCATCCTTCGCTCAATATTTTTCTCCTTTCTGGGAGATTTTTGCGGTGAGCACCCCTTGTTCGGTGTCAATTCGCTTGAGCAATTCCACTTCCTTGCCCGTGTTTGCATCCAGATAAATCAGATAGGTTCCGTCGCCCTTGTGCACGGTAAACTCATAGCACAGCTGCTCACTGTCCCGATATGGGATCAGGCACAGCCGGGAAGTCTCCGCCTCCAGCCCAGGGGCCAAATAGGCAGCTGCTTCCTGCACCGTGAGCGCGGGCGCAGAGAGAGTGCGGGTCACGTGGTTCATCCAATAGTTATTGGCCTCCATGCCCACCACGTCCCCGGTATCCATGCGCACCTGCACCTTTATCAAATCCGGGTACAGCAATACGCCCTCCTGCTGCGCGGCAAAATTCAGCACCATTACGCCGCTTTCATATCGCTGCACATGGGTGCAAGCCATATCCCCGAAGCCCTTTTCCTTCAGGAATGCAGATGCCAGCTCCCGGCACCGGGACTCATCCAGCGTCTGGGCAAAGCCTGCGGATTCGGGCATCATCCACAGAACCTTCCCGCCCTGGGTGGTGATCTCGAGGTTGAGTTGAAGGCCCTCCGTCATCACCGTAACGCCCCAGGCAGGCAGCGCGCCGCTGGTGGCCGGGGCGCTCTGGGCGGAGATCACCCGGTCCTCCCCCACAAAGGCCCGGGCAATGGCAATGGCCTCGTCCTGGGTCACGGTGCCCTCCGGCAGACCCTTGGGTTCTCCCAGATGGCGGGCGTCAGAGAAGGCTCCGTCATAGATCAGCGTGGGATACTGCATACCGTGGTCCTGGTCTCCCAGCGCTTCCAGCGGCCGGCTCTGGGAAGCGCTTACGGCGCTGAACACCCGCTCGCCGGTATATAGCGCCAGCTGCTGTTCCTGCAAGGACTGCTGCGCCAGGGCCAGTTGCGTCCCCAGCTGGGCACAATCGGTAAGCAGGCTTTCCAGCTGTGCGGTGTCCGACGAGGGAAGCGTGCCCTGTTCCACCAGCACCGGCAGCAGCGTTCCCGCGTATTCCGCCAACTGGTTGGCAAAAACCAGCGTGGGCGCCATGGCCTCGTGGCTCAGGGGCAAAAAGGTCAAGTTTCTGCGCACATCGTCGGACAGTTGGCTGATTTGTGACAGGAGCCGGGTGCACTGGGCGGCATCTCCGGAAACCAGCACCTTTTCCAGCGCCAGAGAAAGCGCCTGCATCTGCTCGGTGGTTTCCATGAGCGCGCTTTGATAGATCTCCTCCAGCGCCGCCTCCGCCTGCTGGGCGCGGTTGGACTCCAGGGCCAGCCCCGCCACGCAGGCAAAGAGCAGCAACCCCAGCAGGATAGGCACAAAATGCTTTTTCATCATGGCTTTCTTCTTCTCCCCCGCGTCAAATGGCAAAGGCATGCTTCCCGATGGTCAGCTGCACCTGCCGGGTCCATATCCAGGAGTTGGTGGCGGTGGAGGGGTTATAATAGTACAGGCAGCCGCCGGTGGGGTCCCAGCCGTTTAGGGCGTCCCGGGCCGCGCGGACGGAATTTTCCGTGGGCTCCATGTCAAACTGCCCGTCCCACACCGCGTCAAAGGCGCCTGTTTGGAAAATCACCCCGCTGATGGTATTGGGGAATGCAGGGCTTTTCACCCGGTTCAGCACCACCGCCGCCACGGCCACCTGGCCCACGTAAGGTTCCCCTCGTGCTTCACCGCTGACCAGCCGGGCCAGGATGCGCACCTCGCTTTCCTGGTAGGTGGAGGCGGAAACGGTTCCCGTGAGCGTAATGCCCAGCGCCGCCGCCGTGGAGGGCCCCACCGCGCCATCGGCCTTTAGACCGTTTTTCTCCTGAAACCATACCACCGCATTGTAGGTTTCCTTTCCAAAGACGCCATCCACCGCACCGTCGTAATAACCGTATTGTTTGAGCTTTTGCTGTACCAGGGAAACCTGGGAGCCTCGGCTTCCCCAGGCCACCACCGATGCGCTGGCCGACAGCGCCAGCAGGCTCACCAGCAGCAGGGACAAGGCAATCACGCGCAGACTTTTTTTCATGCAGCCCCCTCCCCGCCAAACCACCGGCACAGCAGCTGAGGCAGCAGCAGCGTCCAGCGGATTTCTCCCTGCTCCCATAGGGTGGTTCCAGCGTCATCCGGCACCTGTGCGCTGGCAAGGGCCAATTCCCGGTCCACCAGTCCCCACCAGTTATGCCCCTGTGCCGGGCCCAGGCGTACCATCAGCGCGGGATAAATGCCCGCGGGAAAGGTCAGGCCGTCCAGCTTTCGCTCATCAAAGGCAACCTGCTCCAGGGACACCGTCACCGGGCCATGATAGCCTTCCGCCCGGGCCGCTTGCTCCGCGGCGGCCTGCAATGCGGGCAGCATGGTCCGGGTGTTCTCCAGCATGGATGCGCTCTCCTTAGCATGCTCCGCATAGGCAGCCTGCACCGCATCCCGTACGCAGAGCTTGATCCGTTGATCCTCCGGCAGATCGCTGGCCGCCACCACGTGCAGCCGCAATAAAATTCCCGCCCGCATGGCCATCACCGCCCGGGCCGAATCCAGATCCGCCCCGCCAGCCATCAGCTGAACCAAGGCGGCTATCAGCGCCAGACATCTTCCTAACATACCGCTCCCCCCTTCGTAAGGGCAGGATGCCCCGGAAAGGAGAAAGCTATACACCACCTCTTCCAACGCCATAAAGGTATAAAAAAGCCGGAAGCCGCTGCAAATACTTGCAACGGCTCCCGGCTTATACCGAAAACGCGAAATTACTTAGCCTTGGACAGCTGCTGGGTCAGGCGCAGACCCACCGCCAGCGCCAGCACCACGCAGATGATGCACTCCGGCAGCATATAGGCGCCATTGTAGCCGATGGAATATACCCAAGGGTTCTGGTCCCCGGCATACTCCGCAAAGAACACCACGCCGGAAAGCACCGCCGCCACAAAGCGGCCCAAGGAGCCCAGCACTACGCCCGCCATAAGCCCCACCGGACGGTTTTTGTACGTGGAGAATACGCCTGCCAGGCCCACCATGGCAAAGGCAATGGGATAATCCAGCAGCATCTGCGGCACGCTGAAGAAATGCTGCGGCTCAATGATAAACTGCATCACGCCATATACCGCGCCCACCGTCATGCCCGGGCCAACGCCGTACACATAGGCAAAGAGCATCAGGGGCAGCATGCTGGCGGGCGTAACGGAGCCGCCCTGAGGCATATCAAAGAGCTTGATCATGCTCAGCACATTGCTCAGCGCCATGCAAACGGCACCCAGGGCCAGCATTTTGGTGTTCCATACTGTTTTTTTACCGGACTTGATCTGACGGTACGCCACCAGACCGCCCACCAGCAGCACCGCCACCACAATCCAGGCCCATACGGGGAATTCGGCGAAGTCCCCAAAGGCGTTTTCAAACCAGCTGGGTTGTGCTTCGGCAACGGCTTCTTCCTCGGCCACTGCCCGGGTGATGAGATCGAGAATCATGAGAGTTCCTCCTTTTTCTTTTGCATCCCCAAAAGAAAAACCCGCGTCTTGCGCGGGAAAGCAGGTGGCATCGTCTTTCGTGGCTGGACATGAAAGGCGTCTGCCGTTTCCGCTTCCCTACGGTAGGATTACCTACACAGGTTCCAAGGGTCGGGCCCTTCGCCCTCTCAGCCACGTGCGGATAAGTATCCGTCGTATTGCCCCCCTAGCGGTAGATGCGATTTTCGTGTATTATTATAGCAAACCCGTTGCGCTTGTCAAGGAGGGAAACGCCATGCATTCGCACTTTTTTGCGTATTTGAACCGCATGAAATATATTCGCCGCTGGGGACTGATGCGCGCCACCCAGCCGGAAAACGATATGGAGCACGCCCTGCAGGTGGCGCTGCTGGCCCACGGCATGGCCCTGATGGCCCGGCGGGACTTCGACCGGGACGTGGACCCCGAACACGTGCTGGCCCTGGCGGTCTATCACGACGCCCCGGAGGTGATGACCGGCGACCTGCCCACCCCGGTGAAATACTCCAGCTCCGAGCTGCGCAAGGCCTACCAGCGCCTGGAGCAGGAAGCCGGGGAGCGGCTGCTCTCCCTGGCCCCCGCGTCCCTGCGGGAGGATTACCGCCCCTACCTGATGCAGGAGGAGGGCTATGCCCATCGCCTGGTGAAAGCCGCCGACCGCATTGCCGCCTACATCAAATGCGTGGAAGAACGGCAAGCCGGAAACCGGGAATTCCTCGCTGCGGAACAGACCATTCTGCAAAGCATCGAGGCCATTGACCTGCCGGAGGTGCAGGCATTTTTTGCCCAGTGCGTCCCTGCCTTTGGGCTGAGCCTGGATGAGCTGAGCGCCGGGGAGGTGGAACCATGAAGCTGGGGATGAGCTCCGCAGTATTTTACGGCTACCTGGAAACCGAGGACGCCGCCGCGGCCCTGAAAGACTATGGGCTGCAAACCTGCGAGGTATTTCTGGAGACGCACAGCGAATACAGCGCCGCCTTTGGGCAAACCGTTCGGGAACGCTTGCGGGGTCTTCCCTGCGTCTCGGTTCATCCCAAGGGAACGCAGTTTGAACCGGATATTTTCGGGCAATCCCCCCGGCAGCACCGGGACGCCATGGAGATTTTCCGCCGGGTATGCCAAGCGGGGCAGGCCTTGGGCGCCCGCTGGTACATATTCCATGGAGTGAGCACCGTCCGCGCCCAGCGCTCCCCCGCCGGGCTGTACCGCCTTGTGGAGAACCTGGGCGAGATGGCTGCCATCGCCCGGGAATACGGCATGGAAGTGCTCTGGGAAAACGTGAGCTGGTGCGCCCTGCGCACCCCGGAGGACGTGGCCCAGGTGCGCTCCCTGCTGCCGGAGCAGGGCTTTGTGCTAGATTTGAAGCAGGCGCATCAGGTGGGCTGCGATCCCTTTGAGATGCTGGACGCCATGGGCCCGCGGCTGCGTCACCTGCACATGCTGGACTGGACAGCTTCCGGGGAGCTGGTGCTTCCCGGGGAAGGCATCATGGATTTCCCCCGGCTGTTCCGCCGCCTGGCGCAAATGGGCTACACGGGCGCGGCCATCCTGGAGCCCTATGCCATTCAGGGGCGCGACCCCCAGCGGCTCCTGCGCAGCCTGGATTATCTGCGCAGGCAGATGGAGGAGGCGCAGGAATGAGCGTGGAGCATCCTTTTCCCCCGGTGGTAGACCCGGCATGCCGGGTGCTGGTGCTGGGGAGCTTTCCCTCTGTGAAGTCCCGGGAGGAGGGCTTCTTCTACGGCCACCCGCGAAACCGCTTTTGGCCACTGATGGCGGCGTTGTTCGGGGAAGCTGTGCCCCAAAGCATACCGGAGAAGCGTGCATTGCTGCTGCGGCACCATATCGCCCTGTGGGACGTGATTGCCCGGTGCGACATCACCGGCTCCGCGGACAGCAGCATCCGCGATGCCGTACCCGTGGATATGGGGCAAATCACACAGGTATGCCGCCTGACGCGGGTCTACTGCAACGGCGCGCTGTCCGGGCGGCTCTATGGGAAGTACCTGCAACCCAGCTTGGGGCTTTCCGCCCAAACGCTGCCCTCCACCAGCCCGGCCAATGCCGCCTGGTCCTTCGCCCGTCTGGTGGATGCCTGGCAGCCCTTGCGGGAAGCGGCGGAGGGCAGCTCTTCTGTGGATTTTCCCCGCTCATTTCCTGGATGAAATTTCCTGCCTCCGCCGTTACATGGATAGATGGTCCGAAAATATCTATGCAGGAGGCCGGTACCGTGAAAAAACTGCTGCGGTCATGTTTGTTGCTGTGTTTATGCGCCTGGTTGCTCCCCTGCGCCCTGGGTGAGGAGTGGAACGGCTATCCCAATGGATATGTACTCTGCGAAACCCTGACCCTGCGCGAGTCTCCTGACGTCACCGCCCCGGCGATGACCACCCTGGCCTACGGCGAACAGCCCACCATCATTGAGGAAGAGGAGGGCTGGTATCAGGTTGTCTCCTCGATCCATGATCCGCAAACCGGCATGATCGTGGGCCGCATGCAGGGATGGGTGCGCGCGGAGTATCTGCTGGACTCGCCGGCGTTCTTTACCCCGGACGCGGAGACGCCCGTATACGCCCTGCCCGCCACGGACGCCAAACGGGTAGCCCTGCTGGACGCCAACAGCGGTCCCTATGCCATCATTGCGGAATACGCGGACTACTGGGTTATCAGTCTGCGGGGCGCCAGCGGCTTTGTGTTCAAGGCCGACCAATAAGGCATGATATCGTCCATCCATGAAAAAGCCGCCGGGAAGCGTGATGCTTCCCGGCGGCTTTTGGATTTACCGGTCAAAAATGCTTCCCTCCAGGGCGCTGCGCGCCGCCAGAATGTACTTGGACGTGTCCAGGGGATGAACGCTCTTGCGCGGGCAGCGCTTGCTCTCATCGAAGGGACATTCCCGATAGCCCGCCAGCTCCATGCTCACCGCGCCGCCGCCGCTGGTCAGTGCCGCCAACCGCTGGGAGAAATCCATGCAGCCCGTAAGCGGCGCTCGGGCGGTCACGTCGCACATGCCTTGCCGGAGCTGCGAGTCCTCCATCTCCCCGCCCATGGCCGCCACCTCGCTGAGCAGACGGCCCAGGTAGCCCTCCGGCGCGGTGATGTGCAGGCGCATCATGGGTTCCAGCAGCACCGAGCCGCCCCGGCGCAGGCCGTCCATGAAAGCGATGGGCGTGCACACGATGAAATCCAGGGGATGGGTATGCACCAGGTGATGTTCCCCGCCAATGAGGGTGATTTTCACATCGTCCACCTGCCAGCCCAGCATGCCTTGCCGGGTCGCCAGGGGAATGGCCTGCTCCACCTGATGCTGGTATCGCTCCATGATCTCCCGCACGGGGGTAACGCTCTCGTACTGCACGCCGCTGCCCCGGGGCAAGGGCGTAATCAGGAACTTGAGCACGGCCCAGCAGGGCTTGGGCATGGTATAGGCGTAGAAGCCCACCGCTTCCTTGGCAATGGTCTCCCGGTAAACCACGGTGGGCTTGTCAAAGGTCACCGCAAGGCCAAAGCGCGTGGACAACAGCTCTTGCAGCACCTCCAGCTGAATCAGGCCCATGACGCGGATGTGCTCCACGCCCTCCAGCTCCTCGTGGGTGAAATGTCCGTCCTCCACGCTGAGCTGCTCCAGGGCAGCCCGCAGCTCCACCTTGCGCGCAGGGTCGCAGAGCACCTTCACCATCATCAATGGGTCGCACAGCTCCCCCCGGGGCAGGCGGCGAGGCAGCAGGGCCGGGTCGCCAAGCACATCCCCGGCGCGGACGTTGCTCAGGCCGTAAATCACGCCAATTTCCCCGGCGCGCAGCTCCCCCGCGTCCTTTGGGCGGCCCTCCACCGTGAGCATGCGAATCTGGGTTACCTTGCTATCCCCGATCATGTCGCGATTGCACAAGCGGCCGGAAAACATCCGGGTTAGCGCCGCGCGGCCCATGGTTTTGTCCATTTCTACTCCAAACACCACGCCGCACAGGGGAGCATCCGCGTCCCCCTGCGGTGGAGGGAGGAAATCTACCAAAGCATCCAGCAGCGCCTCCACCCCTTGATCCTTCAGCGCCGAACCCGCCAAGGCGGGGATCAGCTCTCCGGAGCGGGTCATGGCCGCGGCCGCAGGGAGCAAGCGTGCGGAAGGCCATAGGGTGCCATTCAGGTAGTCCTCCAGGGCGGCTTCATCCTGTTCGGCGATGCGCTCCATCAGCGCCTCGGGGGTGCAGGCCGTTACCCCGGCGTACAGCCGCTCCCGGGCCTGCCGGAGCACGGCGTCTACATCCGCGCCCTCCCGGTCGGTCTTGTTGAGAAAAATGACCACAGGCAGGCGGAGCTTGCGCAGGGTTTGAAAGAGTTTTTCCGTCTGGGGGAGCACGCCGTCCACGGCGCTAATAAGCAGTACCGCACCGTCCAGCGCCCACAGGGAGCGCTCCACCTCCGCGGAAAAATCCGTATGGCCAGGGGTGTCAATAAGGTTGATATCCGTATCCCGCCAGCGCATGGGCACGCAGGCAGCATGCACCGAGATGCCCCGCCGGCGCTCCACCTCCAGGCGGTCCGTATGGGCGGTGCCCTCATCCACACTGCCCACCATACGGATGGCCCCGCAGTGCCGCAGCATCTGCTCGGTAAGGGTGGTCTTGCCCGTATCCACGTGGGCCATTACGGCAATATTGCGAATCATGGAAACCTCCATACGCAAGCGGGGAGGCAGCCCCCGGTATCAAGGGCCCCTCCCCGCGCCCCTTTCCAGGCTGGAAAGGGCATTTGCTTCATTGGTACAGGTTGCACCAGTCAGGACGCGCTGGTCTGCGTTTCTTCCTTCTCCTCGGCGCGGCGGCGGCTCTTGCGCTTTTTTTCGGCGGGGAACAGCTTGGGCTTGTCCTTGCCCTCCACTGCGTCCACGTCTACCACGCACTTGCCCACGTCCGCCCGGGAAGGCAGCTCGAACATGGTGTCCAGCATAATGTTTTCAATGATCGCCCGCAGGCCACGGGCGCCGCACTTGCGGGCGATGGCCTGTTTGGCAATATCCCGGAGCGCTTCGGGGGTAAACTCCAGCTCGATGCCGTCCATCTCCAGCAGCTTCTGATACTGGCGGCACAGGGCATTCTTCGGCTCGGTGAGGATTTGCACCAGGGCTTCCTCGTCCAGCTGGTCCAGGGTCACCACAATGGGCAGCCGTCCCACAAACTCGGGAATCAGGCCAAACTTGGTGAGATCCTCGGGGCGGATATCCTTGAGCACCTGACCGATGTCGCGATTATCCTTGCTCTGCAATTCCGCGCCAAAGCCCAGCATCTTCTTACCCACCCGGCTCTCAATGATGGGCACAATGCCATCAAAGGCGCCGCCGCAGATGAAGAGAATGTTGGTGGTGTCGATCTGGATGAATTCCTGATGGGGGTGCTTCCGGCCGCCCTGGGGCGGAACGCTGGCCACCGTGCCTTCCAGGATTTTCAGCAGCGCCTGCTGCACGCCTTCGCCGCTTACGTCCCGGGTAATGGACGGGTTCTCGCTCTTGCGGGCGATCTTGTCGATTTCATCAATGTAGATGATGCCCCGCTGCGCCTGCTCAATGTCATAATCCGCGTTCTGAATCAGCCGCAGGAGGATGTTCTCCACATCCTCGCCAACGTAGCCCGCTTCCGTCAGGCTGGTGGCGTCGGCAATGGCAAAGGGCACATTGAGGATCTTGGCCAGGGTTTGGGCCAGGAAGGTTTTGCCGCAGCCGGTGTTTCCCGTAAACAGGATGCTTCCCTTTTCTTCCCCAAAGCTCTCCACAAAGGCTTTGCATTCCTCGATGACCATGGACATATACTCGTAAACGGTCATTCCGGTTTTTCCGTCCACCGTCTCCCGATCATAGTATTCCATGGAAAGCGTATCAAAATTCTCTCTCTCCAGCCGTTCCCGGATATTGGACTGATCATACAGGATTTCGATTTCCATCCGCCGGAAACAATGGCATTTTTTCCCATCCATATACCCGGTATCCCGGCAGTCCCGGCAGTGGTACCGCAGCTCCAGATAATCCGCAGGATAGCCGCTCTCCTTAAGGCACTGATCCCGCCTGCTCCTGAGAAGGGCGGCCTGCTTTTTCAGCGTTCCGGCTCCCTGGATATCATTAACCACCATCTTTCTGGCCGCCTGCGCCATGGAAGCGGCAATCTCATCCGACAGCCGGGCAATCTCCGGTACTTTCTCAAATACTTCCCGGACCCGCTCATCCTGCTCTCTCTTATTTTCCAGCTGTCTTTGCTGGTAAACCCGCATCAAAGCCTGATACTGCGAATTACTGAGTGCCATCTGCCCCTCCCTCCTTCGTCCTCCGGTTCTTCAGCCATGCAAAGTCATCAATGTCTCCTGATCGTTCCTCGAAATTATGGAACCGGTTCCCGGAACTCTGCCGCTTCCTTGGCGGCTCCTGCCGTCCGCCGGTCAGGCCGTTTCCTGCC
>OLSM01002367.1_pt1 | contig 12271 bp, 19 predicted proteins | sample 1672721 | NCBI WGS metagenome assembly OLSM01 (sample SAMEA3136717, study PRJEB25190) | human gut metagenome | reverse complement strand
GATAGTAACCTTATTTCTAATAAATAATAATTTATTTTTTCTTCTTTGTTTAATAATTATTATTTATTTAATGGTAGGACTTCTTTCTAGCAAAGGAATATATCATAAAATGAAAGAAAATATTGAAGTCACAACTGATTTCAATACCACTTTAATTGAAAATGTAGACATGAATTTTAGTATTAAAAATCTAAATTTGGTTCAAGAGTTTATTTATCGAATAGAAAACAAATTAATACTCATGTTAAAAAATAATTTTCATTTTCTAAGCATTTTAAATGGAATCGAATTAATAAAAAACTTTATTTATGAAATAGGTTTATTTGCAATTACAACACTTGGCATTTATCTGATCTATCAAGGAAAATTAGAAGTATTAAGTCTAGTCACTTTTAATAGTATTATTCTCTATCTTTTTAATCCGGCGAAAGAATTAGTTGATTTAATCCCAAAATATAATTATTTAAAAGCCTCTTTTAATAAATTAAGTGAATTCTTAGCAACAGAGATTGAAAAAGATCAAGGAGGATTAAATAGGTTAGAAAATAACAGTATTGTAGTCAAAGATGTAAGTTATTCTTATGACTTATTAAATAAAATTTTAAATAAAGTGAATTTTAAAGTAGAAAGTAACGATAAAGTTTTATTAAGTGGTCCATCAGGAAGTGGTAAAAGTACCATATGTAAACTCATTTATCGTAGTTTAGGCGCTTACTCTGGAAATATAGAATTAAATAATACGAGTGAATATGATTATAGTTTAAAAGCGATCAGAGAAAACATTTTATATGTAGGCCAAAATGAAAAACTTTTTACCGGAACGATTAGAGAAAACATTGAATGCTTTCGAAATGTAAGTGATAAAGAATTTACAAGAGTATGTAAAATTTGTAAGTTAGAAGAAATCGTAAATAAACGTCCGAATAGATATAATACCATCATTAATGCTTCTTTAAATAATCTAAGTGGAGGAGAAAAACAAAGAATTATCCTAGCAAGAGCATTGCTTAAAAAGGCTAAAATTATGATATTAGACGAAGCATTAAGTGAAGTAAATGTTACATTGGAAAAGGAAATTTTAGATAATATATTCCGATATTTTAAAAATAATACCTTAATTTATGTGACACACAAAAATGTAGAAGATAAGTTTGAAAAAATTATTCATTTAGGAGTTGTATGTTAGATTTATTTAATAATAAAATAGCTTTTTTAAAAAAAGAGCCAAAAATGGGTTGGTTCTTTGTGCTAATCATCATTCTTATCTTATTGAGTTTACTACATTATATTTGCAAAAAAGAAATTTACGACTGCTATCAAACCAAAGGAATAGCAACATGTACCGATGAGTGTATCCTTACATCTGCAATTCCAACCACGATTCACTTTGATCATATCACAATGAATCAAAAAAATTTAGACTATGAAATGATTAGTAAAGAATTAAAAATAGATGAAGAAAATTATCAAACCTATTATGAAATAACTTTATCGATAAAAAATAATTTATCTAATAATGAAATTGTAGATCTAAATTTTTATTACAATAAACAAAGAATTATTATCAAAATAAAAGACAAAATGTTTTAGGAGGAAAATTATGCAAAGAATGGAAAACGAAGAATTAATGAGCTATAGGGGAGGAGGGCTATTTACTGCTATTACTAATTTAGTAATCAGTATTATTTCTCTTACAAAAGCTATTTTTTCTTTAAAGAATTTGAGAGGTTAAGATGAAACATTTAAATGATTTAGAATTAGCAAAAATAAATGGTGGATTTTCTGCAACAGTCTGGGGATGTATTGCGGTAGGCTTTGTTTTTTTAGCATCCGTAATATATGGATTTATTAATCCCGATAAGTGTAATTCTTAGATGAAACTAAAAGATCAAGAATTAGTATTAGTTGTAGGAGGAGCGATTAACTCCCAGCTAATTAATGCATTTGTAAGATTAATTACTTCAGTTGTAGAAATAGGAAGAATGATTGGCTCTTCCATCCGCCGTGTTGTTAGTAAAAATTATTGTTAGTATAAAGGGTTTTCTTAAAAGCCCTTTTTTGATATAATTATTTTAGAGTGGTGAAGAAAATGAATAAAAAAGGTTTCGCTGCCATGTACATGGTCTATTCTTTATTTTTAATTTTTATCTTAATGATGCTTACCGTCATGCTGGTAAATAATTATAAAAGTCATTTTTTAAACATGTTAAAAAATGACATAAAAGAAGAACTAAAAGTACAAAATTTAGAAATAAAAGAAGAATCAATAGAAGAAATACAAGAAAATAATCCGATTTAATACCGAAAAAATCTTGCTTATCGCATTCTTTGGTGTTATAATCATGAGTAGTAAATGAAGGGAGGGATTTGCAAATGACAAAAGTTGTAGTTAAAAATGGAGATGTTGATGGCGCATTAAAGAAATTTAAAACCAAAGTTGCCCGCAGCGGTGTCCCTTCAGAGTTAAAGAAAAGAAAGCATTATGAAAAACCAGGCGTTCGTAGAAGAAACGAGAAAAAAGAACAAATTAAAAATGCTAGAAAGCATAGAAATTATTAAGGTGACGATATGAACGAATTAATTGCAAATGATTTAAAAAATGCCATGAAAAGTGGCGATAAATTTAAGCTATCCGTTTTAAGAATGTTAAAAAGTGCTTTACAATTGGACTCTATTAGTAAAAAACATGAGCTTAGTGATGAAGAAGTATTAAATGTAATCAAAAAGCAAGTGAAAACAAGAAAAGATTCAATTGAAGAGTTCAAAAAATATAATAAAATGGAAGAAGTAGCCAAATTAGAGCAAGAAATTGAAATTTTAGATGCTTATTTACCTGAAGAAATGACCGAAGAAGAAATAAAAAAAGTAATTGATGAAGTATTTGAAGACTTAAAACCAACCAGTATGAAAGAAATGGGTATGGTAATGAAAGAGTTAAATACCAAGATTACGAATGCTGACATGTCACTAGTAAGTAAGCTTGTAAAGGAAAGACTAAGTTAGTCTTTTTTTGGTTAAGAGAAAAAATGAAAGAAGAGGACTATCTCATATTTTAGTAAGACAAATTAAATATTTTTTAGAGGTACTTATGGATTTAAACAAAGAAGTAATAAAACAATATATTGATAAACATTTTCCCCTCATTTATATTTTATCCAGTTTTTGTCCAACCTTTTTAATGGGTGGAGCGATCCGAGATTTAATGTTAGGACTAGAACCAAAAGATTTAGATTTTGTTTGTTTAGATACATGTGGAATGATAGATAATTTTGTTTTAAAATATAACTTAAATTGGCGAAGAAATAAGTTTGGAGGATACAAAATTTACTATCATGATATTAAAATTGATCTATGGAGTACAAAAGACTTATTTGCATCGATAGAATATAACATAGACGGTTTATTTTATGATGTAGCAAACGATTATTTTTTATCATTCGGATTTTTTGATGCAATTGAACATGGTATAGTAAAATTAAATGAAAACAATAATACAACCAATATAGAAAGACAAAATAATCGAAAAGAAAAGTTAGAAGAATTTTTAAGTATTTTAAAGCAAAGAAAAATAGAGGAAGGATATATACGTAAAAGGAAAAAAGATATATAACTATAATTTCAATTCATTTTTTCTTGACAAAGGCATAGAATAAAGATATAATGTTATAGAAATTGAAAAAGGAAAGCGAATTTTATTCCACCTGATGAATGAGTGTTCATAGGTAAAAAGCCGTAATAATAATTTATTAACGTGTTTTTTTAAGGTGGAATATGATTATTCTACCTTTTTAATTATATGGAGGTGCGTAAATATAGCAAGTGTGAATAAGGAGTTACCAATTAACGAGCAAATCAAAGTAGAGGAACTAATGGTAATTGGTCCAAATGGGGAACAAATGGGACTTAAAAAATTAGAAGATGCCCTAACTTTATCAAGATATGCAGGCTTAGATTTAGTTTTAATGAATGATAATGGAAAAATGGCTGTAGGAAAAATTATGGACTACAACAAATACCGTTATGAACGCCAAAAGAAACTAAAAGAACAACAAAAGAAACAAAGAGAAACAAACAAAGAATTAAAAGAATATCGTTTATCGACAACAATTGATGTTCATGACTTTGAAACAAGAGTTAGAAATGCCAAAGATTATCTAGTAAAAGGACATCGTATCAAAGCCTTCATTCGCTTTAAAGGCCGTCAAATGGCAAGACCTGAATTAGGCGAAGAAGTATTACTAAGATTTGCAGAAAGTTTAAGTGAAGTTTCAACAATTGAAGCAAAACCTAAATTAGATGGTAGACAAATGTTTATGCTATTAGCACCAAAAAAATAGTAGGAGGATTATTATGGCAAAGTGCAAACAAAAAACACATAAAGCAAGTAGCAAAGTTTTAACAAAGAAGAAAAATGGTACTTTAACTTACAAAAAGTCAAATGGCAATCATAAGACAAATAAGGATTCAGCAAAACAAGTACGTCAAAGAAGAAACAAAGGTATTTTAGGAAAAGGAGAAGCTAGCAGATTAAAATCTGTTATCTAAGGAGGTTAGAAAATGACAAGAGTTAAAGGTGGAAGTGTTTCCAAAACAAGAAGAAGAAAAGTATTAAAAGAAGCAAAAGGATACTTTGGAAGCAAACATAGATTATATAAAACAGCACAAGAGCAAGTATTTCATAGCGGAGCTTATGCTTTCAGAGATAGAAAACAAAATAAACGTAACTTTAGAAAATTATGGATTACAAGAATTAATGCCGCTTGTCGTGAAAACGGAATTAGCTATTCTAAATTTATGAATGGACTATCAAAAGCTGGCGTTGAAATGAATCGTAAAATGCTAAGCGAAATGGCAATTGATAATCCAGCGTCTTTTGCTGAATTAGTAAAAATTTCTCAAGATGCCCTAAATGGTAAAGTACAACCTAAAACATCAAAAAAAGAAGCTCCAAAAAAAGAAGTAAAAGCAGAAGTGAAAGAAACAAAAAAAGAAGAAGGAAATGAAACAAAAGATTATAGCAAAATGACTTTAGCTGAACTAAAAGCAGTAGCCAAAGAACGTGGTGTTAAAGGTTATTCTTCAATGAAAAAAGATGAATTATTAAATAATTTAAAATAGAGAACTGAATAGTTCTTTTTTTTTTAACTATTTAATGATATAATCATGAATAGGTGATTAATTATGAAAATCTATTTAGTAGCGGGTAAATCTGGCTCTGGTAAAGGAGAAGTCGCTAAAATTATAAATGAATATTATTTATCTTTAGGAAAAAAGCCGATCATTACGGAATTTAGTAAATATTTAAAAATGTATGCCAAAGAAATTATTAAGTGGGATGGCCGTGAACCAAAACCTCGTAAATTCTTGCAAGATTTAGGAGTAACCATTCGTGAAAATATGGATATGCCTCTATTTTTTGTTAATCGAATGATCGAAGATATTAAAGTTTATCAATTATATTATGATGCTGTAATTATTGATGACGTAAGGCTTCCAATTGAAATTGAAGAATTAAAGAAAACATTTAAAGAAGTGTCTGCCATGTATGTTATCAACCAATTTGCCCCTAGCAAATTATCATTAGAAGAACAAATGCATGAGACAGAAACAGCTTTAGAAAATTATAGTAATTTTGATATTACAATTGTTAACGATAACATCGAAAAATTAGATGATCGTGTCATTGCCTTTTTAGAGGAGGAACAAAAATGAATTTAAAAGATGAATTTATTAAATACTTTGTCGAACATGGTCATGTGGAAATTCCAAGTGCACCATTAATACCTGAAAATGATCCAACCGTATTATTTAATACGGCAGGAATGCAACCCTTAATTCCTTATTTACTTGGCGAGCCACATCCCAAAGGAAAACGGCTTTGTGATGCTCAAAAGTGTGTTCGGCTAACTGATTTGGATGATATTGGTGATAAAACCCATCATACATTCTTTGAAATGTTAGGGAACTGGAGTTTAGGAGATTATTTTAAAAAGGAAAGCATTGGTTACAGTTTTGAATTTCTGACAAAAGTTTTAAATATTCCCCTTGAACGTTTAGCGGTTACCGTTTTTGCCGGAAACAAAGACATTCCGCGTGATGATGTTTCTGCTGAAATATGGATGAATCTAGGAATCCCAAAAGAGCGCATTGCTTATTTAGGTGTAGAAGATAACTTCTGGATTGCGGGAGAATCTGGGCCATGTGGTGGCGATACAGAAATATTTTATTTCCGTTCAGATGATGAAATTCCTGTTAAATTCGATCCCAAAGATGATCGCTGGGTTGAAATTTGGAATAATGTTTTTATGGAATTTAATAAAGACGAATCCGGAAAAATTACGGAATTAGCCAAGAAAAATGTTGATACTGGTATGGGATTAGAGCGAGTAGTAGCAGTCCTAGAAGGTGTCAATGATAATTACAAGACATCGATTTGGAAGGAAATCCTTGCTTCGATAGAAAAAGTAAGTGGTAAAACTTATGAAGGAAACGAAACCAGTATGCGCATTATCGCTGATCATATTCGTACGAGTGTCTTTATTAGCGCTGATCGAGCAGGGATTAAACCAAGTAATACAGATCAAGGTTATATTTTAAGAAGATTAATTAGAAGGGCCATTCGTCATGCTAAAAAATTGGGAATTGACACAAATACAAACTGGATGGAACCAATTGCTTTAGAGGTAATCAAAAAATACGAAAACTATTATGGCGAAATTAAAGAAAATAAAGAAGTAGTATTAGAAGTATTAAGAAATGAAAGTGTAAAGTTCAATCGAACGCTAGAAAAAGGATTAAAAGAATTTGATAAAGTAGTAAGTCATTTACAAGGGGATACCATAGATAAAGATAATGCTTTTAAATTATATGATACCTATGGTTTTCCAATTGAATTAACAGAAGAAATTGCTCATGAACATCATTTAAAAGTAGATACCAAAGGATTTCAAGAAAAATTTGAGGCACATCAAGAATTATCTAGAACAGCAAGTAAAGGAAAATTTAAAGGTGGTCTTATGGGACATAGTGAAATTGAAACCAAATACCATACAGCAACCCATCTTTTAAATGCAGCCTTAAAAGTAGTAATTGGCCCAACTGTTCATCAAAAAGGAAGCAATATTAATGAAAGTAGAATGCGTTTTGATTTCTCTTGTGATCATAAATTAAGTGATGAAGAAAAGAAAAATGTGGAAGACTTAGTTAATAAATGGATTAAAGAAGATCTTACAGTTACCATGAAAGTCATGAAAAAAGAAGAGGCAATTCAAAGTGGTGCCGAAGCTATGTTTATTGAAAAATATGCTGATGTTGTAAATGTATATCAAATTGGTGAAGTATCTAAAGAAATATGTGGAGGCCCTCATGTAGAGCATACAGGAGTACTTGGTCACTTTAAAATCACCAAAGAAGAAGCTAGTAGTGCTGGCGTAAGAAGAATAAAGGCTATCTTAGAATAGTCTTTATTTTTAATTAAAAATATGGTATGATTAATAACATAGAAGAGGTGGATACAATGACGATACTAAGTTTAGGAAGAACAAGTTATGATATCACTTGCCCCGTAGATGAATATCCTATAGAAGGAACAAAATATTTGTTAAACGAAAAGATTGAGTCCGGAGGAGGAACAGCTGCCAATGTTGCTTATTTGCTTGGGAAATGGGGCGAGACATCTTATTTTGCTGGTGTTGTAGGAAGTGATGATTATGGTTCTCAAATTCGTAAAGAATTAGAACAAGCCATGGTAAAAACAGATTTAATGGAGAATTCTTATGAAATCGGAACTCCTGTATCTGTCATTTTAGTAAACAAAAAAAATGGAACGAGAACACGGTTTGATATTGTAAGCGCAACCCAGCCTCAGTTAAGAAAATACGAATATACAATTACTCCTGACGTTATTTTTACAGATGGAAAAGAATATAGCGCCACCATCAATGCATTAAATAAATTTCCCAAAGCAATTAGTGTTTTAGATGCTGGTAGAGTAGATCGTGATTTACTAGAACTTTGTAAATATGTTAATTATATTGTTTGCTCCAAAGGTTTCGCGGAACAAGTAAGTGGTCTTAAAATTGATTACAACAATTCAGCAACTTTAGTTCAAGTATATAAAAAATTAAAAGATCGCTATCCAAACAATAATATCGTCGTAACACTAGAAGAAATGGGGGCAATGTACAGTTATAATGGTGAAATAAGAATTATGCCAGGAATAAAAACAAAAGTAGTCGATCCAAGTTGTTCTGGTGATATTTTCCATGGTGCTTTTGTTTATTGTCTTGCCAACAACTTTGATTTAGAAAAGACAATTACTTATTCTAATATTGCCGCAGGTCTATCAGTTGGAAAAATAGGAGGAAGACCATCTTTCCCAAATCTAAAAGAAGTCATTAATTACTACAATCAAAAGTTTCATATAGTGGAAGCACCAAAAGAGGAAGTAAAGCCAGTAGTTACTAATGAAGAAAAACTACCAGACATTCCTGATCCTAGTACGATTAAAATTCCAACAGAATCAACCGCGGAAGCATTTAACTCCACATTCTCAATTGGTGGAGCAACCATTCCTGTAGTACCACCAACAAATAATGATGGAAATGTTTAGTAGTTCTTCTCCCGTCCTAAACGTTCACGGCGAGACAACCGATACGGTAGTTTATTTTTTAAATGATTTTATTCGTGATAATGTAAAACTGGGAAATGTTTATGTTGGGATTATCCATGGCAAGAGTTCTAATATTTTACGGAATCGAGTTCACGAATTATTAAAGAAAAACCGCGATGTCGATTCTTATCGCATCGATATATGGAATCCAGGAATGACAATTGTAAAATTAAAAATCGACAAAAATCAATAGAAAACATCTAATTTTTACGCTGATTTGACAAAAAAAGTAAAATATGCTATAATGGACATGTAATTGAAATAGGGGGTTAAAAAATGAAAGGTTATGTTTTAGATTACATTAATGAAAACGAATTTAAAAAATTGGAAAGAGCATTAAAAAAATACAACATGTTAGCCTTTAAAAAGCTAAACTTTGATTATTATCCAGCGCTTAGAAATGGTAATTTTGTTGGTGAATTAATTAGTACGAATAAAAAGGAACATACTGAAAAATATGAGCTTAAATTACCAAGTGATAAAATGTTTGCAGCTGTTCATGGTGAAGTAAAGCTTTATTATACGGTATATTTAAAAGAAGGTACAATTATGCTCGACACGATTACACCAACAGAGATTTTACTAGAAGGGCATATGAGCGAACTTGCAACATATAAAGGAATAATGATATCAAAGGCAAATGCTTCAAAAGACAAATTTAAAATTGATTTATTAAATATGTTACAAGAAAAGTAACATATTTTTTTGGTGAATGATGAAAAAAGATTATGTATTTAAAAACACAGACAACTATCCTTTTATTTATGATAGTAAAATAAGCAATATGATTGAGAATTATGCTACAACTTTGCAAATTGCCAGTCACTTTATGATGATGCTTTTACATGAGTCAAGATTTGTTTTAGAACTAATAAAAGAAGAACATACGAAAACAGATTTAAAACTGATATTAAAAGCCAGTACGAAAGAAAAAAGCGTTTTTTTAACAGTCGTAAATGATATCCTTCAGATTCAATATGAAAATGAGGAATATACGTTTGTTGTAAACTGGGATGTTTATCAATCTTATGCTACTTTAAGAAGATATCAAATAATATTACCAGATAAGCAAATAATAGAAGAAATAGATGCACATCATATAAAAATAGAAATGACAATCAAAGATAAAATTTTTCAACTTTACATTCCTTATGGTATTGACCACTATCTAGATTCTACGTATTTTAATGAAATAAAAGAATCAAGCTCAATCATGGATTTAAAAAGAATTTACATGGAACGCTTCTTTCATGGCCAAACGAGTTTTGAAAAGAGAATTGATACCATTTTATCAACAAAGCAGAAACTAGCAACGGGAGAAATCATATTATTAGATGAGCTTTCTATAAAAGATGGCTTTGTTGAAAAATATATATTGAGTTCTTTCAAAGAGGGACTATTAATTAGTGTGATTGGTGCACCTAATATTAATAGTGAAATCAGAATGGTTGGTTATGAAAATACTTGTACTATCAATTTAAAAGAAGAAATAGATAATTTGTATAAACGCAGCCGAAAAGTAAATTTTAAATGCTAAAAAAGGCGTTTATTATAAGTAAAAACGGGAAAACAGAATAAAATAAAATAGTTTAAGATGGAGGTGAATAAATGAATAGAGAAGACTTTCCTCTATTAAGTGAGGAGATTATTTATTTTGATAATAGTGCAACAAGTTTAAAACCAAAATGTGTAATTGACAAAATAAATGATTACTATACCAATTATCCAGCCAATGCTCATCGAGGAGACTATGATTTATCCTATAAAGTAGATCAAGAATATGAAGAGACGAGATCATTAGTCAAAGATTTCATCCATGCCAGAGAATTAGAAGAAATTGTTTTTACTAGTGGAACAACAGAATCACTTAATATGATTGTAAATGGTTTTTTTGCAAATCTTCTAGAATCTGGGGATGAAGTACTACTTACCAATAGTGAACATGCTTCAAATGTTTTACCATGGTTTCGCTTAGTAAAAACAAATGATATTCATATTAAATATATTCCTTTAGATAGTAACTATTATGTAACACTAGATAATCTCAAAAAAGTAGTAACTCCTAACACAAAAGTAATTAGTATCGCTGGCATTACCAATGTAATAGGAGATATACGACCAATAAAAGAAATATGTAAATTTGCTCATGAACACAATATTTTTGTTGTTTTAGACGGTGCTCAAATGGTTCCTCATATGAAAGTAGATGTCGAAGATTTAGATGTCGATTTTTTAGCCTTTTCTGCTCATAAAATGTGCGGTCCAACCGGAGTTGGTGTTTTATATGGCAAAAGAGAACTTTTAGAGCATTTAGAACCTACTATTTTAGGGGGAGGAATGAATGAATCGTTTGATAATCCGGATGAAGTATATTTAAAAGAATTGCCGACAAGATTAGAAGCTGGAACTAGAAATATAGCAGGTGTAATAGGTTTTGGGGAAGCAATCAAATATTTAAATAAAATAGGTATAGATAATATTCACAAGCGCGAGTTAGATTTAAGAAAGTATTTAATTGATAAACTAATTCCTTTAAAACACATTGATATCATTAATATAGAAAGTGATAGTGGAATTGTTACTTTAAATGTATCCAATATTTTCAGCCAAGATGTCGCTTATTATTTAAATAAATATAACGTTTGTGTCCGGGCCGGTAATCATTGTGCCAAAATATTAAAATCAAGTGTTGGTGTCAACAATACCGTTCGAATAAGCTTGTATTTTTATAATACTTATGAAGAAATCGATAATTTAGTGGAATTATTGAGTGATTATGATAAAATAGTAAAAGAGATGATTTAATATGGATGAATCAAGAAAAATAATTATGGAAAATTATCTTCACCCTAAAAATAAGGGAAACCCTCACGAAGGATACACACAAACAAATACTAGAAACACTTCTTGTATTGATAATATTGACTTATTTATTAAATGGGACAATGATCGAATTGAGGATATTACTTTTGAAGGAGAAGCTTGTGCTATTTCCATATCTTCAACATCGATTATGATTAAAAATTTAATTGGAAAAACCAAAGAAGAAGCATTAAACTATATCAAAGAATTTTACAAAATGACAAATGGCGAACCCTTTGATAAAGAATTATTAAAAGAAGCAATTGTATATGAAGAAATTAGCAAACAAGGTAATAGAAAAGTGTGTGCAAATCTTCCTTTAAAAGGAATGGAAAAAGCTATTTTAGAAAGTCTAAAGTAGTTTTTTTCTTGCTATTTAAAGAATTATCTTCTATAATAAAAAATGTTGGGTGAGAAATATGTTAGATATTTTTAAAGAATTAGAAATAATTAATAATTTAATAGAGGAAAATACTTATAAATTACAAAGTTTAAATAAATTTTATAATGAAACTGTTATTGCAAGCTTTGAGCATCAAGTGGATTATCAAAATATTGATACTTGCCTAGATCATATGAATTATGGGGATTATTCAAAAATGATATCTAGAAACTTAAAAAGAATTATAAATGAAATAGCCGCTGAAAGTCAAAACTACTATCAAACGATCAAAGCTTTACAAGTAGTAAAAGCATATCTAACCAATCAAATTATCTCACTTTCACAAATTAGAATCG
>OLSM01002366.1_pt1 | contig 12278 bp, 10 predicted proteins | sample 1672721 | NCBI WGS metagenome assembly OLSM01 (sample SAMEA3136717, study PRJEB25190) | human gut metagenome | reverse complement strand
TTCCTTGCTCTGCGGAGAGGGTAAGCCATTTTATAGCCTGGGGAAGATTGTAGACACATTCCTCTTCTAAAAGAAAACATTTAGCGAGGGCAAACTGGGCTGTGTCAACGCCCTTTTCAGCGCTCTCTGTCAGAAGGGGGATGATTCGGCGTATTCCATCAATATCAAAATTTTTTAGATAGATATTTGCCAGCATATTTTTTGCGTGGACATTTCCAAGCTCACAGGCTTTTTCTAAAAGGGATAAGCCATAGCTTTCGTTTCTCTCTGTCCCGGTTCCCGTATAAGCCATTTGCCCTACACGGTACAACAGGTTATCATCACACCGTTTGTCGAGCAGTTCGGTGAACCACTGATAAGCACGCTGAAAATGTTCGTCCGATAACTGTTTGTTTATATTTGTCCCAATGCCGTCACGCTCCATTTTCGCAAGCTCGTACACCGCATAGGCGTTTCCTTTTTCTGCGGAAGCATTGTAATAAACATAAGCAGTCTGAGGATTTTTCTCGACGCCCTTACCGTGCAGGTATAGTCCAGCCAAGGAGTATTGAGCGTATTGATTTCCTGAGTCGGCGGCTGGCTGAAAATATTCAGCGGCTTTGGCATAGTCTTTTTCTGTCCCAAGGCCATAATAGTAGTGCTTGCCGATCCGGTAGGCCAGATATGGAGAGGAATCCTGAGAATATAATTCCAGGAATCCCCGCAGCGCTAAGGAATACCATTCACCGGCAGCAGATTGATCGATTTCCCGGCCCATTCCATAGGCAAACATTTTTCCTAAATCGTCCATAGCCAGCACATTTCCTTTTTCGGCTTCTTGAAATAAAGCGTTAAAAGCTTTCTGAAAATCCGGCTTTCTCTTTTTCGTTCCATAAAGAAAACGGCGGGCCAGCTTGTATTCCTTACTCCATTCCAGAATAAATTCTCCGGCAAACGCTGGGTGCGGTTTCCCGTAATCTTCCGGTTCCAGAGGAATTTCAGAATCCAGAGGTTTTTCAAGAATCGAAAAAAGAGGATCGATGTCCGGGGGGCTTTCGTACCGGCAGGCGGGGGCATACTGGAGGCCGCCGGGCAATCCTTCCTCCGGGGTGCCGTTTGTTTGTCCCGCCCCAAGGAAAAAGCCGGCGCTTCGAGCGCCGGCTTTCCCGTATGCCGGGATGCCTCCCGGATCAGTGTCGTGCCTGTTAAGTTATTCGATTTCCCACGTGGCGCCCGAATGCAGCAGCTCGTCCACCGAGCGGATCTTGCTCTGTGCCTTGACCTTCTCGACCTGCCGGGCCACCTCGCGGTCGTAAACCGTGGCGTCCTCGACGGCGCGGATCACGCCCAGGGCAACGGGGTATTCGGGATATTTCATCGCCGCCAGCATCGAGTGCAGCGTCGTGTCGCGCTCGTGGGCGTCGTGCGTCAGCACATCGTCCAGCGTGTAGCCGTCCTGGCCGACGGTCACGACCTTGAGCTTCATGTCCTCGAAGACGATTCCCTTCTCCATGTTGGCCCCGAACAGCATTTTCCCGCCGTGGCGCAGCGTGATCGTACGTTCGGCGCGCGTAGCCTTGTCGGCGGCGAATGCAGCGTGGGTCTTGTCGTTGAAAATCACGCAGTTTTGCAGTACTTCGATCACCGACATGCCTTTGTGCATCGCAGCGGCCACCATGCACTCCTTCGAAAGCTGCACCTCCATGTCGACCGAGCGGGCGAAGAACGTGCCTTTGGCGCCGATCACCAGTTCGCCGGGGTTGAACGGCTTTTCGACCGTGCCGTAGGGCGAGGTCTTGGTGATCTTGCCCAGCTTCGAGGTGGGGGAGTACTGCCCCTTGGTGAGGCCGTAGATCTCGTTGTTGAAGAGTATGACGTTCAGGTCGACATTGCGGCGGATGGCGTGTATGAAGTGGTTGCCGCCGATGGCCAGCGAGTCGCCGTCGCCCGTGGTGACCCAGACGCTGAGGCGCGGGTTGGCGACCTTGACGCCCGTGGCCACGGCGTTGGCGCGGCCGTGCACCGAATGGAACCCGTAGGTCTTCATGTAATAGATGAACCGCGACGAGCAGCCGATGCCCGACACGAACGTGAAAAGATTGTGCGGCGTGTCGGTCGCGTCGGCGATCTCGGGCAGCGCGCGCTGTACGGCGCTGAGGATGGCGTGGTCGCCGCATCCGGGGCACCAGCGTACCTCCTGGTCGCTTTTGAAATCCGCGGGGGTGTATTTGTATTCTGCCATGGCGTTATTTCAATAAGGATTCGAATTTTTGGCAAAGCTCTGCAACCGTGAAGGGCAGGCCCTCGCACTTGTTGTACTGTTCGTAGCGGAACTCCTGCAAACTCTGGCGCAGATAGTTGGCGAACTGCCCTTCGTTCAGCTCGCAGACGACGATCTTGCGGAATTTCGAGAATATCTCGCGTACGCCGTGCGGCAGCGGGTTGATGTAGTTGAAATGGCACAGCGAAACGCGCTTGCCTTCGGCGCGCATCTGGTCGACGGCGTTTTGCAGGTGTCCGCGCGTACCTCCCCAGCCGACCACCAGCAGGTCGCCTTCCGGGGCGCCCCATACGGCCTGTGCCGGGATGTCGTCGACGGCTTTCGCCACCTTTTCGGCGCGGGTGCGTACCATTTTCTGGTGGTTCGACGGGTCGTGCGAGATACAACCCTTTACGCAGTCCTTTTCAAGGCCGCCGACACGATGTTCCAGTCCCGTCTTGCCGGGGAATGCCCAGCCGCGGGCCAGGTTTTCGTTGCGCACGTAGGGCATGAAACCGCCTTCGGGGGCCTCGTCCACGATCGGCGGGGTGATGGCAGGGTAGTCCTTCATCGCAGGGATGCGCCACGGCTCCGAGCCGTTGGCGATGAACCCGTCGGTCAGCAGGATCACGGGGGTCATATGCTCCATGGCCAGGCGCCCGGCCTCGAATGCGTAGTGGAAGCAGTCGCTGGGCGACGATGCCGCCACGACGATCACGGGGCACTCGCCGTTGCGGCCGTAGAGCGCCTGCGCCAGATCGCTCTGCTCGGTCTTGGTCGGAAGTCCCGTCGAGGGGCCGCCGCGCTGTACGTCGACCACCACCAGCGGCAACTCGGTCATCACGGCCAGTCCCAGCGCCTCGCTCTTGAGCGACAGGCCGGGGCCCGAGGTGGTCGTCACGGCGAAGTTGCCGGCGAAGGCTGCGCCGATGGCGGTGCAGATGCCCGCGATTTCGTCTTCGGCCTGGACGGTCTTCACCCCGAGGTCTTTGCGCTTGGCCAGCTCTTCGAGGATTACGGTGGCCGGAGTGATCGGGTACGAGCCGCAGAAGAGCGGCAACCCGGCCTTTTCGGCTGCGGCGCACAGTCCCCATGCCGTGGCGACGTTGCCGCTGATCGAGCGGTAGGTGCCCTTTTCGAGCGGTGCGGGCGCTACGGTATAGGTGTTTGCGAACTGGTGCGTATTGGCTGCGTAGTTGTATCCCGCCTGGATGGCCAGCTTGTTGGCTTCGGCTATGGCGGGGTTCTTCTTTGCGAATTTGGTTTCGATGTATTTGAATGCGTAAGCCTCCGGCCGGTCGAACAGGTAGAAGCAGATACCCAGTGCGAACATGTTTTTGCACTTGGTCACGCTCTTGTTGTCGAGGCCGGTCTCCCGGAGCGCGTCGCGCGTCATCGTGGTGATGCCGGGGATTACTACGTTGTACTCGTCGAGTTTCAGCTCGGCGATGGGGTCGAGCGTGGCGAAGCACGCCTTTTTGAGGTGGTCTTCGGTGATCGAATCGCCGTCGATGATGACCGTCGCACCCGGTTTGAGCCATTTGCGGTTGGCCTTGAGCGCTGCGGGGTTCATCGCCACCAGCACGTCGCAGTAGTCGCCGGGGTTGAGCTCCCGGTGGCTGCCGAAGTGAACCTGGAATCCAGATACGCCCGCCACGGTACCCTGTGGCGCGCGGATTTCGGCAGGGTAGTCGGGGAAGGTCGAGATCCCGTTCCCGAGCAGTGCCGAGGTGTCTGAGAAAAGCGTGCCCGTAAGCTGCATGCCGTCGCCCGAGTCGCCTGAAAAGCGGATCACGACATCCTGCAACTCCCGTACATTGGTTTTGTCCATGTCTTGTTTCGGATTAGTAGGGTTTTGAAAACAATATCACAAATATATAAATTTATTGTCAGATTGTTCACGGCGGATGACTTTTTTGCGGCTCTAATCCGGCGGTTTTTTCTCTTTGTGCCTCCGCATTGCTGATAATTGCGCATTCAGAGGCTTGTTTCGCTGCTTGATCGTTACCGGATTTTGTAATTTTAATTGCGATTTGACAGTAGTGGCGTTATTAAAAAATTTTGCGAATGCTGCTTCCGGATTGTAAGTGCCGCTCCGGGTTTTTCGAGGTTATTCGCCTCCTGACGTTCTCTCTGCCGTTGCTTCCTCCGCTGTTTCTTCCGTTGTTCTTTCTGCTGTTTCGGCTGCTCCTGCGCTGTTCCCGTGCAGCTCCTGTGCCGGGCGCACAACCCGGATTGGGGGCTATGCGAAAGGCCGCTGCAAGATTGCGTTGCAGCGGCCTCGTTGCCGTAACCTGTTTGTTATGCCGTATCCGGCCGGGAAATCCTGCAGGGATAGTGGCCCGGAAAATCTTGCGGGGGTGCCTGTCCGGCGTATTTTGCATGGGCGCCCGTGATCCCTGCGTGGTTCGGTTGCCGGGGCGGGCAGGCTTGGACGTCTACCGGATACGGTTTCGGACGTAAACGAGTTTCAGCTCCTTATTTTCCGACGGGCGCTCTTCGATTTCGACTATTTTCGAAAGGGATTTTACCAGCAGCGACAGTTTCTTGTACCCGTAATTGCGGGGGTCGAAGTCCGGCATCTTCTTGGTGAGCACCCCGCCCACGATGCCGAGGAAGGCCCAGCCGCTGTCGTCGGCGGCGTCTTCGATCGTGTTTGCGAGCAGTGTCTTGAAATCGTCGTCGATCGGACGGATGATCGGCTGGGGCTGTGCCGTATCCGGAGCCGGGGCTACCTTTTTCTCCGCAGCGGCGGGTTCTGCGGGGGCTGCCTCCGGCATGTCTGTTTCGGGTGCATTGCGCCCCTGATGTTTTTTCGCGGTTTTTTTCGGCGTCGCAGCTTTGGCTGCTGGCACAGCTGCCGCTGTTTGTGCCGGTGCCGATACCGGAGCCGGGGCGGGTGCGGGCTGCCCGAGTATCTCGACATAGATGAATTTGTCGCACGATTTGATGAACGGCTTGGGGGTCTTCTTCTCCCCGAAACCGAGTACTTCCCGTCCCGATTCGCGGATGCGGCTCGCCAGGCGGGTGTAGTCGCTGTCGCTCGACACGATGCAGAATCCGTTGACCGACTCTTTGTGCAGGATGTCCATCGCGTCGATTATCAGCGCCGAATCCGTCGCGTTCTTGCCTGTCGTGTAGGCGTATTGCTGGATCGGGGTGATCGAATTCTCGAGCAGCACGCTTTTCCATGCCGCGAACTTCGGGTCGGTGAAATCGCCGTAGATACGCTTGATCGTCGGCGTGCCGTAGTTGGCGATTTCGTCGAGTATGTCCTTGATTTTCCGGTGCGAGATGTTGTCGGCGTCGATCAGCACCGCGAATTTTTTATCGGATAGTTCCATGTCAGGCGGTTTTATTTTCCGAAAGATAGGAAATTTTTTCGGAATCAGGGTGCCGGTTCATCTTCTTTCGCGGCAGGTTCCCGGCTGCGGGTTCCGCCCTTCCCGCTTCAGCTGTGCCGTTTTTGCAGTACAATGTCCGGCAGCGGGTTTGCGGCGGACATCGGGGCGCTGCCGCCGGGATCGTTTCCCGGGAGATACGGGCATACGGGCGCCCTGTCCGGGCCGCTACCGGATCGAGTTCATCCTGATGCTGGCCTTGACCAGCGCGATTGCCCTTATGCGGTTGATCGCCACGTCCTTGTCTGCGTGGTGCGGGTTCTGGCTCACGAGTTTCACATACCCCTCGCGGTCGGATTTCTGAATGTATTTCACCGTCACGTACTCCTCGCCGTCGATGTCGATCGACAGCAGATACATGTCGCCCCAGAAGATATCGTTGATGTCGCCCAGCTGTTTGTAGAGTACGATGTCGCCGCTTTTGAGTAGCGGGTACATCGAATCCCCTACGATATATATGGCGCCGTCGCATTTGGGCAGGTTGGGAATGTGGATGAAATTCACGGGTTTGGCCTGCGCCTGGTCGGCGAACAGCGGTACCAGTCCCGCCGTGCCCTCGATCGAGTAGAGGGGCACGCTCTGCAACGGCAGCGAATTGTCCGTGCGGTGCATGTAAGCTGTCAGGTCGGGTTCGGCGTTGAACATGTTGCCCTTGCCGCTTTCGAGCCATTCGGGATTTACGTTCAATTCCTGAACCAGGATGTTCCGGTTGCGTGCCGAGAGCCCCGCCTTGCCGGTCTCGATCATCGAGAGCGCCGCCTTGCCGATGCCAAGCCGCTGTGCCAGTTGTTCTTGCGTCATCCCCAACTGTTTCCGTATCAGTTTTACCCGTTCGTTCATAGCTTTTGATCGGAAAATTTTATATTAAAAAATTGAATATTTTATTTGGAAATTCAATATTTGAACTTATCTTTGTCCTGCAAAGTTAAACAATTTATTTCTGTCTGCAAATTTATTTGCAAAAATCTTGCTAATTATCAATTATGTATTCGGTTTCACCTGAACTTTACCATGAGGCGGCGGCACGGTTGTCGGACGCCATCGACGGCGGGAACTATTTTTCGGGTTCGCTCGCGTTCCGCTTCGGCGATACGGACTGCCGCCTCACGGCGTCGGTCATCGTCTACCGCGGCCGCCTTTCGCTGCCCGAAGGGGGGCAGCACCCCGTTACGGATCTCGTGCCCGTCTGGTGGGAATTCCACACCACGCAAGCCGGGGGCGAAGTGCTCAACGACTTCGACTTCTCCGAGCTGAAGCGCTGCGTGTAATCCGCCTCATCCGTTCCGGCCATCCCTCCGGGCCCGGCGCAGCCGCCGGAACGGCATTTTCTTCCGAACCTCCCGCCGCGGCGCCGCGCATAGGGTTCAAAAATCAAACCAATGTCTGTTAAAACCGACCCGGCCTCTGCGGAAATTCCTTCCGCAGAGGTTTTCGTACCTGCCGCCATCCTCGATCCCGATTTCCCCGGCCTTCGCGCCGCGCCCGGCCAGCCCCTTTCCTGCGTCCAGTCTGTACTCTCCGGTCAGCCCGATCCCTCGGGATCTTCCGTTCCCTGCGCCCAATCGGTTCCCTGCGATCAGTCCGTTCCCGGCGATATTTCCGTCGCCTCCGGTCAGCCCGTCACACCCGGCCTTCCAGCTGTGTCCGTCCGGCCTGTTTCCCCCGCCCAAGGTGCCATTGCCGGCCGGCCCGCCGTGTCCGGGTACGGGGCGGTCTGCACGGATGGAGCCGGGCCGTCCGGGGCTCTTCCCTCCGTCGCGGGTGTGCCCCCTTCGTTCGGCGCATTCGCGCTGGCGGTCTATCCCTTCCTCGAGCTGCAACCCTTCCACCGGGCGTATTACCGTGTGCTGGAGGCTTTTGCGGCCGGGCGCATCCGGCGTCTGATCGTCACCATGCCTCCCCAGCACGGCAAGAGCGTCGGCGCGACGACACTGCTTCCGGCCTACGTGCTGGGGCTTGATCCCGACCTGCGCGTTGCGATCGCCTCCTATTCCGGGGCGCTGGCTTCGAAATTCAACCGCCGCGTGCAGCGCATCGTCGAATCGCGCGAATATGCCGCGCTTTTTCCCGCCACGACCATCAAACAGGGTGCGAAACCGCCCGGTTATATCCGTACGGTCGACGAAGTGGAGGTCATCGGCCGCCGCGGCGGACTGCTCTCCGTCGGGCGCGAAGGCTCGCTCACGGGTAACCGTGTCGACTGCTTCATCCTCGACGACCTCTACAAGGATGCCCTCGAAGCCAATTCGCCCATCGTCCGCGCCAATTGCTGGGAGTGGTATACCTCGGTCGTGCGGACGCGCATGCACAACGCCTCGCGCGAACTGATCGTCTTCACACGCTGGCACGAGGAAGACCTTATCGGCACGCTCGCCGCGCGTGAACCCGTCGTCGAATTCACCCGCTGGGCGCAGCTCGACGGGCTGTCTCCCGACACGTGGCTGCACCTGAATTTCGAGGCGCTCAAGGCCTCGCCGCCCACCGAGGTCGACCCCCGTGTCCCTGGCGAGGCGTTGTGGGAAGGGCAGCAGGGGCGTGCGTTGCTCGAAGCCAAACGGCGGCTCGACCCGCTGCAATTCGAAAGTATGTACCAGGGGCATCCCTCGTCCCGCGAGGGTTTGCTCTACGGGCTGAACTTCGCCGAGTACGACCAGCTGCCGCACGAGATCGTCCGCCGCGCCAACTATACCGATACGGCCGATACGGGCGACGACTACCTCTGTTCGCTCTCGTATGCAGTCGATGCCGACGGGGTGGTCTACATTACCGATGCCGTCTATTCGCGCGAACCGATGGAGGTCACCGAACCGCTCGTGGCCGGGATGCTCCTGCGCTCCGATACGCGGCAGGCGGCCGTCGAAAGCAATAACGGCGGCCGCGGTTTTGCACGCTCGCTGCAGGCTTTGGCACCCTCCGTGCGCATCGAATGGTTCCACCAGGGCGCCAACAAGGAGGCGCGCATCCTCTCCAATTCGGCCACGGCGCTGCACCTCGTGCGCTTTCCCCGGGGCTGGAACCTGCGCTGGCCGGAGCTATACGCCCACCTGACGACCTACCGCCGCCGGTTCCGCGCCAACCGCTGGCACGATGCCGCCGACGTGGTGACCGGTATCGTCGAGCGCGAAGCCCCCGGCCGCAACCGCGCCCGGGTGAGAGGTGTCCGGTTCCTGTAATTCCCGCTCCCCGGCGGCATGACGGGGCGCTGCATCCTCCGCCCGTGCCTTCCCGACGGTTCCGGCGCCGCCCGGCAGAGAATTAACAATTAATTCGTATGGGATATGGTGTGTTCCGTTTTGTTTTTCGTACCTTTGGTGCGGTTAATTAGGTTTGCACTAATCCACAACAAAATGAAAGCATTGAAAATCGGAAATTTGCTCGCTCCCGTCCCCATCGTGCAGGGCGGTATGGGCGTAGGCATATCGCTCGCAGGGCTGGCTTCGGCCGTTGCCGACCAGGGCGGCATCGGCGTCATTTCGTCGGCCGGCCTGGGAGTGATTTACAAAGACTATTCGAAAGATTACCGTACGGCCTCGATCTGGGGGCTGAAACAGGAACTGAAAAAGGCACGCGAGGCCACGAAAGGCATCGTCGGCGTGAACGTCATGGTCGCCATGTCCAATTTCGCTGACATGGTCAGAACCGCCATCGCCGAGAAGGCCGACATCATCTTCTCGGGCGCCGGGCTGCCGCTCAACCTGCCGTCGTTCCTTACCGAAGGAGCCAAAACCAAACTGGCACCCATCGTATCGTCGGCGCGCGCCGCGAAACTGCTGTGCCAGAAATGGTTTGCAGAATATAAGTACATTCCCGACGCCATCGTGGTCGAAGGCCCCAAGGCGGGCGGCCACCTCGGCTATAAGGAGGAGCAGCTTGTCGACGAGCACTATGCGCTCGAGAGCATCGTTCCCGAAATCGTCGCCGAAGTACATGCGTTCGAGGCCGAGCACGGCTGCCATATCCCCGTCATCGCCGGCGGCGGTATCTATACCGGCGAGGATATCTACCGCATCATGTCGCTGGGCGCCGAGGGTGTGCAGATGGGCACCCGCTTCGTCACGACCGAGGAGTGCGACGCCGACCCGGCGTTCAAGCAGAGCTACCTCGATGCCACGCAGCAGGATATCGAGATCATCAAGAGCCCCGTGGGTATGCCGGGGCGGGCCATCCACAGCTCGTTCCTCGACCGGGTGAAGGAGGGGTTGAAACGCCCCAAGAACTGCCCGTTCGACTGCATCAAGACGTGCGACGTGACGCACAGCCCTTACTGCATCATGCTGGCGCTCTACAACGCCTTCAAGGGAAAATTGCAGAACGGCTATGCCTTCTGCGGCGCCAACGCATGGCGGGCCGAAAAGATCCAGTCGGTGCGCGATCTGATGGCTTCGCTCAAGGCCGAGTACGACAATTTTTCGCTGAAGGGAAAACTCTTCGGCGTAAAATAATCCGGTCTCCGGAAAATCCGGGGATGCCCGAAGGAAAAAAGGCTCCCGACCTCGAAAGGTCGGGAGCCTTTGTGTTGTCCCGAACTGGCCGGATGCTGTCCCGGAATACCCGGGAGCGATTCCGAATCGATCGTTGCCGTCCCGAAATAACCGCGGGCGGCCTCCCTGCGCAGTGCTGAGGCTTCCGGGCGGCTATTGCTTTTTCTCGAAATGCTGGTAGTCCTTCAGGCTTTTCCAGTGGCCGCCCCAGGTGAATCCGTGGCGCAGGAACTCCCGGCAGCAGGGGGCGTCCTCGGCGATCTTGTAGGGGAAATCCCGCTTCCGTTCGGCATAAGGGGCAGCTTCCGCGGGGGCGACGACCGTGCGGCCGCCGTTCGTTTTGACATAAGGGGTGTAGAGCGGGTTGATGTCGACGGCCATGCCCCGGCTGTGGTTGGAGAGCACTCCGGTTCCCGCGATGAACCGGAAGTTGAATGCCGAAGAGTTGTTGGCCCGTATCGAAGGGCCGTCCTGCGCGTCGTATTCGTCGATCAGCACCATGCGTTCGATGGGGTAGGCTGCGTCGTAGAGCGCCCGGAAGATTTCCAGCAGGTCGCCGCTTATGGCCTCGTTGCAGACCAGTTCGCCCAGCAGGGTTTCGCCTGCGAGGTTGCGGTGCAGCCCCCGCAGGTAGCGGAGCTCCGAGCGGGGCCGGTGCAGTCCGGCTTGTAGGATTTGCCGTACATGCGCGCGAGGAGTGCGTCGCCGATCTCCGAACTGGCGAAACAGCGGTCGATGCCGTATTCCGCCACCGCTTCTTCCGTGACCTTTTCCCCGGCGCGCCATGCGCGAAGCCGCTCCGCATCGCCGTCGCTGGCGTATGCACTGCCGATCCCCGCCAGGAGCAGCACGAATGCCGCGAGCCGTTTCATCTTCCCGGCCGCATTACAGCTCTTCGAGCCGTGCCACGGGCGACACGTCGAGCGACGAGAAATCGCCGTGCTGGTAGTGGTAGTAGCCTGCCATGGCAATCATTGCGGCGTTGTCGGTCGTGAACTTGAATTCCGGCAGGAACGTGCGCCAGCCGCGCTTGAGGCCCTGCTCGACGATGCCGTTGCGCAGTCCCGAGTTGGCCGATACGCCCCCGGCGATGGCGATGTCGCGGATGCCCGTGTCTTTCGACGCCCGCACCAGTTTGTCGAGCAGTATCTCCACGATCGTGCCCTGAAGCGACGCGCAGAGGTCGGCCTTGTTGCGCTCGATGAAATCGGGGTCGTCGGCCACGGCGTCGCGCAGCATGTAGAGGAACGAGGTCTTGAGCCCCGAGAACGAATAGTCGTAGCCGTCGACATGGGGGTGTGCCAGGCGGAACGCCTTGGGGTTGCCCTCCTTTGCCAGGCGGTCGATCACCGGGCCGCCGGGGTAGGGCAGGCCCATGACTTTGGCGCATTTGTCGAACGCTTCGCCTGCGGCGTCGTCGATCGTCGTGCCGATGATCTCCATATCGAGCGGCGAATCCACGCGTACGATCTGCGTATGCCCGCCGCTGACCAGCAGGCAGAGGAACGGGAAGCCGGGATGGGGCAGTTCGCGGTCGGGCAGGTCGATGAAGTGCGAGAGGATATGCCCCTGCAGGTGGTTGACCTCGACCATCGGGATGTCGTGCGCCATGAACTGGTACAGGCCATCGTGCGCGCTTACGAAAAACATGCGCAAAAGAACGAGCGAAAGGGATATAATTCCCGCCCATAAAGGAGCTTCACTATGAAGAGGAAAAACAGGAGCAAGGCTATGCAGCTTGCGCCGATATTACAAAAAGTGCTCATCGGCGCAATTACCTATATCCTGCTGTCGGCTATGATTTTGTTGGGCATCACGCCGGAGCAGCACGATATACAGATCGGCGCTCCCGCAACCATGGATATCCTGGCCACAAAGGACGTGAACGATGTCGTCACCACGGAAGAGCATCGCGAAGCGGCGGCGGCAGCCGTAGAGCCCAGCTACAAGAGCGTCGATGATTCCGTGGTGGGGCTGGTAGTCGCGGATATTGAATCCCAGTTTGCTACCCTATTAGCGCTGCGCGACAGCACAACTTCTGAACAGGCGTTGGGGTTAACGGATGAGCAATTTGAAACGCTGAACACCACCTTGCCCTTCAACATGACCCGCGAACAATATGTGATGCTGGTGGATGTAAATATTGACACGCTCAAA
>OLSM01002364.1_pt1 | contig 12281 bp, 12 predicted proteins | sample 1672721 | NCBI WGS metagenome assembly OLSM01 (sample SAMEA3136717, study PRJEB25190) | human gut metagenome | reverse complement strand
TTTTTATAATTTAACCTTATTAAATTATAAAAATAAGGTTATAAATTATTATCATATTTTTATTTATAATTTGAATATTAAAAAAATTTAATTTGTATGAATGTCGTTTTTAAGTTAGTGTTTATCTATGAGTAATCATGAAAGTAATAATGCAGAAAATCTTGGTTATTGATTAAATTTTAGTGTTTATTTATTAATTTTATGGCGTTTTTTGCTTGAATATATTAGTTCGCTAAATATATATTATGTTAACTTTGCTCTCGGAAATTGAAATTTATAATTAACTGTATTATAATACTATTACTTTTATTAAAGGAGTTTGAGAATTATGAATCAATATGGGGATAAAAATATTAAAAATTTAAGAAGATATGATATTATTTTGACTATTGTTATTTTACTTGTTTCATTGTCTATTATTACTATTATTATTACTGATGGATTTATATCCTTTATTTTACTTTTGGCTCAAAGTTTAATGCTTACCTTATTTTATGAGTTATTTAAAGCTACACTTGATAAGTCAAATCGTATTTATGAAATTTATGAAGATTATTATGAACGTACGCTTCTTAATGAGACAACATTAGAAATATTAGAGTTACAAATAGCAGAGATCTTATCATCTAGAAGAATAGATACCTCTTCCCTACTCTTCTATATTGATAATTATTATAATCATCTTAATGATAATGTATTTTATAATGATGATGTACTGGCGAAAGCAAATAAATTAATTAGAGACTTTATTACGTTTTTTAAAGAAGCAAAATCTAATAAGAGTAAAAAGGAACTTACCTTAAAACTATTAGCGGATCTTCATACTATTAATGATGTTGCTAAAAATTACTTACAACAATATTATTTAAAATCGAAACAAATATATGAACGTTAATGATTAAAAGCAAAAATAATTAAATAGAATTAATATTGTTCCAATTATAAGGCCTAGATATAAGTACTTGTTTAAATTATATTTTTTAGCTTTTGGGAATATTACTTCGATAGCAAGAGTAATCATGATACCACCTACTAATAGTAAAATGATACTAATAAGGGTGTCTGTTATGTATTTACTTAAGAAAATATAGGCGATAATAGCACCAATCGGTTCAGCAATACCAGATAAGAATGTTTTTAATATGGCATTCTTTTTGGAATTTGTGGCATAATAAATAGGAACGGCAATGGATATTCCTTCGGGAATATTATGGAAAGCAATCGCAATTGCTAATTTAATTCCTAATTCCATGTCTTTATATGAACTCATGAATGTAGCAATTCCTTCGGGGAAGTTATGCAAAATTAAGGCTAGCATATTTAATATTCCTAGTTTATATAAATCATTTTTCGCTTCGGTTTTATTCATTAATTTGTGTAGATATTTAACTAGAATCATGCCAATGATAAAGCTTAAAATGGAAGAAAAAATTCCCTTTCCTATTCCATAATCTAATAATAGAATATAGGTAGATTCTGGTATTAAGTCTGTAATACTAATTCCAATCATAATGGCAAGAGAAAAAGCTAGAGAGGCGGTAATAAATTTATTAATGTTTTTTTCTTTAAAACGAAAAAAGATGACAAAAGCTCCTAATATTGTAGATAAACCTGCAATGGTAGAAACTAGTAAAGCACCAATAATTTCCATATCATCACCACTAAATTATATGAATGTCCAGGAATGTTTAATCCATAATAATAGTGGGAGGTAAAAGAACATGAAAAATAATAGAGAAAATAAAAACTCTAGAAATAATAAGAATTGTAGAAATTCTAGAAGTGAATCTAGAAACTCTAGAAATGAAAAAAGCGAAAGAAGTTCTAAAACTAATAGAGAATCTCGCTAGTAATAAAAGCCACGATTTAATGGTGGCTTTTTTCATGCATTAAAGGATGATGTTCATATTCTTGTTCTAATTTTTCATTTGACAAATGGGTATATATTTGAGTGGTTGAAATATCACTATGGCCAAGCAATTCTTGAACGATTCTAAGATCTGCTCCATTTGTTAGCATATGAGTGGCAAAAGAGTGACGTAAGATGTGAGGACTTATATTTTTTTTAATGCCTTTTTCCTGGCATAACTTTTTAATATATTTAAAGAATGCTTGTCTTGTTATTTTGGTGTGCCTAGAACTAATAAAAACATATTCACATGATTTGGTTCCGAGTAAATCGTTGCGACCAAATTTTAAGTATTCTTCTAGGGATTGAATCGCAATATCATTGATTGGAATTAAACGCTCTTTACTCCCCTTCCCCATTACTTTTACTAAATGATCTTCTAAAAAGAGATTACTCATGGTAAGATTACATAATTCGCTAATTCGCATACCGGTTGCATATAATACTTCTAACATTGCTTTATTTCTTAAATCATAGGAAGTGCTTACGCGAATATCTAAGAGTTTGTCTACTTCTTCTACGGTTAAATAATCGGGTAATTTTTTTTCTAATTTTGGCATTTTAATGCCATCACAAGGATTGATAGATAAGCATTTATTTTCTTCTAAATATTTGTAGAAATTATTAATTGAGGTTAGGTATCTAGCGGTTGTTTTACTTGATTTATTAGATTTACGTAAATATTCTTGAATTTCTTCTTTCTTTAAGTTTTTGATATTTTGATTGGGATAAAATTTTGCTAATAAATAAAGATCGGTTGCATAAGAATCCCTCGTATTTTTGCTTGTATTATATTCAGCGTTTAAATATTCGTTGATATATTGATCTAATTCGGGATTGTTTTTAAAAATAAGTTCTAATTCATCTTTTTTCATGTTCATCACTATCTTTATTATAGCACAAAAAGAAAAAAATTGACATACGTACAAACGTATAGTATACTATTATTAGTATTGATAAAAACGAAAATATGGTATAATGGAATTACAGGTGATGATGATGGAATTACTTGCAAATCAAATGAGACCACAGTCATTAAAAGAAGTGATTGGGCAAAAGCATTTAATTGGGGAAGGAAAAGTATTAACGAATTTGGTTTCGAATGGTAAAATATTTTCTATGATTTTGTATGGGAAACCGGGAATTGGAAAAACAAGTATTGCGAATGCTTTAATTAATGAACTGAAAATACGATCTAAATTTTTAAATGCGACAACGAATAATAAAGCAGATTTTGATATAGCAATTGAAGAAGCAAAAATGTATGGAGAAATGATTTTGGTAATTGATGAAATTCATAGAATGAATAAAGATAAACAAGATATTTTGCTTCCTCATATTGAATCGGGTTTAATTATTTTAATTGGTCTTACAACATCTAATCCTTATCATAAAATTAATCCTGCGATTCGTAGTCGATGTCAAATTTTTGAATTAAAAGAATTAAGTATTGATGATCTTATTGAGGGATTAAAAAGAGCATATGATTATCTTCCTCATTTAAAGATTGATGATGAGGCTTTAAGATATATTGCTACCCTATCTTCGGGAGATTTTAGATCTGCTTTAAATACCCTTGAAGTTACTTATTATGCAACGAAAGATCATGTTGTAACAATTGATGAGATAAAAAAGATTAATTCTAAACCAGTATTTTTTCATGATAAAGATGAAGATGGGCATTATCAAGTATTAAGTGCTTTTCAAAAATCAATTCGAGGGAGTGATGTGGATGCTGCTCTACACTATTTAGCTAGACTTATTGTTGCGGGTGATTTAGATAGTATTTACCGGAGAATGAGTGTTATTGCTTATGAAGATATTGGTCTTGCTAATCCAGGAATTGGACCTAAAGTAATGGCGGCAATTGAGGCAGCAGAATTAGTTGGACTTCCAGAGGCACGAATACCATTAGGACAGATTGTTACAGAAATGGCTTTATCTCCTAAAAGTAATAGTACCCTACTTGCTATTGATGCCGCAATTAGTGATATTAATAAAGGTTTAGCGGGTGAAATTCCTAAACATATTCATGAAGGATCACCAGATTATATTTATCCTCATAATTATAAAAATGATTATGTGAGGCAAGAATATATGCCAGATAAATTAAAAAATAAGAAGTATTATATGAAAAAAGATAATAAATATGAAGCTAATTTAAATAGAATATATGAAGAAATGAGGAGTGGAAAATGAAAATTAGTGTAATTGGAACAGGAATTTATGGGGTTGCTTTAAGTTTAGATATGGCTAGTAATGGTCATGATATTACGATGTGGACAGAAAGTGAGAACCTAGCCGAGCATTTCTTAGAAAAACATGATTTAAAGCCGATTACAGATGCGTTTATACCAGATACAATTAAAGTTACTAGTGACATAAAAGAAGCGTTAGAAAATACTGATTTTGTAGTTTTTGTAACGGCTGCTAAATATGTTAGAGAGACTTGTCAGAATATGAAGAAATATTTTAATTCTTTAACACCAATTTGTATTGCATCAAAAGGAATTGAAAATGATACTTATTCCTTCTTATCTGATATTATAAGAAGTGAATTAAAAGCAAAACATATTTCCGTTATTTCTGGCCCTACTTTTGCTCAAGATTTAATTAATAATGAACCAGTTGGTTTATCTGTTTCTATTACTAGTAGTAAAGCTCTTAAATATACGGAAATGGCCTTTGCCAATGAACGAGTAAAATTAAGAGAAAATAGAGATTTATATGGAACACAACTTTGTGGTAGTATTAAAAATGTCATTGCTATTGCAGCGGGTATATTAGAAGGTTTGGGTTTTAGTGAATCAACACGAGCTTTCTTAATTACCGAATCAACGCATGATATTAAGGAATTACTAGAAAAAATGGAATGTAATCCTAAAACGATTATGTCTTTTGCGGGTATTGGTGATTTAATGCTTACAGCAGGCTCACCTAAAAGCAGAAATTACCGATATGGTAAACTTCTAGGTGAAAGAAAAGACGAAAAAGAAATTGATGAATTTTTAAATAATAATACAACTGAAGGTTATTATACTCTACTCTCTATTAAAGGATTAACCAAAAACAGAAAGATTAAAATGCCTATTATCAATATTATTTATGATATAGCCATTAATCATAAAGATCCTGATGCATTAGTTGATTTTCTTATGACAAAAGCATAACTTAACAGTTATGTTTTTTAAATACAAAAAAGAGTGAAGCAAAAGTACAAAAAAGCTTCACTCAATTGTAATAATAACTTGCCTATGGGTAAAGGAAAAAGAGCCATAGGCAAGATTATGAAACAACATATGGATCTTGTATTGTTCCTGAACCAGTTATTGCTACATCTGCCGAAAGATTAATGACAGGTCGAACACCAAATGAATTAAGTATTAAGCCATTTAATTGGTTATTTGAAGGCGAAGAAACAAAAAAATTAAAAGAATTTCTAACAGGATCAATATCATAGGGAGTCATGGTCCAATAGTTTTGCCCAGTATATAAGTAAAAGCTATCATTATTTGAATTAAAATCGCTATACCAAGGTGCTCCTGCCATTGTTACTTCATCCGCTGTAATAAGTCCTATTTTTGTCACGTATAAATCTAAATTATTATTGCATTTCAATGTTGGCGTTTTATTTTCCCATAGTCTTTCCCATGCTGCGTAGTAAATAACATTACTTGGTTGTGTACTCCAACTATTTCCACTTGCCATTTCTCGATCATTACAAAATCCCGGAATACTAACCACTTGATCATCTAGTCCTTGATTAGTAATATTCAGTTGATGCCAATTATCTAATACTTCTTTAATCGTGCTTGCTGTTCCTCCATTTTGAAAACTAGGACGTTGTAGATCCAATTCATAAGTATAACCTCCAGTATACGATCCAGTTATACTATTAAAAGCACTAGTTCCTATTTGTCGATCACTTGATGATTCTCCATTCGCATGAGCACTCGTTCCATCATAAATAATTCGGATTGATCCATCGCCATTGATTCTTATGATTCTCCAGTAGTATCCAGCAAATGATACATAGTTGTTTTCTACTGCTCCTCTATAATAATAGCTTGTACCAAAATTGTCATCAGCCTCATATATTCCATTTGTTTCTTCACAATTTTCTATTCCTTCACAGCTAGCTTGTGCAGTCTTATTAAAATCTGGTATATTTATTGTATTTGGATTAGAACATATTGTTTTACTTGTTCCATTTAATTGTGTACATACTAGTTCATTTGTTGACTCGTTTACTGTTAAATTTCCTAAAGTTGTTGCTACTTGCTTTGTTTTCTCTTCTAACTCAACCGTATAGCTATTATTTGAAATATTTGCATTTGTATTTGGTGTACAAATATTATCAGTTGTTATGCAATAACTTGCACTTGTTACATTTGAAGTTAGGTTTGAAGTTAGAGTAGTATCATTTAGTTCAAATGTTGCTTCTAAATTATCTACTACTTGTATTTCTGGATTAGCAATAACATTGATTTTTGATAAATATACTTTATTTGCAGCTTGTTCTACTGTTGCATCATAATCAAGCCATAGTTTTAAATGATATGTTTTCGTTTCACTTGCACCTAGTGTTCCTGTATACAAATTAAAAGACTCATATGCATTATCTATTTCTGGTGTTACTTGTGTATTGTCACTTAATATTGATATAACATTCCCTACTGTATCACTTGATAGTGATACTTTGATATAATCAGCACTTAGTGAGTTTGCTACCTCATTTAAACTTTCTAAATTGATTTGATAGTTTGTGTCTGTATTACAAGTATTTTCAATTGTAAAATCGTAACTAGTTCCTTCTAATCCTTCTACATCAGTAATTGGATAAATATTGCTTAAACTAATCGATGAAGAAGCATCCGTTAAGCTTATATTTAAACAGCCACTTGTAAAAGTATTCGCTTGCTCTTGACTTCCACCAACACTAAAGAAGGCATAACTCACTCCCACAATAATTCCAACAACAGCGATCAAACTAACTATTAAAATAATTATTCTTTTTTTATTCATAATACCTCCATTAAGTAACACTTCACATATTAAGATGTAAACTATTATTAAGTTACCCACTATACATAAAAATTATATTATGGACTAGATTCAAAGTCAAGAAAAATGTTTCTATTTTGCCAACATTATAATTTATTAAAATAAACATGAGAAAATTATTTTGGTGATTTTATGTTATATGGAAATGTATTAAAGAATTTAAGAGAAGAAAAAGAATTAAGTCAAAAAGACATTGCCAAATTTCTAAATATAGATAATAGTTTATACGCAAAATATGAGAAAGAATATAATATTATACCAATTCAACATTTAAATTCTATTTGTAATTATTTTAATATATCAATAGACTATCTATTTTCTTTTACAAATGAAAAAACATACAAAGATATTTCAAAAGAAATCAATATGGATAAGATGAAAACTCGTTTAAAAGATTTACGTAAAAAAGAAAATATAACTCAAGAAAAACTTTCCAAAGAATTAAATATAGCAAGATCTGCTCTAGCTAATTATGAAAGAGGAAGAACAGTTATTGCAACTCCTTTCCTTTATACAATCTGTAAAAAATATAATATTTCTGCTGATTATCTTTTAGGAAAAATAAATGAGCCCAAATACTTAAAGTAAATGAGCTCTTTTTTATTTAATTTTGCGTAATAAAATTAAAATTTAATAATATCTTCAATATAATCTTTTAGTTCACTAATAGGTAATGTAATTTGTTCCATCGTATCTCTATTTCTTACCGTTACCGTATCATTATTAATGGTTTCATCATCTACGGTAATGCAAAGTGGTGTACCAATCGCATCACTTCTTCTATATCTCTTACCAATCGAACCAGAGGTATCGATACTGCACATAAAATATTTAGCTAAATCTCCATATAAATCCATTGCTTTATCTCCATGAACTTTTTTAATTAAAGGTAAAATTGTTACTTTAATAGGAGCTAAAGCAGGATGAATTTTAAGTACTTCCCTCTCTTCCCCATTATCTAGTATCTCTTTGGTATAAGCATCAGTCAAGATAGCGTAAAGTAATCGGTCAAGTCCAACACTAGGTTCAATAACATATGGTAAATATTTTTCATTTGTCTCAGGATCCAAATATCTTAAATCTACGCCAGAGTGTTCCATATGAACACCTAAGTCATAATCAGTACGATCTGCTATACCCCATAATTCTCCCCAACCCATTGGGAATAAATATTCAATATCAGTAGTTGCAACACTATAAAAAGATAACTCTTCTTTCGCATGATCTCTATATCTCAAATTATCTTTATCAATACCTAAAGTTTTTAAAAAATCCATACAGAAATTTTTCCAATAACCAAACCAATCTAAATCATCACCTGGTTTACAGAAAAATTCTAATTCCATTTGTTCAAATTCTCTTGTTCGAAAAATAAAATTTCCTGGTGTAATCTCATTACGAAAACTCTTACCTGTTTGACAAATACCAAATGGAAGCTTTGCTCTCATACTCCTCCAAACATTTAAGAAATTTACAAATATTCCTTGCGCCGTTTCTCCTCTTAAATAAACCTTTGATTTAGTATCTTCTGTAACTCCTTGATGTGTTTCAAAAAGCAAATTAAATTTACGAATAGAAGTAAAATCTTGTTTACCACATTTTGGACATTTAATTTCATGGGTAATTAAATAATTTTCTAATTCTTCATTACTCCATCCATCTCCAGTTTCTTTTCCTTTGGTATGTTCTTCAATTAATTTATCAGCTCGAAATCTTGATTTACAAGCCTTACAATCAACTAAAGGATCATTAAAATTAGTTACGTGTCCACTTGCTACCCATACTTCTGGATTCATGAGAATTGCACTATCTAACCCATAATTATAAGGATTTTCTTGCACAAACTTTTTCCACCAAGCTCTTCTTAAATTTTCCTTTAACTCTCTTCCAAGTGGCCCATAATCCCAAGTATTAGCAAGTCCTCCATAAATTTCACTACCTTGAAAAATAAAACCATATTGTTTTGCATAATTAACAATTTCTTCTTGTGTTATACGCATCATTATCTCTCCCTTTTTTCTTGCATATTTTTTTGATCAATTAAATCAAAAACAAGTAATAATCTTTCACTTTTTCCTTCATCCGCTGGTTCTTTAGCAACATATTCATACATCGTATACAATTCATCTAAAGAAGCAAAAGATAAAAAGCTAGAAAACAAAGAATCTCTTTTTTCTGTTAACTCTTTTTCTTGACGCTTTAAATAATAGTAATATTCCCTACTCGTCATAATTTTTCCTTCCATAGAAGTCAATTTTGGAACATATAAAAAGCGATCGAGTTGCATATAAATCTTTCCTATCCTATTATCTAACAAACGGATTTTCTCAACAATACTTAAATAATTTTCCATAAACCCTCCTAATTAAAAAACTCTAAAAGAAACATATAGGGACGAGTAATACCCGCGGTTCCACCCTACTTATTTCTTCTAGAGAAATCTACTTTTTTCTATATAGCTCCAGAGTTTCCAATTCCTTCATCGCTTATATAACTAAATTATATACTATATTTTATGATTGTGCAAGAAATATTTAACGAGAAAAATAAAATCCTCCTTGAATTTGTTTAAAAATATCTGTCATTTCCAAAAAAGTTTCTTTTATTTTAAAATCCACTTCTTCACTCTCCATTAAATAGTTAACATCATTCATAACTAACGCTAATTGTTCCTCACTACAAAGAGCCATTCTTGCAAATATTTTCATCATTTGAACGACAATAAAAGTATGATAGTGAGAAGAATGAGAATCAGAAATACTTAAAATCTGTTTAATTGCTTCCTCTATCTCACCCACTAATATTGCTTGATCAATATATTTAGAACTAGGTAAATCTTCTTTTAAAACTCTACTATCAAGAGAAACCATCTTCATATCCCGATGAAAAAGAAAATCATTTTCCATATTAATATCTAAATAAATGATATCATATTTAAAATAAATCAAATCTTCTCTAATATCCTCATAATAAGGATTATCAATCATATAATTTAAAAATTTTAATAAAATACGATCAATATCATAAGAAAGCGCATCCGCATATTCTACTCCTGGATCTCCGCATATACTATCCAGTGTTTTATCAAGTCTAATCACAAAAGTTTTAGTATGAAAACCTAAATGAATTGGCAAAGAAGAAATAGTAATAAGCTTCTGCAATTGCTTTTTTAAATCAACATATAAACGATCCTTCTGTACTAATAAAGCTCCTTCCTTTTTTGTCAATTCAAAAATTTCTTGAACTGTTTGTTTATAATCTTCTCCATCATATTGACCAACAATTTCCAAATGAATTAACATCAAATATAAATCTTCTAATATTTCTTCAACGTGTAATAACTCGTCTAAATCTTTCACCAAAATCCCCTTACTTTCCTTATTTTTGAATCTTTAAAGTTTTTGCTAGAAGCATATCTCCTTCTTCATTAAACAAAGCTCCTAAAATTTCATAATAATAACCCTTTGTATAATATAGTCTTATCTCATTATTTTCATAGACAAATACTTCTTCAATATTAGGGTCATTTGAATCTTGTATAGCTGCATCAAAATATAAAGTATCTTCCCCTCCAATAAATGCTCCATCTATTGTCAAATAAGTCCCATGATCTTCCGTAATAATCTTCATATCTTTTAATTCACTTGGACTAGTAAGATGAACAGCATACTCTTTTTTTAATACTGTCTGATTATTATTCGCTTTAACCGTAACTAATATATAATAAGTTCCTTCTTCTGTAAAAGTATATTCATAATTACTACTAGAATTTGCTTTTACATTAACCGTTTTAACAACAGGAGATCCATTATATACAATAATTGGTTCTTTCGTAATTCTATTCTTACTGATAACATACTGAATAGAAACATCTTCACTTACAGTGGAAGATATTTTAAAAGTAGTATCCCAACCAACTTCAATACTTTTCTCAACAGAACTACTGGTATGATCTTGATTTAAAGAACCACTATCAGAAAACAATCCACTAACTTGATAATCCCAAATAATTTTAAAAGATTCTTTTTCTGAATTATCATTATTAGATTCTAATTCTTCTTCGTTCTTGTTTTTGTCTTCATTAGTAGAAATAACTTTTTTTTCTCCCTTTACCTTCACTTTTAAAACTGCTTTTCCTTCATTATCAGAGGAATCTTTAATCTTATAAATAACTTCATAATCTCCAGGTGTTGCAAAATCGACATTATTTTCAATAGAAATATCCTCTATATTTAGAGTATCATAATTATCTTTTACTTCTGTAATATAAGAAGTAGCATCCATTTTTTCATTTGCTTCCAATGTAATAATCGATTTGCTAAGTAATATTTCCGGAGACTTTTTATCGACCACATCAACATGAAAAGTTTTCTCAAAATTCTCTCCTTCATATTCAAGTTTCAAAGTAATATCCTGTTTTCCAAGTTTTGTAATATCACTAATCGTAAATATAATATCTTTGTCTTTAAACTTACAACTTTTATCATTGCAAACAACATCTTGCTTCACAAAATCATTTAAAGAATAATCATCATAATCAATGATTTCCACTTCTTTAAACTCAAAAGTTTCTCGATCAAAACTAGAAGCTAAAAAGAAACCCCCAACGGCAAGACCAATTACAACAAGAAAAAAAGCAATCCATCCAATCCATTTTTTCATAAACATCACTCTCTATTTAAAGTATATCATATATTCTCAAAAAGGCAAGAAAAAAGAAAGCACTATTCTTCAGTACTTTCCTCATCTGTTGAATGAAGATCAGATACTTCTTCATTTAAATCAAGAGTATCTTCAGTAGTTACATCATCTAAATCTTCATTTGTAACTTCTTCATCTAAATTCAAATCTTTTTCTTCCCCATCTTCAAGTAACTTATCTTCTAAAAATTCAGAAGCATCATCATCCATAAATTCTTTTTCAAGATAAATATCAATGTCATTATATTCTTTTGCGCCAGTACCAGCTGGAATCAGTTTACCAATAATAACATTTTCTTTCAAGCCACGTAAGTAATCAACTTTACCACGAATTGCAGCATCAGTAAGTACTCTAGTTGTCTCTTGGAATGATGCAGCAGATAAGAATGATTCTGTTTCAAGTGAAGCTTTTGTAATACCAAGCAAGATTGGTCTTCCAACTGCTGGATGCTTACCATTCTTAAGAACATCTTTGTTTAATTCAGTAAATCTTTCTGTATTCACATGTGTTCCTGGAAGTGCACCAGTGTCTCCACCTTCAACAATTCTCATCTTCTTCAACATTTGTCTAACAATAACTTCGATATGTTTATCAGAAATCTCGATAC
>OLSM01002363.1_pt1 | contig 12281 bp, 11 predicted proteins | sample 1672721 | NCBI WGS metagenome assembly OLSM01 (sample SAMEA3136717, study PRJEB25190) | human gut metagenome | reverse complement strand
AATAAGTGAACATCACTTATCTTTTGTTATGGCTGTAAATACTAACGTCATTTTATAAAAAATTATAAAAAATAATAAGTTTTTCTTTTTTTTTAAAATGATTTGTATTATAATCAATGTTAGGAGGGAATTTATGAAGAAGAAAGAAAAAAGATATGGTCTTTTAAAAGGTGTTTTAATTCTTGTTGTATTAGCATTTGTTCTTTCTTGGATTATTCCAGCTGGTGGATATACTTCAACTGGTTATACACAAACTGGAATGATGAGATTAGGACTTTATGATATTGCTTATACAATTTATTATGCATTATCTTTTGCTGTTGATAAGGTTGTTGTTTTATTTGCTATCGCTGCTTTTTATGGCGTTCTTACTAAAACACAAGCTTATGAAAGAATTGTATCAGGCATTGCAAATAAAATTAAACACAAGAGAGTTGCAGTAGTAGTATTTTCAGTGATTCTTGCTGTTTTAACTAGCTTGCTTACACAGACATTCGTTGTTTTAATTTTTGTTCCATTTATTATATCTATTTTAAATCGAATGAAATTAGATAAAATAACGATTTTGGCAACTACTTTTGGTTCTATTTTAGTTGGTGTTATGGGTGCAACTTACGGTACAGATGGTATTGCTATGTTCAATTACTATTTAGGTTATACTTCAACAACGCCTTATACGATGCCTGCTTTATGGGTTAGAGGAGGAATTTTACTAATTGGATTAGTACTCTTTAATTTCTTTACAGTAACTCATATGAGTAAACAATCAAAAGATGCAGAAAGTATTGATTTATTTGAAGTAGAAGTGGCTGAAGATCGAGCTAAAAAAACGAAAAATATGATTCCAATCATTGTTGTTGGTGTCTTATTGTTTGCATTATGTATTTTAGGATTCACAAATTGGGCTGGTAATTTTGGAATAGAAGTATTTGATGATTTTCATTCTCTAGTTACGGAAGATATTAAGATTGATGATTTTTATATTTTCCAAGATTTACTTGGTACTGGAATTACCGCTTTAGGATCATGGAATAATATTACAATTAGTGCTATTTTAATAGTATTTACGATTATTTTAGCTTTATGTTACCGATTTAAATTAAATGAATTCTTTGATGCGGTAAAAGGTGGAGTTAAGAAGATGCTTGTTCCAGCGCTTGTTATTGTTGGAGCTTATATGCTTATGATTGTTGTTTATCAATCTACTTATGTAGCAACAATTGTTAATCGACTTCTTACTTTAACTGATAGCTTTAATATTGCAACAATGACTTTATCTTCACTCATTTTAAACATCTTCCATACAGACCTTGGATTTACTGGATGGGTAATGGGTACTGTTCAAACAGGTGGAAATTATCTTGTAACTGAATATGTAGATTATATAAATCCAGTTTATACTATGTTTACTTCTTTATATGGTTTTGTTCAGTTCTTTATTCCAACAAGTATGATTTTGGGAATTGGACTTGTATCACTTAAAGTAAAATATAGTGAATGGTTAAAATATGTATGGCGTTTCTTATTAGGCATGTTTATTTGCTTGCTTATTATCTTTATTCTTATGACCATTATTTAAAGGAGCTTTATGCTTCTTTTTTGCTTTGTTTTTGTTGAAAAAAGATATGTTTCATGTTATAATTTAAATTATGAGGTTGGTGTATACTATGAAAAAATTGAGGGCTTTTATTTTTACCTTAGCATTGTTTTTTGTAAGTAGTAGTTATGTATATGCTGTATGTGATGCAACAGAGACAAATGAGCTTAATAGTTTTGCTGTTAATGTTAGTGTCGATTATGAAGCAATAACTGAAGAATATATTCCTGATGAATCATTTAATCCACCAGATGGAATGACTATGGATGAAATGGAAGATTATGTGGTTACAAGAAATTTATTCTTAATTTATATTTCTAATCTTACAGAAGATTTGTATGTAACAGTTGAAAATGATGTTACTGGTGAGACACAAACTTATTATTATGATGATAGTGAAAATGGTGTTATTACCATTAGACAAGAAGATTTAACTAATATTACTAATTATACAGTAACCGTTTATAGTTCGGATGCAACGAATTGTCCAGGTACAGAACTTGCTACTCATTATTTAACGACACCAATGTATAATTATTTAAGTGAGTATGATGTATGTGAAGGGGCAGAGGATTTTTATTTATGCTATGAGTATTTAGCTGTAGATCTTGTTGGATTTGATGATTTTATTAGTTTAGTTGAAGATTATAAAGCTGGTAAAGTTGATAATAATGGTGAAGAAATTGTACCGGATGAGGAAGAGGATAATGGCGGTTTCTTTGAGTTTATTAGTGATCACAAAGTAGCTGTTATTGTTGTCTGTGCTGTAATTGTTGTTGGAGGGGTTCTAGTTACGGTGATAATAGTAAAAAGAAGAAGGAGTAAGATGATAGTATGAAGAAAGTTCTAAGATTTTGCTATTTTGTTATTATTGCCTTGGCTTTGGTTGGCGTTTTTAATTCATTAGAAATAGAAAATGTTAGTGCAGCTGAAGGAGAATGTACAAATGAAAATGGTTGTCGTGTTGGTGCAAGTCACGGAGAGATTTGGACTTCTGGATTGTATGGAGTGTATAGACCATTAACATCATCAACGACAGATACTAGAAATAAATATGCTCGTAATTATTGGGAAGATACAGCTGATAGACCTTATCTACATTATTTACATCCATTTTCAGATATTGGTGTAACAGCAATATATAATGGAGCAGTAGCAAATACTTATGGATTTAATGTTTATTATAATCGATATGGTATTCCATTATTTTGTTTAGATGGTAATTTGGAAGGAAATTCAACTGTTTATGCAGAACGTTTCTTAATTGATGATAGTTATAGTGATCGAGTACAAGCACATGACTATGCTTTGATGAGTATTTTAACAAGTGGAAGTAATACTTATTCGGATACAGCATCTTATTGGGCTAAGTTAACAGCAATTCGTGCTGTCAATATTACTTTTGGACTTGATAAGACAAATTTAGGTGGCTCTAGTGTATCTAATCAATATGCTATTTATGGACTTGTTAATCGTTGGTTAAGTGAAGATTCAAGTGACTATGATACAATCGCTTCTTATGTTACTGTCAAATCAAGAAGTAGTTTTGCGGCATATAGCAATTATTATTTCCAAGATACAAATGGAAGTGGAGCAGTAGCGAATGCTAGATCACTTTATTTTGAAGCTTTAAGTGTAGCAGCTGAGTACTTAGAAAATGGTGGTTTATCTGTCAATTATACAGAAGAAAATAGTGCTCCATCTGATATTGAAATATTAAATGATCCAGAAGGAGAGTTAGTTTCTGCTGATATTTACCATGAATTTACTATTACTGGTTTAACAAATGGAGATTCTTTTGTTATTAATGATGAACTTCAATTTGAAAAAGAATATCAAGGAATTACTGATGCATATATAAAAGCAATACAGATTAATGGTGAAGATATTTCATTAGATCAAGCAACTACTTTCCAATATTTAAATACTAATATTTTGGAAGCAGTTCCAGGAATTGATCTTTCAGAAGGTCTACATATTGTTGTTACTGTTCATATTGAAGGTTTCCAAACTGTTAATGAAGGATCTAGTTTTGAAGCAATTAATTGTGCAGAACAACCATTTAAATATTCATTAACTGGTACTTATACAGCAAGCAGTGGTGGAGCATATGATAATTATGTTGCTACTATTTGGTATGCTGGTACTGGTAATACCCAAAGATATGTTGGTATAGAAGAAGGAACTGGTAGTGAAAAAACTTGGTCTAGTCCAAAAGAAGTTACTTTAGTAGAAGAATGTCCTGGTATGTGCGATCAGTTATTTGATGAATGTGAGGAAAATCCAGGATCTGATGCTTGTCAAGAATATGAAGAATTATGTGATTCAACTTGTGAAACAACAGTAAGCAATTTTGATTGTTGTGATGCTAATAATGAGCTTATTATTTCAACAATTGATAATCAAGAAGTTACAATTGATGGACCTGAGGATGTTCAAGCTTGCTTTGTTGATCGAATTGATGCACAAGTAGAAGCAGAAGGAGATGCATCGGATGTTAATGGTACTTCAGATGATGAAAACAATAGTTATAAATTAGGCCAAAATAAATATTGTGTGGTATCATGTAAAGAAGATTATGTGATGACGATGCCTACTGCAAAATTAGTCAATGCTGGTAGATACTTTACCTTTAGTGCTGCAGTAGAAGGTACGAAGACATGTTATACAAATACAATTGATAGAGAGTTATATAATGAGGATATTATTAATGCACAAGTAGAAATGGTTAATGCTTATACAAACTATTTGATGTGGAAAGCGTTAGATGAAGCGCCTATTCGAGATAGAACAGATAGTAAATCTGCTAGTCCATGTTGTAGAGAATGTACTGGTACAGGTGAGGATAGAACTTGTAGTTGTACTTGTAGTGCTTCTGATTCAACAAATGTGTGGACCGAATATTATGTAAGTGGTGCTCGATATACTTATTATTATGTAACTGATTCTAATAAAAATTTTGATAATGGAACTATTACTATTTCGAATCGTTCTGCTTCCGCTTCCTATGATGAAGATGGACATATAGAAGGTTCTTGTAGTAGTGGATGTTGTTATGCTAACTGTCGTGATGGTTCTGATGGTAGTGCGGCAACTTTAGCTGCGAATATTGATCGTAATTTAGCAAGCGCTATTTCTCGGTTAGAAGCTGCGCAGCGTGCTTATCGAGAAGTAATTGAGGAATATAATGATTGTTCTGAATGGAATGATTGGGATGCAGAAATTAAATATGATCCAGAAATTTATTATGATTATGAAGAAAGCTATTTAGCAGATATGTATCATAATTATGGCTCTATGGATTCTTCACTTGTTAGTAGTGGAACCACAGAATGGTATTGTAATTCGAATGTTTCAAGTAATGGTCGTGAGAATCAAGCTGAATTGAATGGTATTTCTTATTCTAGTTGTGATGGAAGTACATCTGCTTCTACTAGATATACAAGAATCAATTATATTTATTGTACAGTTGATGGTTGTGAGATAACTCCTGAGGAAGTTTCGGATGCAAGATATAAGAAAGTTACTTCTTCTCAAGAGAATTCCTATATTCCTTCTACGTTATTCTATAATATTTATCCAAGTGGTGAAATTGTAGATGCTGAAGAAGGAGCAAGTCGTGATGATGCAGTTGCCATTGAAAATGGTCTTCCTGTTAGCTTAAGTACTGAGCGTGGTATTTATAAGTACACTATTAATATTACTGATCTTGGTGAGTATTATGATGCTAATGGTACTTTAGGTCGTTTAATTGGTGGTAGAAATGCAGTTATTAATCGAAATGATTATAGTAATATTGTTAATTCAGATGGAGAAGTTGAGTATGCTTGTTCTTACTTAGTTAATATGGGTGTTACTGATGATACACATATCTACTGTGATTTTAATACAGAATGTACTGGTGAAGATTGTTATTCAGATTGCGTAGGTCCAAATTGCTATGGTGATGAAAATACTTGTAGCGGTGATAATTGTATTGCAGACTGTATTGGTGCTGGATGTATTTATGATAGTGATGCGGGTACTTCGCTTATTGAAAGAGTTGTTTCTTTGAATAATTTATTCCCTAATGGAACAGATTCTTATAACTGGAATCGAGATATTAATGAGAAGGCTGATGCTACTATTAGTGAAATTCAAGAAAAGGGAAATAGTGTTTATGATGAAGATCCAGTACTTAGTGTTACGATTACACCAAGTACAGCACGAGCTATTAAAGAATATAATGATAAAGCAGAAAATGATGGCGGATATTCTAATAGTACACTTGCTTGTTATTCATTAGATGGCTATGAAGAAATTGCTTGTTATAGTTCCTTTATTACTGATTTATTAAATGGTACGATTACTTATGATCGTCAAACTCTTGCTAATAATTTAGATATAGTTAATAATCGAAGTTTGATTATGGGTAATAATTACCGTACTGTTAGTGATAATAATTTCGAATACTTCACTACTTGGGATTCTGGCATATCTGAAGAAGATATGATTGGTCCTTCATGGAAGTAGGAAAGGGGAGTTAAAAGTTTATGCAAAGTTCATATTGGGGTTATTGGTTAGTTGTAATGGGTGTTGCAATTGTAGGTCTTATGATCTCAGTTCAAGGTATTACAACTAACACAACCCAAGATAGTTATGCGATCAGAGAAATTACTGATGCCGCGATGTTAGAAGCTGTTGATTATGCTTATTATCGTGATTATAATGAAATTAAGATTGATAAAGAAAAATTTATGGAAGTATTTATTCGAATGACAACAGAGGTCATGGGTGTAAATGATACTTATGAAATTAATTTTTATGAAATTTATGAAGCTCCACCTAAAGTAAGTGTTGAAATTAAATCAAATAGTGGTACTAACTTTATATCTGCTGGAGAGTATGATACTGTTAGTAGAATTGATGCAATTATACAAATTCATGCTGAAGAAATTGGTGAGAATTAGGAGGATAAAATGGGAAATATAGTAACTACAATTAAAAGATTTTTATCAAATAAGAATACGATTACTATACTAGGTGTGTTGCTAGGAATTGTTGTTCTTTATATTGGATATAATTACCGTGTTGATCAAGCGATTGATACGGTAATGATTCCGTTTGCTAGACAAACAATAACGGCTACTTCAGAGATTACTCAAGAGATGATTAGTACAACTGAAGTTTTAAGATCTTTTGTTTCAAGTAATGATAATTTGATTACGCAACAAAATCAACTTGTAAATACAACAAGTCCATTATGTGTTACTTACGGGACAAGTGTTCCGCAAGGATCATTTTTCTATAGTGAACAAGTAGTATCTTGTAGTAGTATGCCAAATACAGTACTTGAAGATATGCCTGATGGTTATACCGTATTTTCGATGTCAGTAGATATTCATACGACTTATGGTAACTCAATGTATCCTGGTGATTATATTGATTTATATGTAAGAATGAATAGTAGTGATAATAGAATTATTTTTGGTAGATTAATTGAAAGTATTGAAATTCGCGATGTTCGTGATAATCAAGGTGTTAGTGTTTTCTTGACTAGTGATGCAAATACACCAGCAGAGCTTTTATTCGCTGTACCTGATGATTTATTCTGGTTATTAAATGTTGCGACGGAAATTAGTGGATTAGAACTTGTCCCTGTGCCAAGAAATGCTTCTTATACAAGTAATCCAGGAGAGACTCAAGTTTCTAGCGAATATTTAAGACAATTAATTACCAACTATGCACAACAAATCCCTGATGCAGGTACTGGTACATCAACAAATACTGGTACTACAACAACAGAATAAAATAAAAAAAGAATAAAATAAAAAGGAGGTGCTTATATGAATGATGCTATTTTTTCTCAGATTGATTTTGGCCCATTAAAGGAATTTATTGATATTGATGATATTACCGATATTTCCTATACCAATGGGGGACAAATTTGGCTTAAAAGTTTATCTAAAGGTGTGTATCGGGTTGAAAGACCAGAAATTAACAATGCTTTAATTGAAAAACTTGCTTTCCAATGTTCTAATGTTATGGGAAAAACATTCAATATGGCACATCCTTTTTTAGATGCCGAATCAACTGAATTACGTCTTAACTTTGTTCATGACTCAATTGCAACGAATGGAGTTGCGTTAGTTATTCGTAAAACACCAGCAAAGATACGTCTTAATCGAGATAAATTGATCAAAGAAGAGTATGTTAGTGCTGATTTACTTGATTTTCTCTTAAATTGTGTTCAAGGGCATGCCAATATTATTGTTAGTGGAGAAACTGGTAGTGGTAAAACAGAGCTTGTTAAATATTTAGCTAGTACAACGAAAGAAAATGAAAAAATTATTACCATTGAAGATACCTTGGAGTTACACTTAGACCGAATATTTCCTCATCGTGATATTGTTGCCATGAAAACAAATAATATTGCTAGTTATTCAGATGTTTTGGTTACTTGTATGAGGCAGAATCCAATATGGATACTACTATCCGAGGTACGTAGTGCGGAAGCAGTTATGGCTGTTCGTAACTCAATTTCTTCTGGACACCATATTATTTCAACTATTCACTCGGATAAAGCAGCATTAATACCAATGCGTATGTATAGTTTGATTGAATCTAATATTGATGTTGAACAATTTATTACGACAATTCATCGTTATGTACAAATTGGTATTTATGTTAAAGGATATATGAGTGCTAAGTTGGGTAGATTTCAAAGAGAGATTATGGAGATTTGTGAATTTTATGTTGATGATGATAATAAACCACAAGTTAATACAATCTATCAGAAAACATTAGATGGAAGATTTACTTTAAATAATCCAACAAAACATTTAAGAGATTATTTAGCTATTCAAGGGGTTATTTTGGATGAAGATTTATTTCATTTGAATGATAAAAAACAAGAGACAATTGAAACTTTATAAAAGGGAGGGAAAAAAGTGGAATTTGTAATCATATTTCTAATCGCAATATTTATTATTATTTATCGAAAGAATGATGGAACAGAAACCTTTTATAAGTTTATGAAGTCACAATTTAGTGTTGTGTATGAGAAGTATGCTCCTTATAGCTATCGAACTATCAGTGCTAAAATGAAGGAATTAAAGCAGGAATATACAGTTAAAGATTATGCTTTACAAATTGTTGTAATTGGTGGTATTGCTGCGGCTATTTCATATCTTTATTTTTACAATTTAATTGTTGTAATTATTTATACAGCGATTGCTATTGCTTTTATTCCTTATCTTGCATTCTTACGAAGTAAGAGACTTTATAGTGAATATATATTTGAACAAATTCAAATTTATACTACCAATGTTATTATGGAATTTAATACAACGCAGAGTTTTGTTAAGTCTTTGGAAGGTGTAAGAGACTCTGGTATTTTGGAAGATCCAGTCTTAGAAGATGTAAAAACAATGATTAATATGTCCTATCAAAATGGTACGATTGATGAATCCATTGAGTATTTTAATCAAAAGTATCCTTATTATATGGTTAAAAATATGCATCAACTTTTCTTACAAATTACTAAAGAGGGTGCAAAGGATTCTGGTGAAGCACTTGAAAATATGAGTATGGATATCGATGCTCTTGTAGAAGGAGTTTATCGAGATCAAATGGATCGTAAACAATTCCATACGAAATTTATTACGTTTGCTATGGTGTTATTTTTACTAGTTTTAGTAATGCAAGTGTTACTGGGAAAAGAAAGTTATTTACAGCTTCTTGATTTATGGTATGTTCATATTGTTTTACACGCAATTATTATCATCAATTGTTATTTCTTACTCAGTGGAGAAAAATATTATAATGATAATGTGGGGGTAGAGTGATATGCAAATAGAAATCGCAATATTGGCTGTTATTATTTTCTTTGTACTAACTTATAGTGGTAGAATTAGTATTAATAAGTTAGTAGCAGATAATGAAATGTATTTAAGAAGATTAAAAGAAAGTGATTGGGACTTTTATGTAAAAGCAAAATATGGTGATTCTGTTAATCCGGACTTGCTCTTTAATAAAAGAATTCGGAATACTTTAATTGTTACGGTATTGGTATTTTGTTTACTTATTTCTAATATGTCTTATGTTTATGCACTTGTTTGTATTGTTGTAGGATTTGCTTTCTTTAAATTAGATTATATTAATTTAAGAAATTATTATAAAAGACATTTACATGAAATTGATACGATGCTTCCTTATTATTTGAAGGGATTAGAAATTTTAATTCAACATTATACGGTACCGGTAGCGATTGGTAAATCTTTAGAAGATGCACCAGAAATTTTTAAAGATGGTTTAAAAGAGTTAATTAATGCTATCAATGCTGGTGATGATACGATTGAACCATATATGGAATTTGCAAGACAATATCCAGTAAGAGATTCGATGAGAATGATGCGTTTACTTTATCGTTTAAGTTTAGGTAGACAAGAGAGAAAACAAGAACAATTACTTGCATTTTCTAAAACTATTTCTAACTTACAACAAAAAGCAAGAGAGACAAAATATAAGAATCGTCTTGATAAGATGGAAAGTAAAACAATGAGTATGCTTATTACAACCGGTTTAGGTGTTATGGTTTTATTAATATTTGCAGTGTTGCTGCTTATGAATATTTAGTTGAAATTTGACATAAAAAAGCGTAAAAACTTGACAATATACATAATTTAAGATAAAATGAATATAGATTTAGAAAGAGAGGAATTTTATATGTTAATAATGGATCCTTCTATTTGTTCATCTTTAGCTCCAATTTGGCAAATTATTGGATGGGTTTTATGGGTATTTAAAATTGCAATTCCAATTGTAATTATCGTATTTGGTATGATTGACTTAGGAAAGGCTGTTGTAGCAAGTAAAGACGATGAAATTAAAAAATCTGTAAAATCTTTAGTTATGAGAGCGATTGCAGGAATTGTTATTTTCTTTATTCCAACTTTAATCGGAGCAATTTTCAGTTTAGTTGGTGAATTTAGAGATGATACTGCTTATAAGAACGAGTATAAAATTTGTAGTGAATGTATAACACATCCTGGTGATAATACTTGTGAAGATGCAGTAGAAGCTGCTAGTTAATAAATAGATTTTGAGAATGATTGAGAATAATCATTCTTTTTTTTTGTTCTAAAAATTTTCAAGGTGTTTTCCACGGTTCGACAAAGTTCGCATTCTATCTGTGTTACGCTTAAACTAATTCTTTCTAGTTAGGGGTGATATCGATTGAAAACGAAAGAATTTGTCGGATTAACAGATGACTTAGTATTTAAACATGTATTTAGTAAGAAGGAGATTTTGGTTGATTTTTTAAATTCTTATTTTGCTTTTTTTCATGAAAAGAAAAGAGTGGTAGAAGTAAAGGCAAGTACGGATGATCCAATTAAAGGAAATAAGAGAAAACATAAAGTATATTATGGAGATATTATGGCTTATTTGGATAATGGAGAAATGGTATCGATTGAAATGTACAAATCTTTTCATACAAGAGAGTATAAAAAAAGTTTATCTTACATTTCTCGGAAATTTGCGAATCAATTAGAAAAAGGTCATGATTACGAAGAAGCAAAGAAAATAACCGGTATTAATATCATCTTAAAAAACTATTATTTAAGAAATGCATCATTAGTAAGTGATTATGTATTTATGGATAAATATCAATATCGAGAAAGACATGATGAATGTTTAGAAATGGTGTTGCTAAAGCTTGACATGGTAAGTAATATTGTATATAATCAAAGTAGAAAAAGACTGATAAGGTGGTTAAGGCTAATGAAAGCGAAAAGTAAGAAAGAGATGAAAGAGATAGCAGGGAGTGATGAAATGATGAACAAAGCGATTAAATATATGGAAGAGTTTTTAAATGATAAAGAGATCCAAGATGTATATGATAAAATAACAGATGTAGAGTATTATGCCAAAAAAGAGGGACAAGCCGAAGGACGTCGTGAGGGTCATGCTGAAGGTAAGAGAGAAAATGCTATGGAAATAGCAAAAAGTATGCTTTTAGACAAAATTGATATAAAAAAAGTTGCTAAGTATACTGGCTTATCTAAAAATGAAATTGAAAATTTAAGATAAAGTAAAACGCGTATTAGATAATAAACTATTACGCGTTTTTGTTTACTAAAAGTATTTAGGCTCTTCAATTCTACCAAGTAAATAGTCAGCACTAATATTAAAGTTCTTACAAAAAGTGTAAAGAAAACTAGTAGAGATTAAAGTCTTGCCTTGTTCATAACGACACCATACAGAATGATCAATATTAAGTAACTTTCCAATCATAACTTGAGTGTATTGATTCTTTTTTCTAATTTCTTTTAATTTAGAAGATAAAGTAGAAGAATTAAAAGAGAAATTTATAAAATCATAACTTTTGGTATTAGTAAATTCAAATATATAATCGATAGATACATTAAAATGATCACAAAATTGAATTAAATTTTTTAAAGTAATTGTATCATGGCCTTCTTCATTCATAGCGTAAGTTCCAATAGAAATATTTAAAATACGTGCAACATCTTTTTGTAACAAATTATTTTCTTCTCTTATTTCTAAAAGTCTATCAAATTTCATCTAAATCACCAAGTTAATTCTAACAATAAAAATTATTAAAAAATTTTTATATAGGGAAATAACACATTTTTCTTGACTTTCAGTCTAGCTCAAATTATAATTTAACTATAAGCTAGGA
>OLSM01002362.1_pt1 | contig 12282 bp, 9 predicted proteins | sample 1672721 | NCBI WGS metagenome assembly OLSM01 (sample SAMEA3136717, study PRJEB25190) | human gut metagenome | reverse complement strand
TAAGCTGTTATATTTGCGGTTCTAACCGCCTGAATGCCACAAATGTATTTACGGCAATCCCCTGAAAAAGAAATGCGCAACACTATTCTGATTTCACTGCTGCTGATGTTTCTGCCGGTAAGCGTATCGGCACAGTTCTATACGATAACCAGAGATTCGGAACTTATGCCAACAGAAAGACAAAAGGAGGCTTATAAGAGTGCAGAAAAGGATGTTACAGAAGAGAAAAAGAATAAGATAATGGTAAAGGATACCCTGACTGTCGGGCCAGACTATCAGAAGAAATTTGAAGATAACAGCCGGAATAGTGACAGGAAAACATCCCTGAAAACAGAACTGCAAAAGAAAACAGATGATATTACTAAATCAGAAAACAATCTTCCTGAACTTACTATCCCCAACCTTTATAAAGAAATCATAAGAAACGGAATCCTATATCCCAAAATAGTATTGGCCCAGGCTATACTGGAGACCGGATGGTTCCGTTCATCAGTATGCCGGAACAAGCATAATCTTTTCGGGCTTACCAATCCACGTACAGGAAAATACTATGAATTCAATCATTGGACAGAAAGTGTCCGGGCTTATTATACTAAAGTGCAATATAAGTATAAGGGTGGTAACTATCTGCTTTGGCTTGATGAGATAGGGTATGCAGAAGATTCGGATTATGTTTTGGTTATCACTAAAATATTGAATAAATACCAGTTATATTGAATTCATACTTGCGAATTCAATATAACCGTTTTAAATTTGTTGACTAATAAGAATTTATGCAGTTCTTTAAATTTAGAATTAATATGAATAATGATGAAAATTTCAACCTTTACGAAAAAGCCTTAAAAGAAAATCCTTTATACCCTGCAGAAGAATGTTATATTCAGGTCACAAAACTTATAGATGATAGTATAATTAGGTTATATGATAGTATAGATAATTATATTTTTCAGGATATAGATTATTCTAAAGTAGTATCTAATATGCCACAATGGGTGGCTGATGCTGGCATCTCTCCAGAATTATCTTGTTCAAAAGACTGGTATGAAAAATTAAGAGGAAATACAACACATCCAATATTCGGAAAATTTTTATACCATTACGATTTATGGAGTAAGGTTGCAGCCATACAGGATAGATTAAGTGCTGTAATTATGTTTATGCGTCAACTTTACAACATAGTACCATGTAAAGCTAAATATGATGAGAGTCAGTATACTAGTGCGGTTAGGTGTGGTGGTGAAAAAGAAACAGAAGCTCATATGCTATTGAATAGTGTATTTGTAGCTTATGCATCAATATTTGATATTATAACTAAAGTTGCAATAGAGCAATTTGAATATGATAAATATGATTTTAGTAATTATAAAAAAATGCGAAGTTCTGATATAATTTACAATAAGAATTTAAAAAATATCGACCCCTCTCTTAAAAATGTTGGAATGCTGTTTTCTGAGCCTCTTGTAATTAGAAAAATTGAAACTTTCAGAAACGAATTCGTTCATAATGGACCTTGGGATTTGAGATGTAGTATTTATAATACTTTTGTAAACGAAGAACCAGCTGATGTTATTATTTATAGTCCAGATATGGATGATTTTGGTAATTTTATTCGCTCAGGGTCTCGAAATAAATTCTATTCACAAGGAAATAGAATTAATTTTCAATTACCTGATATTATAAATGAGGCAACTAAAATATTGGATAATACCATACTTCAGATAGCAACACTTTATCAAAATAAAACACTAGATACTACAGAAACAAAATATACAGAAGAGTGCTTGAAGGCTATATCTGAGTATTATAAAAAAGAGCTATGAATACATTAAAATCTATATCTATCAGCAAAAAAAGTATATGAAAAAATCAATGGAGATTTTTCATGTTGGCTATTGCTGGTATAGATAAAGGAATAAGCTTACATGTAATAAGTTTAAAATAATGTTAATAATTATTATTTCTGCAATGGATTTATTTTAATATGATTGATAAAAAATAAGCCTTATTGGAGGGATAAAGTTTGAGGTTAATAATCGAATTTGATGGAATAATTGAACAAAATGGGTAGAGTTGAACAAAGCCAGAAAGAAATTTTTAAAAAATTCCTTTGTGATTATAAAGATAATAAAATGTCAGTTCTTGTTGGCGCTGGATTTTCAATGAATGTTTCTAATAAGTTTCTTTCATGGAGAACTTTAATGAAGGAAATTGCAGAATATATTTATAAAGATAAAATAGAGCTGCATTGTGAGAACTACATACACATTCATGGAAATGATGAAAACATTGATGAGATAAAAAATAAGTATATCGATACGATTCTAGATAATGAGGACTTTTTGCAACTTGCTTCAAAATACATTCAGAAAAAAGGGTATCGTGAGGCAATGGATTATTATATTGAGTGCCATACACCACAACTTGTTGTTTCATCAGAAAATGGTGATATAGAACTTAAAACAAGTAAGAGTATTTTAGGCACTGTTACAAAATCAGATTTATCTGTTCACAAATCTCTTCTTAGATGTCGTAGATTTCAAAATATATATACAACTAATTATGATAATGTATTGGAATTTACTTCAAAAGTTCTTTCAGAAGAAGAACCTTATTCGTCATATAATATAGTAGAATCAGGGAAAAAATTATCCGGTAATTTATCTCGTAATATCATAAAGATTCATGGAAGTATATGTGACGACAAGAATGACTTTCAGTTTGATGGTGATAGTCATCTTCGTTATATTATTGCTCAAGAAGATTATGATACGTATATGGAAAAACATGAAGCTTTTTCTTATTTAATGCGTATAGCTATGCTACAAGGAGTATTCTGTTTAGTAGGTTTTTCAGGAACAGATCCTAATTATCTTGCTTGGGTGCGATGGATGAGTGATATTTTGGATGTGGAAGATGATGATAAAATCTATCTATTAGATATTGAAGGAAAGGATATTCATGATGATTTAAGATTATTTTATTCAAATCATCATATTGTAGTAATTAATTTATGGAATGAAAATATTTTAAATCAGATACTGAAAGACTTCAGAGATTATGAGATTTATAAAGAAATTATCGATAATGAAGGATATCAACAGGCCAATAACAATATCATCTCAGTTTTGCTAGAGAAAAAAAAGCAATTTGAAAATGCAGATAATGAACTAAAACAAAAATTAGAGCCAGATATAGTAAAATATAGAAAGCTTATATTGGATAATTTCTTTAAATATCTGCAATCTTCTGATAGCGAGAATAGTTCACGGAGCTATATTTATAATGGTGGAGATACATCTTTAAATAGGGAAGATTGTAAGAATGATGAAAACTTAAAGCCTCAGTCTGATGTTATCAAACCTATTGAGCAATCTCTTAGTTTGGCTGAAACAAAAGCGAAATATTTTGATTACAGAAATTTATGGATATCAATAAGTGAACTAATAGAGGAGAATAAAGATTTACATGAGGTTATAAATAAATTACAAGAATTGAAATCTATTTGTAGATTTTCTAGAATCATTTTTCCACAAGAAAGGGTTATTAGTAGATTAATGACTAAAAAACAGTTAACAAGAGATAAAGCATATTTATTTGCTTTAGCTGTTTCTGATATTGGTCAGCTTCCAAGTTATTATAGGAATTATCATAATGATGATGTTGAATTGAATAAGCAACCTATTTGGATTCAATTAAAAGAACGCGAAGATACTTTACGTGGTTCTGCAGAGTGTTTTAAAGAACTGATTGATGATAGTAGTATATATGAACAAGTTCAGCGTCACCTGTTTCATCTAAATTTTCATGAAGCAAAAATACTTATAGATAACTGGAAAGCAGGAGATTATTGGATTCAGGCAAAAGCCATGAGAATGGCTGTCTATAATGATAATAAGAAAGATGCTCTTGATTTATTGGACGATGCGATTAAGAATGAAAAAAATCAATCAGAAAAACTATTTGAGGTTGTGATGGCTAATTTTATCTCTACGCAATGGCCAAATCCTTATAATATGGATGAATTCTGGAAATATGGATTAGAGGGCCAAGGAGATCTATTAAGAAGCATGATGTCAACTTTAAGAAAAATAGAAGAAAAACCACAAAGGCGTGGTTGGATTGGTACCACAACATATTTCGGAAATAATCATGGAGATTATGTTAAGAGTTTACGTATACTACAATTTATAATTGATTCTGGAATATATCTATCAATTCCTGGGAGCTATATTTTTGACATAGCATCATGGTATAAAGTATTCACAAATCTTTATGAGCATTTCCCTTATCCTTGTTTCTTTTATTCGATTCAATATAATGATAAAGAAGTTCAAAGGCGTATAGGTGAAGATTTAACATATAATGTCAAATTGCAAGATTTTGTACAAGACATATTGAAAAAATCTTTATATGCAATAGGTGATAAATTCACTCCATTATATTTAAAGAATGGAATGTTGAATATTATTGCAATAATGTATACTGCTGTGAATGAAGATGATTGGTTTGAACTGTTTAAGGAAACTGTATTTGAAAAATTGTTAGATAATCTTGGTAATATTCAAGATTATGATAATTGGGTTTTTAATACTAGATATGCTCTTGCCAATATTAGAAAACAAGAAAATGTGTATTATATCTTTATGCAGCTGATTGATCATTTTTCTAATAATGAAAAAATAGTTTCTGATTTAATTGTCAATAATTTGTCTGTTTATTTATTAGAGTCAAAATATAAATTAAATAGCATCCTTGATTTTCCTCGGGTATTACAAGCGGAGACATTGGATTTATTAGATTGTCTCAACAAATATAATATGCTCTCTAATAATTGTATAAAAGAAATATGTGAAACTATTATAAATACGTCCATAGATAATATACCTCATGACCGTATAGTATTATTTCAATTGGTAAATCTGACAATGCATAATACTGTAGCTCTTGATAAGATAAAAGAATGTTTCTTGTCAATGGATATTTGGCATTGTGGATTACTTAGTAATGAGGAGTTTGGATGGACAGAGCCTATGTATATCCGATTGAATCTTCTTAATAATAAAATAACATGGAATGACAATGAATTTGAGATTATAAAAGATAATCTTATAAATAATGTTTCTAAATACAATAAAGCTCACAAGACTCTTCATGAAGACACATTCATGAAATCAATTCAAGCGAGATATTTATCTGATATGCTGAAATATATTAATGGATTAAATAATAAAAGACGTATGGAACTCTCAGATGTATATTCTGAAATTGAAGGCTTATTAGCAGACAGACTAGAATATGCCAATAATATAGATCTTTTAATGTCAGAACAATCATCTGATGTAAATTATGCTTTAGGCAATATATATGAGGGTATAACTAATTATGGAATAGAAAAATATCGTAATGATATAGATTTCTTAATTGACAGAGCAATCTTAAAAACTCCAACAGCACTTACTTCAAACATAAGATGTATTTGGCTTATAATAAAAGAAAAAGGAGAAGATTTGATAGAGTTGGATTATAGCGATAAAATTATCAAACTGCTATCAGAATTTAAGAAATCTGAGGCATGGAATAGACTGGATTTACGTTTGGCATTTAATTATCTATATTCTATAGCAAAAAAAATGAAAGAACTTGGAATACAAAATGATGTAATTAGTTTTTGGATGGAGGATTCTTTTGTAATGAAATTTATCAAACTATAATTATAAAACTTCTCAGACCTATCTACTACAAAGTGGATAGGTCTGATTAAATCATATAATTATAAGTGCTTATAAAGTAAGTTGTCAAATAATTTTTATTATAAAAAAATCTCTCAACTATTATAGTATTTTGAAAAATTAGAATTTCATATATTATCAGTAAATGTATTGGATAAAACATATAAAATACATACTTACCTTTATGTGCTTTTATAAATCCTCTTGTCCCATTATACAGATATAGAAACATGCAAGCTATTACAGTGCCAATCACTCCATAGTGCATCATCAAAACAAATATGCAAAAAAACTGCATACCTCTACTATATGGGAAAGAGTGACCATATCCATTAAAAAGGTAAAATATAACAGTAATAAGAATTCCTATCCACTCATAATCCACTCCAAGCAAAGAAGCTAGTCCGGCCATGCCAAGTGTCCAAATAAATCCCAGTACCAGACTACGTTGCAGAAGATTTTCAAGAACCATCAGCGTGGCCACTCCCAAAGCCAGTGTAAACATCACATTATGTGTCCCGTCAGCACCATTCAGCAGATACCATGGTACTTCACTGATTACGGCAAAGCCCAACAAGGTAAAAAAATACCTATACCTGTTTCTGGTATGAATAAACCCTTCCGCTATCAGTAAGGCAAACACAGGAAAAGCGATGCGCCCTACACAGCGCATCGTTTCGTATAATACGGTACTATCATCCATCAGATAGAGAGCAATATGGTCTATCACCATGGAAATCATGGCAATGACTTTCAGAGTACTGCCGCTAAGTCCAAATGCCGGTTTTAAGGTCATATTCATAAATTATATATTTAACTGAAACCAAGAAGTTCCTTTACCATATCCTCCACTTCCTGGTTCACACGCTTGAAGTTACGGTTGAGCAGGATTTCCTTCTCTTTATCATTCCTGAACTCATATATTTTTGGAAGAGGAACATAATGCTTTTCCTCGTCCTTAATCTTATTCATGTCAAAGTGCGTCTTGCAGAAATACTTGGTGGTCTTGAACTCTTCCGACTGCTCGATGTCAAAATGGTCAAGCATACTGTCATCAGTAGCCGTAAAGTCACGTGCCGCCTGTCCGGCCAGCCAGCCGGTAGCCATATCAGCAATCTTGGCTGCAGGAACCAGAAAGTCCATCTTCTCAGAGATTGTGGTTGATACCTTGTGGTCATTGATGGAAATGGAACGAGAGGTCTGCTTTGCCTTTCCGAATACATCATTCTGTGCCCACTCCAGCGTCTCCTTGTTACGTGCCGCACCCATGAAGATATTACCGCAGGTGGTGATAATCTTCTGCATACCGACCTTGCCGTAGTCTGCTTCCAGCTGTGGAAGCTCCTGGAAACCTAAAGTCACGGCAACCTTATTGGAACGAGCCGTACCGATAAGACGGTCTATCTTGTGAAAGTACAGTGTCGGAAGCTCATCCACGATGATGCTTACTGGGATGTTCCCCTTTGAGTTTACCCTTGTAATAAGTCGGTTCAGAACCAGGGCATTCAGAGAGCCGATAACCTGTTCCTTTTCCGGGTCATTGGCAATTACCAGATAACTCGGATTTGCCCTGTCAGAAATCTTCAGGTCAAAATCATCCCCGGTGAATACCCAGTAAGCTTCCGGAGACACAAGACGTGCGGCATTTACACGAAGTGTACCAACCATACCTTCCAGCTGGTCATTTGCCTTGTTCTCGTAAGCACTCTTGAAAGGAGCCATCAGCGAAGCAATCCTGTCATCCTGCATCAGGATATTGAATACCTGGTCGTATGGTCTCCCAAGAAATGAAAGCACATGCGGCATATCCGAAAACTCTCCGGTTACGGTATCCGGTTCCACCTCATTGCCATGCTCGTCCTCATACCAGCACCTCTGAATCAGAATCTTCCTGCCGGTCCTGTCCTTATAACTGTATCCGTTCAGGTCCACAAACATACGGTCCTCGTCAGTCGATACGTCATTGCCGTTCTCATCCACGAAATCAAGCACCACATTGCCGTCCTTGTCGATGGCATTGAAGTCATCCCAGTTGCGTATGACAATCTCCAGCTTCTTTCCCTCCAGTGATATGAAACGCTTCAGTTTCCTGCCGTTCCTGAATCCTACCGGATGGAAGTTTACAAAGAAATAGATGATGGCAGCCAGGAAGTTTTCCGCAGAATTAGTGAAGAATGCTTCCGATCCGCCCTTCTTCTCTCCACCTCCCTTGTTGAGCGAGGCCAAAAGAGTAGCCGCCGTTTCAGAAGCGGCAGCCAAATCGGGGATATATTTCCGCTGAATCGGATTGATACGGTTGGAGTATTCCACATCGGTAAAATTTACTATACGGAATCCGCAGTTCTGAGGCAGTTTACCAGCTTTCCTGTTCTTACAGTACTGATAGAAAAGCGTCTGTGCAAGTGTCGGAAACTTGAAGTCATATACCATCATGGCAAATCCCTTTGCTGAATGCTGCCTGATGAACGGGTCAATGATACCGAAAGACTTACCCGAACCCGGCGTACCCAGTACAATCGTGCCACGGAACGGATTGATGATATTGATCCATCCTTTGTGCATTTTCTTTTTCCAGTAGTATATCATTGGAATGTTCACCGAATAATCATTGCTGACCAGTGTTTCAGACTGCTGGAACGATTCGTTCTCAAAATTGAAACGGTCCTCACCAACCTTGTAGTTGTAATACTTGGCAATCCCGTCCAGTCCCTGATGTACCAGCATGGTACCGACTACCGAACAGACCGCATACATAAGCCTGTTGGCCGGAAATCCCAGCCAGCTGAACCCGAAACTCATGCCGTGGAATACAAAACAAAGCCCTACAAGTGTCAGACCGGCCAACACAGGATAGATGACCATTGTCCTTACATTGAACTTCAGTGACTTTTCTGCTTTTGTACCGATACAGACAATACAGATGCATATCAGTTCGGCCACCTTGCATCCCGATACGGAATTGAATACCCTGAACCGTGCCAGCAGGTCGAGTACGAACTGTGTAACCCTGTTGTCTGCCGTAACAGGCAGATTCATGATGATTTCAATAATCAGAAAGATATAGATGCAACTCCTGAAGTAGTTGTACATCTGCTGCTGTTCCCTTGTCTCCTCAAATGCCATACGCTCTAAATGTATATGAATTTGCTAAAATGGAACCTTTAGACCCAACAGCAGACCGTTGCGGAAGGTATCCCCATGCAGGAAGTTCACATTGTTCTTCTGTATGACAGAGAACTCCAGTCCGCTGCGGAACACATAGCTGTATTCAAATCCGGCCTCCAGTCCGAAGAAGAACTTCTTCTGTACCGCACCGAACTGAGGCCCCAGACGAAGGCGCATCATGCCGTTCTTGTACCGTGCCAGACGGTGCTTGTAAACCATACCGCCATCCCAGAAATATCCTTTCCAGAAATTGTGACATACCGGCTTCTGCCAGTGATTCCCGACCTCACCGTATACTTCGACCGCATTTCCGTATGAAAGCGGATACTCATAACCCAAAGTGGCATTCAGCGTACTTGGAAAAAGGAATCCGGCATTGACGGAAACCTTTCCGGTCTGTGCCGATGCACCGATGGATGCAACCGAGCAAAACAGAATGAACAGAATCTTCTTCATGGCCTATCTTTTTATGGAATGATCAATATAATAGTAGGGGTAATAGTCGGCACCGTCCAGAATATCCGAGTCGAAGCCGTCCGCATTGAGAATGTCCTCATACTCGATGGTGAGTACCACCACACGTCCGCTTATCTGGTTCTCGGAAATCTCCAGACGGAGCACCTTCTCTTCAGGGAAAGTGAGCTTCGGAATTACAAGCACATTCCTATAATCCTTCCTGAACTTACGGGTGTTGTTCATGGAGAATACCGGAGTAAGCTCTATGGTCTGTGAGTTGGTTGCCTTTGTTTCCTTTTTGTCAGTAAGTTTTACCCTTATTTCCTCGATGTCGTATGCAATTCTGGTCCTGTTCTTCAGCGTATAGTCCAGAAAGAAATAGTCACCGATGGAATAGATGTTGTTGATGTATGCCCTTATTCCGTTTTTGTCTGATACAATCTGGTTGAACTTTCTTCTGCTTCCATAGACAGCCCAGGCATATCGTGCAATCTCGGCCATCGGCATGGAAACCTCCGGATTGATATAGGACTGTGTCTCATTGTAGGATACATTGTAGATGGTAGAAGCACAATCCGGTGATTCGGTATAGAGAATGTCATACTGGGCAATATGACGCTCACCGATAATGGTGAGTGTACCCAGCAGTTCGTTTTCCTTGTAACCTTCCGACGATATGGAATCATTCTCCAGATAAGGCTTGATGCGGACGATATTGTCTGTACACTGGTTGCCTATAATTTTAGTAGTGGAAATATCCACCATTTTGATGTTCTCAGGCATGACAATGTGCGTGGTCACTTCCCGGTTGATATATATCTTCTCGTTGGCCGACAGATGTACGGCTATGCCTGTGATAAGGCATATTATCAGGAAAATTCTGGTTTTCATATTGAGTAATCTTTATAGTTTATGAATGGTACTGTTATAATCGGATATAAACGCAATATTAAGTAGCGGTATATTAGCGTGCATCCTCCGAATTTATCAGATAAACAATAGTATTGTACTTGATTTTCGCCTTGTTCTTTCTGATATTGGAAGATATGGCAGAAGTTGCAGAGTTATACATATTCTGCAGTGACTGGAGGGCAATGGCCTCCGTAGAAATACCGGTACCGTAACCGTCACTGGATTCAAAACTGATATTCTGCTGTACCGTATTGGAACCTGCATCCTTCATAAAATCACGGAATGCCGATTCAGGCACATAGAAACCTTCCATACCGTCATTGTCAAATACAGAAAGCTTGACCTTGATGAACCTGTCGCCGATAAGGATACTGGTTATGGAAGCCCTGACACGCTGCTGTCCGAAACCTGTTACCGTTCCATAGAGATAAGTTCCCTTTTTCAGCCTTGTACCGCTTACCGTCACATCGTCCAGAAGCTTGAACCGCAGACGTGTACCTTCATGCGCCTTTGTAGTCTGGTCAATCATGGCACGTATCAGCTTGTTTTCGGCAAATTCATCCGGAGCAGTAACTGTATTGAACCTGTCGGCATTGGTGTCATCAGACTTGATTACCAGACTCGGACGGTTGCGTTCCCTTTCCTCCTGACGTACTCTGGCTATGGAATCAGCCCTGTGCTTTCTTTCCGCTTCCTCTGCTTCCGGGTCTTTGATACCCAGTCCGCTTTCAATGGCCTTCTGCCGTTCATAGCTCCTTCGCTGAATCTCTTCAAGGTCACGTGCAAACTCGTCCTGTGAGGAATAGCCCATACCTCCGTAACCCGTTTCACTGTTTCCTGAAGGACCGTTTCCGTAAGCATATGCATTGATATGCTTTCTTGATTCGGCAAGGGAACGCTCCAGTTCTTCAAGTTCCCTCTGCTGTCGCTGTCTTTCAGCTTCGGCTGCATCCAGACGGTTCAGCTCTTCCTCGCTGTAGCCGTGTTCCAGTTCCTCCTTCTTCTGTTCTTCCTCCCCGATACCGCTTACGGCTGTGAAGGCATCCTCGTCACCGAAACGTCTGGACATCTCATACATCTTGTCTCCGGCTTCCTCGGCATTAGCCTGGGGAAGTTCCATGTTGATACGGTCTGTTGCTACCGTTCCGGCAGTTTCCTCACCGCCGGAGAAGGTCTGCATCATAAAGTATACCAGTGCGCACAGCGGAACGAATATGACCAGCGGAAAGATATACTTGGGCTGTTTGAAATTAATCTTAATCATGGGTTATCATTGTTTTTAATGGATTTGACTATATTTTCCAGCTGCCGGTATTTGAGGATGATCCGCAAGGAATCCTCACGGCTCTTTACAGGTATGGCAATCATGGAGTCCAGTTCATGACGCAGTAACTGTCCCTTCACCGTCATGTCCGTCAATACACTGCGGTGAATGTCCTTGTTTGCCTGGATGGTACGGAATCCCTGAAACACCGGTTCCATTGCGGCTATCGAACTGACATCCGGCTCACTCTGTTTCCCGTTGCCGGAATCTATGGCAACGGTACTGACAAGCAGTAGAAGCAGTGTCCCTGCTACACCTGCGAATGTCGTTTTCGGATGTTTAGCCGCCCATCTGTTGGCCAGTCTGATTCTTGCGGCCAGACGGTATCTTGTTCCGATGACACCCAGTTTGGGCTGCAACCACGACCTGACAAGCAGATGCGTTTTCAGACGGCTTTCCTGTATCTTTTTTCTGAATGATTTCATAATATCAGTATATCAATAGTCCAAATCCTTGTTTTCAAGAGTCCTCCAGCCGGTAATGAGCAGACCGTGCGGATTGTTCCTTGTCCTAGGTACGGACTCGATGTAACCTGTTGTCACCATCGAGCGTCTGATGTCCCTGGTCCTGCGCTTGATAAGCTGCGTACCGTAATAGGTAAACTTCCGTTCATGTTCGTCAAACTGAATGGAGTCACACATGATGGTGCAGACAGCCGAAGATGAAATGATGTCCGAGTAGAAACCGTTCTCGTCC
>OLSM01002358.1_pt1 | contig 12317 bp, 8 predicted proteins | sample 1672721 | NCBI WGS metagenome assembly OLSM01 (sample SAMEA3136717, study PRJEB25190) | human gut metagenome | reverse complement strand
GGCTGCGCTCCCTGGCCTGGGTGCTGGGCGGCATCGGCCTTTGCCTGCTGCCCTGCGGGGCCGCGTTCCTGGTGCCTGCCAGCGCCTTGGCCCGCTACGCCGTGCTGCTGGGGATGTTCTTCCTGCTCCAGCTGGGGTGCAGCTTGTTCTCCACCTGCGCCATCTCCCTCATCCAGGCCCGCACCCCAGAGCGCCTCATGGGCAAGGTGATGTCCTGTGTGTTCACTCTGTCTCTGTGCGCCCAGCCCCTGGGCCAAGTGGTGTATGGGTTCCTGTTTGACCAGTTCTCCCAGGCGGTGTACTGGGTGCTGCTGCCCAGCGGGCTGGCGCTGTGGGCGGTGGGAATAGGGTCCCGTCATTTCTTCAAAAGCCTGGAAAAAACCTGACAAAAAAGAAGCCCTTCCACAAGGAAAGGGCTTCTGGCGTATTTACAGCTTTTTTTAGGCGTTCATGCGCTTCAGGGCGTTGCTGCGGATGAGGTAGCGCAGCACGTTGCAGGCGCCCCGCTGGAGCTCGGCCAAGGTCAGGCCGCCCTTGCGGTAGGACTCCAAAGCGGAGGGGTCGGGGGTGCCGGCGTGGTCAATGGCGCCGGGCATCAGCACGTCCACCTGGGCGCGGATGCGGTAGGCGCTGTCCCACAGGTCGGGGAAGTCCGGGTCGGGAGAGGAGCGCATCCACCAGTCGGTGATGACAACGCCCTCGTAGCCCCACTCGCCGCGCAGCACGGTGGTGCACAGGTCGTAGTTGTAGTGGCTCCACACGCCGTTGATTTTGTTGTAGCTGGACATGATATTCTGGGGCTTGCCCTCGGCAATGCAGATTTCAAAGCCCTTCAGATAGATTTCCCGCAGGGCCCGCTGGGACACCTGGGAATCGTTGTAGGCGCGGTTGGTCTCCTGGTTGTTGCAGGCAAAGTGCTTGGGGCAGGCGGAGACGCCGTTCTTCTGCAGGCCGCGGACCATGGCGGCGCCGGTCTTGCCGCTTACCAGGGGGTCCTCGGAGAAGTACTCAAAGTTCCGGCCGCACAGGGGGTTGCGGTGGATGTTCATGCCGGGGCCCAGGAGCATATCGCTGCCCTTCATCACCATCTCACGGCCGTGGGCCTGGTAGAGGCTCTCCACCAGCTGGGGGTTCCAAGCGCAGGCCAAAGCCGTGCCGCAGGGCAGCAAGGAGCAGTAGTACTGCAGCCGGATGCCGGAGGGGCCGTCGGTGGTGGTGGCAGGGGGCACGCCCAAGGCCCGCAGGCTCTCGGTGATGCCGCCCAGCACGCCGGCGTTGCCCAGGGCGCCCAAAGAGCTGCCCATGATATAGTCGCCGTGGCTCAGGGCCTCCAAGTCCTCGGGAGTGAGCTGGGCCACAAAGTCCTCCATAGAGGCCAGGCCGTCGGCCACGTCCTGGAGCTTGATGCCCTTGTCTCCGGTGAAGGGAATCTCCTGGGGCATATTCTCCACAATGCGGTCCTTCAAGGAGCGGGTGGCCTGGGGCACAGGCTCGTAAGCCACCTGGCCGTCCTTGTTGACCATGCGCTCAAAGGGCACCACCGGGGCGCAGACCTCTTCCAGCTGGGAGAGCACCCGCAGCTCCGGCACAGTGACGGCGCCCTGCTTCTGGGCGGCGCGGACATCGGAGCCCACATACACGGCGTAGTCACCGGCCTCCAGCACCCAGGCGTCCTTGTGGCCGGTGGCGCCGGAGTCGTCAAAACTGGCCAGGTTGTTCACAGGGAACTTCATATCCAGCACCTGGCATTCCCCGGGCTGGAGCAGCTTGGTCTTTTCATAGGCGCACAGCACCCGGGCTGCCTTGCCCAAAACGCCCTGGGGCGCGGCGCCGTACACCTGCACCACTTCCTTGCCGGCGTAGTCGCCGGTGTTCTTCACGGTGGCTTTCACCCGGACGATGTCGCCGCACAGCTTCACCTGGACATTCTCCAAAGCGAAGGTAGTGTAGGACAGGCCAAAGCCAAAGGGGAACTGGACCTTGTCCTGGGCGAAGGTCTCGAAGTAGCGGTAGCCCACGTAAATGTCCTCGGCATAGACGTTGGCGTCGTTGCCCAGGAAGTTGGAGGCGCTGGGATGGTCCTCATAGCGGTAGGAGATGGTGTCGGTGAGCTTGCCGCAGGGAGTTACGGCGCCGGTGAGCACATCGGCCACAGCGTTTCCACTCTCCATGCCGCCCTGCCACACCACCAGCGCGGCGGAGATGGGATACTCCTCCAGCCAGGCCAGGTCCATGATGCTGCCGGAATCGATGAGCACCACGGTCTTCGCGAAGGCGCCTGTCACCTGGGTGAGCAGCTTCCGCTCCGCCTCGGTGAGGTAATAGCTGCCGGGCTCCAAGGTGTTCTCCCGGTCCTCGCCGGCGGCGCGGCCGATGACCACCACGGCGGTCTGGCAGCGGCTGGCGGCCGCCTGCACCTGGCTGTCCTCCAGGGGCATCTCCTCAAAATAGCGGGGCCAGTTGCCCCAGAAGCCCATAAAGGGCTGGTTTTCCTCGCTCCACTTGGCGTAGGTCTGGGCCAGCTCCTGGTCCACCTGGACGCCGGCGTTCCCCAGGCCCTCCATCAGGTTGACGGTATAGGGCGGGTTCACATCGCCGCCGGAGCCGTAGCCCACGTAGAAGTAATCCAGCTGCACCCGTCCAAACACAGCCACGGGGGCATCCTTCTGCAGGGGCAGGGCGCCACCCTGGTTTTTCAGCAGCACAATGCCCTCGGCGGCCGCCTGGCGGCACAGGGCGGGCAGGTGTTCCTCAATCACTTTCTCACCAAAGACCGGCTTGCGGGTTTCCTGCATCAGCTGGTCCAGGTTATCCAGAAACTCCGGGGGTATCTGGTCCAAGATTTCCTTGGGGATATTGTTGATATCCATGTTTATTCCTCCTTTGTTTTCTTTAAAAAGTCTTACTGCTATTATCTTACCCTATCCCTTTCTGGGCGTCAAGAGCGGCTCTTTACGCCAGAAAACTCTTTCGCATAAAGAAAAGCCCGGATACAAGCGCATCCGGGCTTTCCCCCAAAAAAGGGAATTTCATCAAACTGTAGGCGTTCCCAGCGATTAGCCCTTCACAGCGCCAATGGCAATGCCTTGGACGAACCACTTCTGCACGAAGGGGTAAATCACCATGATAGGCAGCACGCCCATCACAGTCAAGGCCATACGCACAGCCGTAGAGGGCAGCTCCGCAGCGTTCATGTTGCCGCCGCCTTGGGCCTGCTGACGCAGCTGGTCCAAGTCACGCTGGATCTTCTGCAGCAGCACCTGGATACTGAACAGGTTGTCATCGTTGATGTAGTACAAGCCATTCATCCAGTCATTCCAATAGGCCAGGCCAACCAGCATGCCAATGGTGGCAATGATGGGCAGGGCCATGGGAAGCACAATCCCGTAGAGGATGCGGAACTCGTTGGCGCCGTCAATCCGGGCAGCCTCGATAACAGCATCGGGGATGTTCTGGGTGAAGTAGGTACGCATCATAATGACGTTGAAAGCACCCATCATCAGGCCGGGGATCAACAGGGCCCACAGGGTGTTGCGGATGTGGAAGGTCTGGGTCCACATCATGTAAGAGGGCACCAAGCCGCCAGAGAACAGCATGGTGAAGAACAGGTAGAACGCAAACCCGTTCCGGCCGGGCAAATCGCGGCGGGAGAGGGGATAGGCGTACAGGGTGGTGAGCAGCAGGTTGCACACAGTACCAACCGCGGTAATCAGGAAGGAAATGCCATAACCGCGGATAACCGAGGTGGAGTCTGTCAACAAGTACTCATAAGCGTAGGTGCTGAACTTAGCCGGGAAGAAACTATAACCGTTGCTAATCAGAACCTGTTCATCCGTGAAGGATGACATAATCAAAAGGATAAAAGGAGCCACTGCGCAAATGCTGAGAAGGGCCAGCAAGACATTGGCGAAAATTTGGAAGCCTTTTCCTTTTTCTACCATTTTCTGCTACCTCCTTCTTAAAACAGCGCACTGTCACCGTCCAGCTTGCGGACGACCAGGTTCGCGGAAACCACAAGGATAAAGCCCACGATAGACTGGTACACGCCTGCAGCGGAGGACATGCCGATGTTGTTCGTAGTCATCAAGCCACGATACACGTATGTATCAATGGTCTGGGTTACATCGATCAGGGGGCCAGAGTTCTGGGGCACCTGATAGAACAGGCCGAAGTCGGAACGGAAGATGCCGCCCAGGGCCATCAGGGTCAGGATGATGATGGTGGACTTCAGGCTGGGCAACGTGATGTTCCAAATCTGCTGCCAACGGTTGGCGCCGTCCACCACAGCGGCCTCATACAGGCTGTGGTCAATGCCGCAAATGGTGGCATAGTACAGAATCATGTTGTAGCCCAGGCCCTTCCAGATGTTGATAATCACCAGGATAACCGGCCAATACTTGGGCTCGTTATACCAGTCGATGGCGGCATTCTCGCCAAACAGGGGCTCCAAGATACCATGGTTGATGAAGCCGTTGCTGGTGCTCAGGAAAGCGAAAGCCAGATAGCCGACGATAACCATGGAGATCAGGTAGGGGATGAGGATAACCGTCTGGTACAGCTGCTTGGCGCCCTTGCTCTTCACCTCGTTGAGGATGATGGCCACGGCGATAGCCAGCACTGTGCCCAGCACAATGAACACAAAGTTGTACAGCAGCGTGTTCCGCGTCATAATCCAGGCGTCATTCGTACGGAAAAGGAACTCGAAGTTCTCCAGCCCACACCAGGGGCTCCCGTAAATACCATCTCTGGCATTGTAGGTCCGGAAGGCAATCTGAATACCAAACATGGGGATGTAACAGTTGATAAACAGATAGACAGCGCCGGGCAAGAACATCAAGTAGAGGGGCCAGAAACGCTTTAGCGTTTTTCCGACTCTCTTCATATACATGCCTCCTCTTAAAATGTTTTTATTTTTGGAAAAAGGCGGGCCGGGATACTCCCGCACCCGCCTTTTTTCCAAATGTACTTTGTTACGAGTTAGGCAAAAGCTTACTCGGCAGCCTCAGAAGAAACTTCGGAAGTATCGCCATCCTCAGCGGAATCGCCCTTGGTAGCCAGGAACTCATCCAGCTGACGCTGCTTCTCAGCAACGATTTCGTTGATACCGGCAGCTTCCAGGTCAGCGTTGAAGGTGTCGATCTCAGCAGGATCCATGGTGCCCCAGCGCAGAGCGTTGTTGTACTGAGAAATCACGTTGTTCACAGCGGTGACCTGGTTCTGCACGCTGCTGGAGTCCCAAGAGAAGCCCATAGCGGGGCTGACAATACCGGTGGTGTTGAACTCTTCCAGCTGCTCCCACAGGTCGGCTTCGTTGCCTTCCCACACGGGGGTGATGCGCTGGTTGGGCCAAGACCAGTCCACAGAGGAGTAACCGCTGGTGTTGGGGTCAACGCCTTCGGGAGTGCTGATAAAGGTCTCGGTGTCATCGGTGTAATCCCAGTGCACGCCCTGGATACCGTTGATGAACAGGTTGGACACTTCGGGGTTGGTGTACATGAGATCCCACAGCATCATAGCCTTCTCGGGGTTCTCGGAGCTCCAGGGGATGATGAAGGAGTTGCCGTTGGCGCAGCCGGTGTACTTGATGTTGTCTTCGTACAGCTTCATGAAGACGACTTCCTTGCCGGTGGACTTGTAGTTCTCGTACTCCTTGCCGGGCTTCCAGTTCTCAATCATAGCGAAGCCGTTGCCAGCCAGCAGGTTGTTCTCGGTGCTGGTGGTGATGTCAGGCATGATCAGGCCTTCCTGGTTCCACTGATACATCCGCTCGCAGTACTCGCGGTAGCTGTCGGTGGCATGCAGGCTGACGACCTCAGTGCTGTCAGACTCGATGATGTTCTCCAGAACACCCAGGCTGTCGTCCAGGGGGTCGATAGGCAGGGTCTCCTGATAGCCGCCGCCGGCCCAAGTGGAAACCACAGGATACATATCGGGATAAGCCTCGTGGACCTGCACCAGAATCTCGTGCATGTCATCCCAAGTGCCCACTTCGGGAACCGTGATGCCCAGCTCGTCCACGATGTCCTTCCGCATGGAGAAGCCGCTGTTGCGGGAGGTGTCCTTCTGGTCAGGCAGAGAGTACAGCACACCGCTGAAGTAGTTGGCCTCCAAGTCGGTGGGGTTGATCACTTCCAGAGCGCCCTGGCCCCAAATCTGCACCAGGTCATCCAGGGGGGTAGCCCAGGAGTTCCGCACGCAGGTGGACAGCTGGCCGGACAGGTTGTTGTAGTTGAGCAGGTCGATCACTTCGCCAGAGGACAGGGCCAGGTTGATCTGGTCGTTGTCCTGGCCGCGAACCAGCTCCACCTCAACGCCAATCAGATCGCGGGTGATGTCGCTGACAGCAGCGGCAACCTCGTTGCAGTCCTCGGTTTCAGCGGAACCAGTGTTCCAAACCACCAGTTTGGTCACTTCGCTGGTATCGGTGCTGCCAACGGGCTGATAGTCACCCATGTCAACAGAATCGCCCTCGGCAGAGCTGGAAGTACCGCCATTTTCTGCGGTGCTGGAGTTGTTCCCGCCGCCGCTGCAAGCAGCCATGCCGACGGTCAACAGGCCGGCCATCAGAATGGCAGCAGCCCGTCTCCACAGTTTAGTCATTTTTACCTCGACTCCTTTCATCCTTCCAAAGTTTTTCATGGAAGTTACAAATATTATAACGTTTGCCTAGGCAATGTTTCTATCAATTTTCCGTTTTCGGCTGTTGAGAATCCTACTACATTCACATTCTGTTCAAAAATGAATGTTGAGAATCCGACTTTTGTATGTTGATTTTCCGACCACAAATTGCCCTATTTGGCTTTACAGCGTCCCGGCTTTATGATATAATCGCTAAAAAGGAGGCTTGACTGATGGGGCAGATGGGGCATTTGTTCAAAAAGCGCAAAGCTGTTTCCTTTCGCGGCACCGCGATGCTCTCTTTAACGGTAATTGTTATCCCGCTGTTTATCGCTGTTATCATTTTTGACAGCTATACCGTGTTTCAAGAACAGGCCTCCCTGCGGGAATCCCGGGAGAACACGCTGCGTATGTACCAGATACAGTGGGAGGAAACTTTGGAGATAGTGGAGACGTTTCTCTCCGAGTCCATCGCCATGGATTCCAACTTTAGCGCCGCCACTTTTTCCGATTCCCTTACCAACACCCACCTGGCCGCCTATCAGCTCTCTGAGCAATGCCGCACTTTTTTGCAGGCTTATGACATGGTAGAGGCGTTTTTCTTTTATTCCCGCCCCTACGACTACCACCGGCTCACCTATTTGGATTCTTACGACCTAGGGGATATCAGCCACCTGTGGAACGTGGTGGAGACGGCCTCCCTTGCCAACAAGACGGTTGCCATGTGGACCAAGGTGGAGCTCTCCGACCGGACCGTGCAGTTCTTTATATATGTATACCGTCACACGGTAATTGCCGCCATGGTAGACCCCGCCTCGTTGGACAGCGTGGGCCTGGGGGAGAACGAGTACATCTACTTCACCCAGCTGGATGGCGCCCCCTACTATCCCCCAGCCTCCCTTGGCGGGGAGGAACTCCCCGCCGCCGGCGCCCAAGGGGGCCAGCGGTTCCTGCGCACCGAGGACGGGCAGCGCTATGAGCTCACCTCCCTGCCCCTCTCCCGGGATATGGGGTTCATCCAATACGCCAGCCCGGCCCAAAGCTTTTGGGAGCAGCTGAGCCCCATCCAAATTTTGCTGCTTGCCATCACCCTGGTGCTGCTGGCGTCCATCCCCCTGTGCTGGATCATCCTCCACCGCAGCCTGCTGGAGCCTGTGGGCAGCCTGACCCAGACCATCCGCTCCATTCAGGACGGGGACACGGAAATCCGGGTGCCCCAGGACTCCCGCATCCAAGAGGTCAACCAGATTGCCCAGACGGTAAACGCCATGCTGGACACCATCCGCCAGCAGAAGATAGACTCCTACGAGCAGCGCCTGGCGGCCCAGCACGCCCACCTGCAATATCTGCACTTGCAGATACGGCCCCACTTCTTCTTAAACAGCCTGAACCTGGTGTACTCCCTGGCAGAGGAGGAAAAGTACGGTGCCATCCAAGATTTGGTGCTGGACCTCTCCACCTACCTGCGCAGCATCTTTAAGGATGACAGCAAGCTGGTCACCTTGGAGGCGGAGCTGGCCTCGGTGGAAAGCTACGTGCGCATCCAGCGGGCCGGGGCGGAGTACCCGCCCCAGCTGCACCTGCTTTTGGACGCGGAGACTTCCCACCTGCTGGTGCCGCCTTTGAGCCTGCTCACCTTTGTGGAGAACTCCTTCAAACACTCCCAGCGCCAGGATTCCCCCTTGGAAATCCGCATCAAGTGCACCACCCTCCCCGGGGAGGGCGGCTACCTGTACATCTCCATCAGCGACAACGGCGGCGGCTTTTCCGCCGAGGCGTTGCATGAGCTGAACTCCCCCGCCCAAGAGGGCAATATCTACACCGACCAGCATGTGGGCATCTCCAATATCCGCCACAGGCTGCGGCTGCTCTACGGCCCCACGGCAACGGTGCTGTTCCGCAACCTGACAGGCGGCGCCTGCGTGGAGCTGTTCTTACCCATTGAACGTGACGAAAACACGGGAGGCATATCAACATGACCGTTTTGCTTGTAGACGACCAAATCCGCATTCTCAGCGGGCTTATCTCCGGCCTGGATTGGGACGCCCTGGAGGTCAGCTCCATCCGCACCGCCACCAACGCTGCCCAGGCCAAAATCATCCTCCAGGAAGAGCACGTGGACATCCTTCTGTGCGACATTGAGATGCCCGGGGAAAACGGTCTCTCCCTGCTGCGCTGGGCCAGGAACCGCAACATGGACTTTGTCTGCGTGTTCCTCACCTCCCACGCGGACTTCCTCTACGCCAAGGAGGCCATCCAGCTGAACTGCTTCGACTACATTCTGCAGCCCGCCCGCTACGATGAAATCCAGGCCACGGTGGCCAGGGCCATCGCCCGGGTGAAGGACACCAGCGCCGTGAAGGAGCTGCTCCACTACGGCGCCATCGCCAAAAGCCAGGAGGCCGCTTTGTTCCAGAACTTGTTCAGCGACTGGAGCGCCGGCAAGGAGCTTTCCATCAGCGCTTTGCAAAGCGTGCTGCAAAAGCTGGGCCGCGACCTGCGCCCCGAAAGCCAGTGCTTTGTCATCTGGGGCCACCTGCTGCGCTGGCACGCCGAGCCCTGGCCTACCCAGGATTGGGTCTACGCCCTGAACAACATGGTCAACGAGGTGTACGAGGACGCCCAGTGCGGCATTTTGCCCTTCTCCATCGACCGCACCTCCCTGGGCTGGTTTATCTACGCGCCCCAGGGGGATTTTCCCGACACCAACACGCTGCTGGCCCCCTTGAACAAGGCCTACCTGGCCATCTCCCAGCACATGCCCTGCGACCTGGCCTTTTACGTCAGCCCGGTGATTCCCCTAAAGGAAATCAACAGCCAGGCCGCGCTGCTGCTGGATGCCAAGCAAAACAACGTGCTGCGGGAAAGCGGCATCTTCTGCCCCACCCAGCACCGGGACAAGCTGCACATGGAGAAGTTTTTGGACACCACCCAGCTGCGCCGCTGGGGGCTGCTCCTCTCCCAGGGGCTGGGGCCCACGGTGCTGGAGGAGGCCCTGGCCTATCTGGACACCTTGGTGGAAACGGGGGAAATCGACCAGCGGGCCCTGCGGAACTTCTGGATTCAATTCCAGCAGGCGGCCCTAAACGCCGCCTTGGCCAAGGAGATGGATTCCCACGATCTGCTCCAGGCCATTGAGCAGGGGGACAAGGCGGGCTCCCTCCAGGAAATCCAGGCGGCTTTGCGCACCTTGGTGGAGTATTTCCCCCAGGCGGGGCAGCCCTCGGACAACGAGAAAAAGCTGGTGGAGCAGATACGAGGCTACGTGGAGGACAACCTGGACCAGTCCCTCACCGTCAACGACGTGGCCACCGCCTTGTTTATGAACGGGGACTACCTCTCCCGGCTGTTTAAAAGCGAGACGGGCACCTCCTTAAAGGAGTACATCCTCCAGCGGAAAATGGAGGCCGCCCGGCTGCTGCTGACCACCACCCAGCTGCCTGTCAGCGTCATCGCCTCCCGGCTGGGGTACGACAACTTCTCCTACTTCTCCCAGGTCTACCGGCGGTGCATGGGCATCTCCCCCTCGGACGAGCGGAAAAAGAAATAAGCCCAAGGGCTGCCCCAGGGCGGCCCTTTTCATTATAAATAATAGGAAAAATCCGGCTGCCTTGCAAGCGGCCGCCACAGGAGGAATCTCTCATGAACACACCTGCCAGCTCCATCCGCCCCGGCCAGCCCTGGCTGGACACCCAGGGCAAGCGCATCCAGGCCCACGGCGGCTCTGTGATGTACCTGGACGGCACCTATTATTGGTATGGGGAAAACAAGGAAAAAACCGACGGCAAAAACGGCATTTGGCACTGGGGCGTGCGGTGCTACGCCTCCACCGACTTGTACAACTGGGAGGACAAGGGACTTATCATCCCCCCGGAGCCAGAGGACCCCAACTCCTCCCTGCACCCCAGCGCCAGCATGGACAGGCCCCACATCCTCTACAACCAGCGCACGAAAAAGTTTGTCTGCTGGCTGAAAATCATGAACCGGGACAAGACCCAGACGGAGACCGTGCTGACGGCGGACCACATTCTGGGCCCCTACACCAAGGTGCGGGAGGGCCTGCGCCCCCTGGGCATGAGCGCCGGGGACTTCGACCTGGCGGTGGCACCGGACGGCAAGGCCTACTACTATTTTGAGCGGGTCCACTCGGAGACCATCTGCGCCGACCTCACCGATGACTACACCGACGTCACCGGCTACTACAGCACCCACTTCCCCCACGCCGGCCCGCCCTATGTGCGGGAGGCCACGGCCCACTTCTGCCGCAAGGGCAAGCACTACCTGGTCACCAGCGGCACCACAGGCTATTTGCCCAACCCCTCGGAGGTGGCCATAGCCGACACCTGGCACGGCCCCTACACCGTGCTGGGGGACCCCCACCCCACCGACCCCAGCCGCACCTCCTTCCACTCCCAGATTTCGTCAGTGTTCCAGGTGGTGGGCAAAAAGGATTTGTACATCGCCGTGGCGGACCGCTGGTGCCCCCAGGACATGGACGTGCCCTACGACTTCACCCGGGAGATGTTCGAAGTACCTGTTCCAGGGCAGGCGGGAGGAAATCCCAGCCCTGGCGGAGAGGTACGGCATCCAGCGCCCTGCCGGGGACAGGGAGCGGGACACCTCCATCGCGGACTACGTCTGGCTGCCCTTCCGCTTTGAGGGGGACATGCCCTATCTGGACTGGCACGACGAATGGCGCATTGAGGACTATGAATAAGCAAAAAGAGGAGCCGCGAAGCTCCTCTTTTTAGTTTGCCGGAAAATCCTCCTATGGGCAGTCGGCCGCAGAGACGGGGCACTGGCTGCCGGTTCAGCTGGCGTCCCCCAGCTCGGTCATCAGGGGCCAATAGCGCTTGGGGCACAGCTGCCGCCGCAGCTGGGGGTTCTCCCGGCCCTCCACGGCGATGGTGCGGTAGAACACCTTCCACAGGTTTGCCAGCGCAGTTCCGCCTGGCTGGGGGAGAGCAGCTCCACCTGGTCCGCCTGGAAGAACTCCCCCGGCGTGTCCGCCCGGTGGAGGAACCCCATGCCGTGGGTGCCGTCGTAAATCATGAAGCTCTCGCTGGGGAGGCGGTCGCAGAAGTGGGGCGCCACCAAGGGGAGCACCTTGCCCTGGGGCTGGATTTTGGCCGCCAAAAACTCCCCGCAGTCGGCAAAGCGCAAAAACTCCAGCACATGGTGGGCCTCGTTGTTCAGGGCCAGCACGGCCTTCTCCAAGGCGTGCACCGCGGGGTGGGTGGTCATCCGGGTTACGGGGGGCCCGTATTTGTAGCCCAGCAGCACAAAGCGCAGCAGGGCCATCTCCCGCTCCGGCAGCGTGGTGAGGAACCCCTCCCGCACCAGGCGCAGGGCCTGGGGGGAAATCCGCCGGGGGATGGAGCGCTCCACCCGCTGGGCCAGCTCAAGGCGGGTGGGGATATCTTTGCTGCCGTAGAGGCTTTGCTGCTCCTCGTCGTAGGGACGGATGGACACCGGCAGCGCCTTGTCCTGGAAGCACTGGGCCACGCAGCAGAGGAAGCCCTGGTAGGAGCCGTCGTAACGGTAGATTACAGTTGACCGGTCAGGCATTGGGCCACCTCCGTTCGGCTGGGAACGCGGTCGAACAGGGAAAGCTGTTCCGGAGCATCGCCGGGAAGGGCGGCCAGCTCATAATCGCGCTCTGAGATCAGCGCGCGCAGCGCGCTGTCCGGTGTAATTTT
>OLSM01002350.1_pt1 | contig 12333 bp, 8 predicted proteins | sample 1672721 | NCBI WGS metagenome assembly OLSM01 (sample SAMEA3136717, study PRJEB25190) | human gut metagenome | reverse complement strand
ATGCCCAAGGGCATCCTGCTGGTGGGCCCTCCGGGCACCGGCAAGACCATGCTGGCCAAGGCTGTGGCCGGTGAGTCCAACGTGCCCTTCTTCTCCATCTCCGGCTCCGAGTTCGTGGAGATGTTCGTGGGCATGGGTGCCTCCAAGGTGCGCGACCTGTTCAAGCAGGCCAAGGAGAAAGCGCCCTGCATTGTGTTTATCGATGAGATCGATGCCATTGGCCAAAAGCGCAGCGGCGGCCAGTACGGCGGCAACGATGAGCGCGAGCAGACCCTGAACCAGCTGCTGACCGAAATGGACGGCTTTGAGGGCAACACCGGTGTCATCATTCTGGCCGCCACCAACCGCCCCGAATCCCTTGACCCTGCCCTGACCCGCCCCGGCCGCTTTGACCGCCGGGTGCCCGTGGAGCTGCCCGACCTCAAGGGCCGCGAGGAGATCCTGAGGGTCCACGCTAAGAAGGTCGCGCTGGCCCCGGGCATCGACTTTACCACCGTGGCCCGGATGGCCTCCGGCGCGTCCGGTGCCGAGCTGGCCAACATCGTCAACGAGGCCGCGCTGCGGGCCGTCCGCGCGGGCCGCAAGAGCGTGACCCAGTCTGACCTGGAGGAGAGCATTGAGGTGGTCATTGCAGGCTACCAGAAGAAGAACTCCATCCTGACCGACCACGAAAAGTGCATCGTAGCCTACCATGAGATCGGCCACGCTCTGGTCGCCGCCAAGCAGACCCACTCCGCCCCCGTGCAGAAGATCACCATCATCCCCCGCACCTCGGGTGCTCTGGGTTACACCATGCAGGTGGACGAGGGCAACCACTACCTGATGAACAAGGAGGAGCTGGAAAACAAGATCGCCACCCTCACCGGCGGACGTGCCGCCGAGGAAGTGGTGTTCCATTCCATCACCACCGGCGCTTCCAATGATATCGAACAGGCCACCAAGCTGGCCCGCGCCATGCTGACCCGCTACGGCATGAGCGATGAGTTTGACATGGTGGCACTGGAGACCGTCAACAACCAGTATCTGGGCGGCGACACTTCCCTTGCCTGCTCTGCCCAGACCCAGTGCGAGATCGACCAGAAGGTGGTGGAGCTGGTCAAGGCCCAGCACGCCAAGGCTGTGCAGATCCTGACTGACAACCGCGCAAAGCTGGATGAGCTGGCCCAGTATCTGTACCAGAAAGAGACCATCACCGGCGACGAATTCATGGAGATCCTGAATCGGGAAGGTTAAACCCCACCGTCAATGCTTCGCATTGCCACCGCCCCTAGTAGGGGCGGCTCTGGCGCTACGTAGAGCCCTGCGAGTTCCCCTTTATGCCAAGGGCCCCACTATTAGGGGCAACAGTAACAACCGCCGCCAGTGGCGGATAAAGGGCGTTGCTGTTGGGGCCGCGGCCAGCAAGACACAAGTGTTGTTTACAACACGAAGTGGATGCTGGGTGCCGCAACCCGGACCTGTCACGCGGAGCGTGACTGAGGGTTTAACGTTCCATAAAAATTTCCTTCCCCCTGCAATAAACAGGCCGCCCGTTCCGTATTCATTACAGAACGGGCGGTTTTTCGTCCATAGTACAGGAGGTATATTTCTTATGAAGATTCTGAATACAATGCTGAGCCGTCAGGCCATTGCCGCAGCCCTGGTGCTGTCCCTTGCCATCCCCATGAGCGTCGGCGCATTTGCCGAGGAGCCTGCCGCTGCGGCTGCCGCCGATGACACCGTTGTTGCAGGCTACCTGCCCCCGCAGGACGAAAGCGTGATGCTTCAGGGCGAGATCGCGCTGCACAGCGGCGACGTTGCCGTGGGCGAGACCGACCCCGCCTACGGCGGCTACGGCGCACCGGAGGGTGACCCCATTCAGGGCGACATCATGCTGATCTCCGCTGACGAGGCAAAGACCACCGAAGCCCGGTACACCGTCAAGGGCCTGCTGGGCCGTCAGGTCCTTTACACCGCCCGGCAGGAGGGCCGTGTCCTGACGCTGGACGTGCCGGACTGCGCCGCCACCTTCCGCACCACCATTCAGGATATGAAGACCCTGATGGAGCAGGGCGTGTCCACGCTGGTGCTCACCACGGAGAAGGGTTCCACCACCCTGAACCTTTCCCTGCTGTGTGAGGGCCAGACCGACACCCAGCGGGTGGTGCTGCGGCAGCTGGGCGACAGCGCTTTCCTGACGGTCGGCCTGCGCTACCGCCGCGACCTCATCGTGGGCCGCTGAGTGGGGTGTGTTCCCCTTTCCTGAAGCTTAACAGAAACACAGCAGGAGCGCTCTGCCGGTATGACCCGGTGGGGCGCTCCTGCTGTGTTTGGGAAATATCAGAGGATGTCAAATTTTACTGCGCGTTCTGCTTGAGGTCCTGTGCCTTCTTCCAAGCACGCAACACGCTGATCTTGGTAACCATGTTGTCCGGATAGAACTTCACCTGTTCAGGGGGCAGCTCTGTATCCTGATCGTTCAGGTCAGGCATGAGGTCGTGCTCCATGGCCCAGCGGGCAGCATGCTGCAGATCCATATCCTGTTCTTCCTGGCCAACATCGGGGTAGAGGATCTCAGATTCCGGCATAGGCTTGCCTGCATCCTCCCACAGCATCATCGCAAGAGCACTGCGGTTGCTGGGGAAGTAAGGCAGACCCCACATCTGGCCCACCAGATCGGTGCCCAGCGTGTAGCCGACCAGTGCGCCGCCAGCCACAACAGCCGTACCGACAATGATGGGGCCAACAACATCAGAACCATCCTCAATGTCAGCGCTGCGGTACTGTGCGGCCACATCCACATCACCATTCATGGTAAAGGTAATGGACTCTGCTTTGTAATCCTGATCCAGCGGCAGTTCGCCGGTAGACCAGATATCAAACACCATACCCTCGGGAACCTTCGTCTGGTCCAGCGTCACGGTGACTTCTGCACCATCCGGCACAAGGCAGGTCTGCTTGCCGCTGGCCTCATCGGTGCTGGTTTCCAGTGTATTGGTCACATCAATGTCGCCGTTTTTCACAGCAAAGGTGCCGCCGGTCACGGTCAGGGTATGATTGACGACAGGCTCATCCTTCTTCCACTGTGCCGTAAACACTTCATCACCCGTCAGTTCAAGCTCATCCCCAGCGTTATAGAGCTTACCTTTAAGGCTCAGCCATCCAGCAAACTGGTAGCCTTCTCGTGTGGGAGCCGCTTCAAGCTTCACGCTCTCATTTTGACGGTAATTAGCATCGCTGTAGTTGGCAGTTTCGGCACCAACGCCTTCATTCAGGTTATACTGGAGACGGTACACGCTGGCATATTCCCATTCTTTTTTCGTCCAGCCGCAGTACTTGCATTCTTTTGTCACTTCACACTTATCAATACGCTCAGCGTCGCTCGATGTCCACTCCGAATAGCTGGTGTTAAAGGCCTTGTCATGCTCACCATCGGCATAGGAGTGTGTCAGCTTCTTGCCGCCCGTCCAGACCAGATCGCCGTTCAGATATACATCTGTGCGGCCAGTATTCTTGTCTTTGTTGTCGCCAAACCCGAAGACCTGAGAGCAGGTGAATTTATCCCGGGCTGCTGTGACATGCGGGGTGATGATGTTCAAGATGTACTTGGAGCTACCAAAAGTGTGGTCGCCGATGCTCAGCGCAGTCTTAGAGTCCTTTGCGGAAGTCGCGAAGTTGGAATTCACGGTGCAGTTTTCAAAATTAACCGTCACATCATAGCCAGGGTCAACGTGACGATAAACATTTATGGTTTTACCTGTGGAATTGAATGTGCAATCTCTGAATGTGTACGTTTTTCCTGTATAGGTCCACAAAGAATAATTTGTGTCGTTGATTTCAGACTCTGTTGTGCCGGGGGCATTGAAGGTAACATTGTCAAATGTAGTCGATGTATAGCCCCAGTAATCCGCACGCCCATTGAAAACACAATCTTTCAACGTGATATTCTGGACACGAACGTAGCCCTGTGTATCTTCGGCTTTGATGGTTCCGTTCGGATATACACTGCCGATAAGCGTCATATCCTGGAAAGTGATGCTATTGCTGCCGTCAAAACTGTAATCGCAGTAGCCATCAGCCCCATAGGGCGCCTGCGGAGCCTGAATTTGCCACTTTGTTTTATCGGTACCAGCGCCCACAAAGGTCAGGCTCTTTTTCGTTACTTTCTTTTTTGTATCGCCCAGCAAGTATACGCCTTCGCCAAGTTTGATGGTAGCACCGTCCCCGGCTGCGCTTATAGCAGCTTCCAAAGACTTATAACCCTTCTTACCGATCCATGCTACATCCTTTTCTCCGGTATCCGCAAAAGCCAGCATGGGAAGCATCTGAAGCATCATTGCCACTGCCAGCAGGGCCGCCAAAAACCGGTTTTGACTTTTCTGTTTCAACTTTCTTCATTCCTTTCATCACTATTTGCATTTTTGCAACGGATTCCCCGCAAGGAACCCTCCAGATTCCTACCGCACTGTCACCTCCCCTGTAGGTTCCATTTTCCGCATTGCAGGTCTCAGCCAGGTTGCTGAGTGCTTTGTTCTCAAAGGAATTTCTTGTCATTTCATTATACCCCCCCCCCCTAAATTAAAATCAAGTATTTTGAAAACTTTTGTTGATATTCACAAATCAGGTATCCTTTTTCGGTCATTTTCACGAAACTGCCTTTGACAAAAGAAAAAAGCGGCCTGCCAGTGACTGACAAGCCGCAAAATATTGCCATATTCCAAATGAAAAGCTGCTGACAGCATGGGGCCCAGCTTTTTTGCCGCAAACAACAGAAGCCCCCCGCCGGTTCTCCCGGCGGGGGGCTTCTGCTGTGGCAGCTTATGGTAAACGGAGAGTGGATATCAATTGAGAATGGGATTCAGGATCTCGACCAGTGCATGATACTGGGTGGCGTAAGCTTCTGCGCCGTCCTTGGGGGCGGCCCGGCTCGGCCATCTCGGACTTCATCTTCTCGACGATCGGGTTATTCTCAAATTGGAGCTTCTGGCTTTTTCCGCCTTTGGCTCCCGGTGCAAAGAAATCAAACATCGCCAGGTGGGGCTCCAGCGTCAGGAAGCCGTGGTAGCCCTCCTCGCAGAAAGCACGGCGAAGCAGCTCAGGGATCTTGCCAAGGCCGGTGCCTGCGGGCACATTCAGCAGGCAGCCGGGCAGAGCATCCTTGATGTGGATATAAGCGATCTGGTCATGGAGCAGTTCCCAGCACTCTGCGGTGTCCTGCTCACACTGGACAAAGTTGGCAAAATCAAACGCCGCCTTGAAGTGGGGGCAGGCCAGCCGGTCGAACAGCAATTTGCAGCGGGCACCGGTGTCTCCGTAGATGCCCTTCTCATTTTCATGGAGCAGGACAATGCCATGCTTTTCCGCGATCCGGATAAACTGACGCAGCTTATCCAGCACCACATCGGTATAGCTGTCTGCATCGGCATCCTTGGGGATGAGGAAGCTGAACATCCGGATGAAGGAGCAGTCCAGCAGTTTGGCCGTTTCGCAGAGTGTTTCCAGCTGCTCCAGCTGCTTGGCAAAGCCCTCTTCGTCGTCCACCTCCACCTTGCCGATGGCCGTACCCAGGCTGGAAACGCCCACACCTGCGGCCCGCAGCTTTGGCAGAAGAACCGTGCGCACTTCCTCGGGGGTGTAATCGGCAATGCCCTTGTGCTCGGCGCTGCGGATGCAGATATACTTCATCCCCAGATCCGTCACAGTTTTGAGCTGCTGGTCAAAGTCCTGGCTGATCTCATCCGCAAAACCGGAAATTTTTTCGTAAACGCTCATAAGACACACCTCATTCACCGATCTTTGTTTTCCGAACTTAACAACACTGTTTCTGGCTTGTAGTATACCACTCTTTCGGGAGCTGTGTTATAATAAATCGAAGGAAAATATCAAAATTCAAAGAACGTTCATAAATTCAACACAACCGCCAAACAAGGAGGCAAGTTCTTGTGCAATTCAACGAAAAAGAAAAAGTTCTCCAACTTTTTTCGGAGAGTGGGCGAGAAAACGCGGAGGGCTATTTGGAAGCCTGTTCAAGCAGCAGGAGGGGCTGACACCCCGCCAGTACCGCCTGCAGCAGCGGCAGCTGGGAAAATAACAGCAGAAGCCCCCCGCCGGGAGAACCGGCGGGGGGCTTCTCTGTATGCGAATGAGGGGTTACTTCTTTGCCAGGTACTTACGGATATCGATGGCCACAGCCACGATGATGACAAGGCCCTGGACGATATAGGTGTAAGAGGAGTTGACGTTCATAAACTGCAGAGCGACCTTCATCAGCTCAAAGACCAGAACGCCGACCAGAATGCCGGGCACGGTGCCGACACCGCCGGTGGTGGAAACGCCGCCGATGGTAGAAGCCGCAATGGCATCCAGCTCATAGCCCATTGCAGTGTTGACGGATGCGCCGCCGGACTTTGCAGCCAGCAGGCAGCCTGCCAGACCGAACATGCAGGAGGCCAGGATGTAGATGCGGATCTTGGTGGCGTAAACGTTGACACCGGCAACCTCAGCAGCAGCCTCGTTGCCGCCAATGGCGTACATGTACTTACCGTGACGGGTCTTGTTGTACAGGAACCAGAAGCACACAGCCACGACCAGGGCGATCCAGATCAGCACGGGGACCTTCAGGATGGTGTTGGAGGCCAGAGAGGTAAAGTTCTTGTTCAGGGAGCCGATGGGGGTACCGCCGGTGTAGACCAGGCAGATACCGTAGACGACCTGCTGCATACCCAGGGTAGCGATAAAGGGCTGGACCTTCAGGTAAGAAACGACCAGACCGTTGCACAGACCCACAATGGCGCAGATGGCAATGACCAGAATGAACACCACAGGGGTGGGCAGAGTGGGCATGTTGGGGTAGAACTTACCGGCAGCGCCCTCGGTCTGCGCAAAGATGCAGGCCAGGCAGGCAGCAAAACCAGCCAGACGGCCTGCGGACAGGTCGTTGCCGGTGGTGATCAGACAGCCGGAGATGCCCAGCGCGATGATGTAGCGGATGGACACATTCTTGAACAGGTTGATCAGGTTTGCAGGTGCAAAAAAGTTCGGATGAATGATGCCGACGAACAGAGAGACGAGCAGCATCAGAACGATAATGGCGTTGTTGCCCAGCCATTTCTTTACGGATTTACCCGTTAATTTCTTGGTAGCTTCCACAATAGACAGCCTCCTTGTTTACTGATTGGCCGCTGCCGTTTCGGGCGCGGTCTCAAACTGGGTAGCCAGCTCCATGATGTTCTCCTGGGTCGCGTCCTTGCCGTCGATGAAGCCGGTGACGCGGCCATCGCACATGACCATGACGCGGTTGGACATACCAATGATCTCGCTCATTTCAGAGGAGATCATAATGATGCTCTTGCCCTGCTTGGCCAGGTCGGCAATGATGCAGTAGATCTCGTACTTTGCACCAACGTCGATGCCGCGGGTGGGCTCGTCCAGAATCAGGACATCGGGGTTATTTGCCAGCCAGCGGGCGATCAGCACCTTCTGCTGGTTGCCGCCGGACAGGCTCTTGATCTGGGTCTTGGGGCTGGGCACCTTGATGGCCATCTTTTCCTTATTGGTCGCCACCAGATCCAAAATCTTCTTGTCATCCAGCATGATGGGGCCCTTGCGCAGAGCGTCCAGCGATGCAATGGAGATGTTGTCGGCCACGCTCAGCACACCCATGATGCCGGTTGCGCGGCGGTCCTCGGTCAGCAGAGCCACGCTCTTCCGGATGGCATCGCGGGGCTGCTTGATGTTGACCTCTTCGCCTTTGATCCACACCCTGCCGGAGGTGTGTGCACGCAGACCAAAGATGCCTTCCATCAGCTCGGTGCGCTGTGCGCCCACCAGACCAGCCACGCCCAGGATCTCGCCCTTTTTCAGCTCAAAGCTGCAATGGCGGAAGGAGCGCGGATGGATGGAGGTGAAATCCTCCACCTTCATCATCACTTCCTCGGAGGGGTGGTTCTCCAGCGGCGGGAACAGATTGGACAGCTCACGGCCGACCATCTTGGCGATGATCTGCTCTTTGGTCATGTTGGCAACGTCCCACTTGCCGATGTAATGGCCGTCACGCATGATGGTCACTTCGTCAGCAATGACCTTGATCTCGTCCATCTTGTGGCTGATGTAGACCAGTGCAACGCCCTGCTCCTTCAGCTCACGCATGATGCGGAACAGCGATTCCACTTCATTGGCGGTCAGGGAGGAGGTGGGCTCGTCCAGGATCAGCACCTTGCAGTTTGCGGAAACAGCCTTTGCAATTTCCACCATCTGCATCTGGGCAATGCTCAGGCTGCCCAGCTTTGCGTGGGAATTGATCTGCAGCTTCAGCTTCTTCAGCAGTGCATCGGTATCGGCATACATTTTGCTGTGGTCCACAATGGTGATGGGGCCAATCTTTTTGGTGGGGTAGCGGCCCAGCCAGATATTCTCAGCCACGGTACGGGCCGGGATGGGCTGCAGCTCCTGATGCACCATGGCAATGCCGCGGCCCAGTGCATCCAACGGGTTCGCAATAACGACCTTTTCTCCCTCGTATTCGATCTCGCCCTCGTCCATCTTGTAAATGCCGAACATGCACTTCATCAGGGTGGACTTACCGGCACCGTTTTCGCCCATCAGGGCCATAACTTTACCGGGGCGGAGCTCCAACTGCGCGTGGTCCAGCGCTTTTACGCCGGGGAAGGTCTTGACCACGCCTTTCATTACCAGACGGTATTCTGACATTCCGCAGAGCCTCCTTATCTTGCAATTTGCAGGCCGCGCGGTGCGTCCTTTCTAAAAGAAGGCGCGTGCGCCCGAGAGAAATCTCGCACGCACGCGCTTTTAAGCTTTTACCAAGCCATAGGACTCACTGCGTACCTTGCAAACGTGAGTTTTGTGCTACAGGAATTAGAGGTACTGTGCTGCGTTCTCGGTAGTGACCTTGACGTAGTCGACCCAGTAGTACTCCTCAACGTCCTTGCCCTCAACAAACAGCTGAGTAGCGTCAGCAGCAGCGGTAGCCTGGCCCACGTCGTCGTTCAGAACGGTACCGGTCATCTTGCCGTCAACAACGTTCTGGACAGCCTCTTTCAGTGCGTCAACACCGACCAGGTAGATGTCCTTGCCAACGGTACGGCCAGCCTGCTCGATGGACTGCAGAGCGCCCAGAGCCATTGCGTCGTTGTTGCAGAACACAACTTCGATCTTCTCGCCGTACTGTGCCAGAGCGTTTGCAACGTCCTGCTGTGCGGTGGTCTGATCCCAGTTGTCCAGGTACTCGTACAGGCACTCCACTTCCTTGCCGGCATCGGTCAGAGCCTTGATGGAGTACTCGGTGCGGTACTGAGCATCGATGTTCTCGGGGTCGCCCTTGCACATGATGTAGGTGATTTTGCCGTCGCCGTTGATATCGCCCTGGGTCTCGGTCTCCAGGATCAGCTCGCCCTGGTAAGTACCGGACTGACGTGCGTCAGCGCCAACGTAGCAGCACTTGCCTGCGTAGGAATCCAGAACAGCCTTTTCGGGCTCACGGTTGATGAAGACGATGGGAGTCTCGGAGGGCTTGATGGTATCCACGATGGTCTGTGCAGAGGTGGTCTGAACAGGGTTGATGATCAGAACGTCAACGCCCTGCTGCAGGAAGGTGTTGATCTGCTCGGTCTGGGTGTTCTGGTCGTTCTTGCCGTCAACGATGGTCACGGAGTAGCCCTTATCCTTCAGGTACTCTTCCAGGTCGGTGCGGTACAGGGTCATAAAGTTATCAGCAAACTGATAGATGCAGACACCGACGTTTGCGCTGCCGGTTGCAGCCTCAGAAGAAGCAGCTGCAGAGGAAGCGGCGGTAGAGGAAGCAGCAGTGGAGCTGGAGGAGCCGCCGCAGGCGGTCAGAACGCCGGCAGCACCCACAACAGCAGAAGCCTTCATAAAGTCACGACGGGAAATCATTTTCATAATCTTGTTCTCCTTCATTCGCATATCACAGCATCTCATGGAATATACTTACATGTATGTTCCATGGTTTCTGTTTGTATTATAACCGTCTGGAAAATCATTCGCAATGGGACAAGTTCACAAGATTCCGGTCATTTCTTTGTGCATTCTTCACAGTTGATATTGTTGTGTACAACATTCTTTTTGCTATCAAGTACAAAATCAGTCAAAAACGCAACATACATCCAAATTCCATGCCAAAAATCCATAAATCCTTTCAAAATGGTTACAACATCGTTCTGTTCATGCAACAAATTTCTCTGTACAGAAAATGCCCGTTTTTTCCCGGGAGTTTTGCACAAAACGTACATTTCCGGGAAAAACCGGGCATTTTTTTCATTTTTCACTTTTCTTTGTGTTCGCGGCGGTAGCGGGTGGGGGTGACTCCCAGCGTCTTTTTGAAGATCTTTGTAAAATAATTCACGTCCAGAATGCCCACTTCCTCGGCCACGGCGGCAATGGTGTGGTTGTTCTGCACCAGCAGCTGGGCCGCGCGGTTGACGCGCTGGGTGTTGATATAATCGATCAGGGTGCTGCCGGTCTCCTGCTTGAACAATGCCGACAGGTACGATGGGCTGATGAAGCACATGGCGGCCAGACTTTTCAGCGTCAGCGGCTCAGCCACGTTCAGGTTGACGTAGTTCATCACCTTCTGCACCGCGGGCGAATACTCCTTCAGCGAGTAGCGGCGGACATAGGCACAGTAATCCCGCGTCATCTGCCACATCATCTCGTTGGGCACCTCGTTGGCTTCCTCAATGATGCGGCTGTACTTGCTGGAAATGGCATCAATATAATAGGGATGCACCTTGCTGGGCTCAATGGCCTTGCGCAGCAGGGTGTTCAGCACAATCATCTTGTTCTTCTGCTGGTAGAGTGTCCCCTCGAACCGGCCGCCATAGGTAAAGCGGGAGTGCTGGTGCATGGCCTCGATGGCGGCTTCCTCATCGCCCCGGGCCACCGCGTCCAGAATGCGGTTCTCCGATTCATACCGCTGCTCCAGCATGGTGACCGGGATCTCCTTCTGGAACTCCGGCTCGTGGAAATAGCGGGTATCCGGGTGGAACTGGAAGGGCAGGAATTCCTTCAGCTCCTGCACCGGGACAGTGCAGCCGAACATCGTATCCACCACAACCCGCAAAGCTCCATAGAAATCACTGGCCTCCAGGATCTTCACGCCGTTGTAGTACTCCTGCACAGCGGCCTCTCCGGCTTCCCCCAAATAGCGCCTGACCCATTTGCGGGCGCTCTGGGTGCGGGGGCCCACCGTCCAGGGTCCAATGAGAAAGACCGTGTTTTTTTCATCTGGGATGCGGAACAGGGCAAAGTGCAGCTCAAAGGTACCCTCCACCAGCAGCAGGGTATTTTCAGGGGTGCTGTCCAGCAGCAGCTGGCCGAACTCCTGCCAGTCGAACTGGGGGTCCAGCGATCGCCGCAGGCCGTAGTCAAACTCTTCCAACCCCTCAAAGGGCGGGGTGACCCGCCGGGTCGGGATATTCTGCACCGCTGCCAGCTTTGTAAGGATCTGCAAAGGATCCACCCGCATCGTACACCGCTCCTTTTTCCTGTTGTTCCGCTCGTGCCATTGTGTCATTCCTGATATATTAGTATACATCAATTTTGAAGCAGAAACAAGCCGCCCACAGGAATTTCCCGTGGGCGGCTTGATCCGTTTCCTTACTTATTATGGCGCTGTGCCAGTGCGGCCACGTTCTCCTCCACCTTCTGTTTGGTCAGGGGGTAGATGAAGAACAGGCTCAGGGCCACGGCCATGAAGCCGATGGCGGGGGCAATACAGGAGATGTTGAAGATGCCCATGGTGACCTCCGGGTCAAAGGCAGTGGCGGCGCTGTAACCGATCATGGTCAGCAGGCCGCCGGTCAGGCCAGAAGAGAACGCCTGACCCAGCTTGCGGGCAAAGGAGTAGACCGCATAGATGGTGCCGTCCTCACGGATGCCGTTGCGGACCTCGGAATCATCGATGACATCGGTGATCATTGCCCAGATGATGGTGTTGAAGAAGCCCAGGCAGATGAAGGCGGCGCAGAAGAAGCCGACATAGACCCAGACATTGGCGGGCTTGAGAACAAAGCAGATGACCTCCAGCACCGTGGCCACGATGCAGGATACGGTGGCCAGCTCTTTTTTACCGAACCGGCTGGCCAGCTTGGAGGCAAAGGGTGCGCAGACGAGCAGGATCAGCACGCTGCTCAGCAGAGAAGCGGTAGACTGGGCGGCGGCGCTGCCGTAGAAGTTGGGGAACACATAGCCTGCCATACCCTGCATGGTCAGCATGGCCAGCAGCAGGAAGAGGGCGGCAGCAATGATACCCAGCAGGGCACGGTTGGTGAACACGCTCTTGAGCATCTTGCCAATGTCCATCTTGCTGTTGTTGGC
>OLSM01002349.1_pt1 | contig 12337 bp, 15 predicted proteins | sample 1672721 | NCBI WGS metagenome assembly OLSM01 (sample SAMEA3136717, study PRJEB25190) | human gut metagenome | reverse complement strand
CTGGAGGGCTTCACTTTCCTGGTGGAGGGTGAAAACTATAGCCAGACCTTCACCACTGACGGCGCTGGAAAAATCTACATCGAGGACCTGTCTCCCGGCGAGTACACCATCACCGAGCAAGAGTCCGAGTTGACCGCCCGCTATGAGATTCCCGCAGGTCAGACGGTGGAAGTCACCGCAGACCAGGCAACAACCGTAGAGTTCTACAATCGGCTGCTGCGAGGCAAAATAACCGGCCACAAGACAGGAGCGAAGCAGGCTCCCTTGGAGGGCGTCACCTTTGGCCTATTTGATGCAAAAGCCACCGAGTTCACCGAAGAAACCGCCATCGAAGTGACCACCACGAATGAGTCCGGGGAGTTCAGCTTTGAAGCTTCCTACGGCTCGTTCCAGGTGATGGAGCTGGCCACCCTGCCGGGCTATCTCACCATGGATAAGCCTGTTGCCGTGGAGGTGAACGCTGCTGAGGTGGAGTTGGAACCCATCGCCAACAATCAGACAGTAGTCCACATTTCCAAGGTGGATGCCGAAACCGGCGAGGAACTGCCCGGCGCTACGCTGGAACTGTACGGCCCGGACGGAACCCTCATTGAAACCTGGGAAACTTCCGACATCCCCCACGTCATCACGGGGCTGCCCGTGGGTGAGGGCTATGTGCTGAAAGAAACCGCCGCCCCGGAGGGCTACCAGCTGGCGGAGGACATCCCCTTTGCCGTGGAGGAAACTGCGGAAATCCAGTTCGTGGGCATGGTGGACGAACCCAGCCCGGAGGAGCCGGAAAAGCCGGAGGAACCGAGCACTCCCGATGAGCCCACAGAGCCGGAGAAACCCACGCCCACCGTGCCTCAGACCGGCGGCAGCCGCATGGCCTTGTGGGTGGGCGCGCTGCTCATCCTGGCCCTGGGCGGCTTGGGTATCACCCTGATTCTTCTGAAACGACAAAACAAACTGTAATGTGACGGAGGGGCCGCGCCAGCGGCCCCTCCCATTTTTGATACCATGAAAAAAGAAATATTGATTGTGTTGAGCATAGTGCTGGTGGTGGTCATCGTGGCCTGCGGGCTGTGGCTGGCTTACTACACGGTAGACTCTCAGCACCAAAAGCAGACCTACGAAACTTTGGCGGAGGACTTCTTGCTAGAGGAGGCCCCCAGCCTGTCTTTGGCAGAGAAAGTTTCTCCCGAGGAACCGCCAACTACCCAGGAATCGGTGGTCACCTTGACCACCGCGCCGCCCCGCCATGACCTGGCTGCCCTGCAAGCAGAAAATCCCGACTGCGTGGGATGGCTCACCATTCCGGACACCACCGTAGACTACCCCGTGGTGTGGACGCCCAGGGACCCGGAGTATTACCTGCGCCGGGACTTTTACGGCAATTCTGCCAGCGGCGGCACGCCGTTCCTGGACGGGCGGAATGAGGCCCAGGCAAAGGGACAGAACCTTATTGTATACGGCCACAACATGCTGGACGGCACCATGTTCAAGCCGGTGCTCCAGTATTTCACGCCCAATTTCCAGGTGACCCACGAGGACATTTACCTAGAACTGGACAACTCCCAATACCACTACCAGGTGCTTGCGGCGCTGGAGACCAACACCCGTTCACCGGTGTACGCCTACACAGACTTGAGCGATTCCACGGTGATGGAGCACTTCCGCTCCACGCTGCTTGAGGAAACCGGCTTGGAGGCCGTTCCCCGCACCGAGGGTTATTTGACCCTCTCCACCTGCAATAACCAAGGTGGGAACAGCAGGGTGCTGGTAATTGCCGTCCTTGTGGAGGAGGCACATAGATAAAATGTTGTCCATCCGGCAACGGAAAACGCAGAAATTCCCAAATGCGCATTACGCGAGTTGTGCGCATATCCCGGCAATTTCGGCCCCGGACACCAGTTAATGCGCGTTCCGGCAGGAAAAACGCATTCCAGAAAGAAAACGCATAAAGGAGTGACGCCATGCTTTTGACAGACGAACAGTACGTAATCAAATGGCTTTCCCAGTACGGGCCGCTGCCCAAGGCACAGGTGGTGCGGCTGCTGCGGGACAAATCCCCAACCACCGCGGAACGGCTGCTGAACCGCATGAAGCGGGACCAGCGTATCGCCGATGTGGGGGATGGCTACTACCTGGGCCTGGACCCCTATTGCACCCCAGACCAGCGGGTCATCCTGGCGGTGTGGGTGCTGCTGCAATTCATCGACCGTGTGGAGCCCTTGGCCCATTATCCCGCCACCTATCCCAGCCAGTTGTTCTTCCTCAAGGAGAATACCGGCTACGAGATCGTGGTGCTCTATGAAGGGGAGCAGCACCTGGCAAAGTTGCTCCACCCCCAGGAGGATTTGAAGTACATCTTTGTGGTGCCCAAGATTCAAATGGCGCAGCAGCTTGTGCTGCCCCGGGCGCCCTGCCTGTTTTCCACGGTGGAGTTCCAGGGAGAAGAGGAGCCACAAGTCCACTTTTTCGCGGAGGAGGTGAGCGGCAATGGTACCGCCTAGCTTTCAAAAGACACTTTTCCAGTTGGAGAACAAGCTCCGGCAGCTGCAAACCCTGGAGCGGACAGTGCTTCAGGCTGCTGCTTTAGAAGACGAGAATGTGGCCTACTGTACAGCTTCTCAACTGGCGGACGCCTGCGAGCAGGCAGTACTCCTTGCCAGAGCCTTACCGGCCTGCACCGGCCGGCCCCATGTGTTTTTGGAACTGGGCAAGCAGGTGGAAAGTCCCTCGCCGGTGGAGATAGGTTTCACCCGGGAGGGCTGGTTCTCCCTGCGGATGCCCATGCTGCTGCCCAAGAAAGAGCGTGGCTCCGCTGCCTTTGTGCGGATGCTTCTGCTGCCGGCTTTGCGCCGGTTCTTCCAGGGGAAACCTCCCGTGCGGATCACCCCCTGCGTGCTGGTGTTCCGCCACGTCTATGCCCGGGACCGCCCCGACCGGGCGCTTCGGGACCACGACAACATCGAGACCAACATGGCCGCCGACTGTGTGGCCCTCTACGTCATGGAGGACGACAACCCTGCCGCCTGCAGCCAGTATGAATGTTCCGCCCAAGGCGACCGGGAGCGCACGGAAATCTATGTGGTACCCCAAACGGAGTTCCCCCAATGGCTGTTGTCGGAAAAATCCATGCCGAAGGAGGGGGTGGAGCTTCTGCAACATAGGCCGTAAAGCCTAAAAAAGCTGTCCCAAACAGGCCTATTTTTTCTTGGCCCATTTGAGACAGTTTGGCGGATGGAGAAAACCCAGGATTTTCCTGGGAATTTCCCAACCTGCAATCCTGAAAAACCGACGAAGAGAGCAGGCATCCTGTCGAGAATTCTCCAGAGGGAGGTGAGTTGAAATGCCCGTGCTGCGGCCGGACACACTTGTCCAAAAAGTGCTGCAAATCCTTGCGGTGACAGGGGAATTTCCCTGGAGTTTTCTGTATCTGCTGGGAAACCCTGCCACCGTGCAAAAGATGGTTAGCCGCCTGTCCCAACCTGTTCTGTTTCGCAATCCTCACACAGAGGAGGAAGTGAGGACAAAGCTCTTTGTCACCAATGGAACGGGCCGGGAGAAAAGTTTGCGGCTCTACAAGGGGGCGCTCCCCATGCTTCACTGGCTCCACCCAGACGCTTACGAGTATTATATGGAAAACTTCTGGAACCACCACTTCCCTGGTGACGCTGCCCACCGTGACAGAAACCACCGGGTGGCGGAAACCGTGGCCCTCTGCGCCAACGCTGGGGTGGAAGTGCTTCCCTATGACTTGCCCAAGCTTCAGCAGGAGGAGATCCGCAAGGTCACACCGGACTTTCCCGCACTCTACCTGGCCCGGGATGTGAAGAAAGCCTTCCCCGGGGAGGAGAAGAAAACCTTGTTCACCCGGGCGGTGGGGGCGTTGTTCTACCCCGGCGGATGCTACGCTGTGTACAACACCAGGGACGCCGCCATGAAGTGGAAAGGTATGGGGGAATTCAAAGCCCTCCACAGTCTGACGGAGATGGCCCGGCTCAATGGCGGCGTCTCCCACTTGGATGGAGCGTTGCTCTTTGGCAAGTCCTATGAGACGGCCATGGAAACTTTGGAAGCCTCTGACCCTCGCCACCCGGAGCTGCGATTTGACAGCATCTATCCCCACGTCCACTTCCTGCCCCTAGACGATTTCGGCGCCCGGCTGCTGGGGATTCTCACCCTTCCGGACTGGCAAGAAAAGTTGCTGGATCTGCTCTTTGAACCCTCCACCCGCACCTACGGCCGTGGCACCATGGAGTACGATGCCCAGGTGGATGGGGTGAAAGTCCTCTCCCACCTGGACGGGGACCTGGCTAGGCTCCTGCGCTTTCGGGAGGGGTTGTGGAGCCACAGCGGAAAGTTCGAAGTGGTGTGCCTTCCTCAGCAGGCGGAGTTTGTGCGGGAGTTTTTAGGAGACCGGGTGGTGGTTCGGGAAATTCGCATAGAGACGGTAGAGGAAACTTTGCAGGAAAGCATGTAGGCGCCAACAAAAAAACGCCCGCTGAAAAGCAGGCGTTTTTACACGAAAGTACAGTGGAAGCTCTTATTTTTGAACTATCTCCAAGAAAGTGGCTGCATTGACAATCTGCGGGTCGGATGGAAAATGCTTCAGATTACCTGTGACAAGAACGGCCCCGCAATGCTTTGCCACTTCGTAAAACTTCTTATCAGCTTCATCAATGAACGCATCCTCCAATGGCTCAGGCACAACCGAAAACCCATAATCTTCAAACCAGCTCAGGAGAGCATCTATCTCGTGTCCTGTGAAGCCAAACTTTGGCCGGGACAAAACGGCCCGATACTCATGCATTATCCGGCTATCTATACAGGGGATAACCTTTCCGTTGAGCACCAAGCTCAACACTTTTGCAGGAGAACCGTTCCTGGACCACAGTGCCGAGACCAAGATGTTTGTATCTATCACTGCCAGCATAAGCATTATTCCTCCTGCCGGGCCGCTGCGATTTCCGCCTCGATTTCTTCCTCGCTGAGATAGCCTTTTGCCGCAGCTTTCCCTCGCATGGAGTTAAAGGCCATCATAGCTTTCGCCTGACGGACCGCCTTCAGGGTTTCCTCCAAGTCCCCGTCGCCAATGTCAAACAATAGGGCAGAGGGCTTCCCATTGTTGGTGATGACCACTTCCCCGTCTTGTTCCAGCTTTTCCCATATTGCCTTTTGAGTTGTCCTCAAGTCTCTGACGGAATAGAAATTCATACAATCACTCTCCTTTGGCGGTATCTGTTTGTAACGGTTTTGTAGCAAGTATATTATACCAAAAACGATGCATAAATGTCAACGAATTGTGATTCGAATAATTCTTGCTATACGAGAAAATACGGTTTTAGATGGCTATATCCCTGAAAGCCTTGCGGTTTTTGGCGATCAGCCGCTGGGAAATAGCCTGCAGGCTTTCCTTGTCGTTGCTCTGCTCTTGTTCCGCCTGGCTGAATTCCAGGACGAGGTAACGGGGCACATTATTTTTCAGGATGACAGCCGCGCCGTTTTCATCCACCAGCCGGGCCACTTTGGAGAAATTCTGATTTGCCTCGGTGATGGACACAATGTTTTTCGTGTTAATGTTCATCCAAAACACCTCCTAGTTCTATTCTATGCAATTCTAGGAGAAATTCAACCTATTATAAGGAGCGATCGTGAAAAAGACCATCCGCATCATAGGGATTGTGGCCGCAGTCCTCCTGGGGCTTGCCGCCCTTTTGTACTTAGGCGGCCTTCTGGGCCAGCTGCTGGAAAACCACTCTGCCTGGCAGCAGGCCGGCGGCATGGCCGGGCAGGAGGAAATCCAACTGCCCAGCGCGGATATTGTCACTTGTGTGCAGGCAGCTTTCACCCTCTCCGGGCTGAAAGCCATGGGCATGCTGCTGCTGATCGTCGGGGGCTTCACCGCCTACTTCAAGTTCAGCGACCGGTTCGGCGGCAGCAGGCAAGACCCGCGGGGCTTCACCGTCAGCAAGGAGGGTACCTATGGCACCGCCTCCTGGATGGGGGAGAGGGAGCTGCAAGAAGTGCTGGAAGTACAACCCCTTGCCAAAGCGGATGGGATCCTCTTAGGTAAGCGCAACGGGAAAGCAGTGTGCCTCCCCGCAGACACCCGGCTCAACCGGCACATCGCGGTGTTCGGTGCGTCGGGTACCGGAAAATCCCGAGGCCTCATTCGACCCGCTTTGTTCAACATCATCTGCCGGGGAGAGTCGGCCATCATCACCGACAGCAAAGGGGAGCTGTACGCGGACACCGCGGAGCTGTTCCGCCAGCACGGCTACGAGGTGAAGGTTTTCAACTTGGTGAACCCTGAGCACGGAGACTCCTGGAACTGTATGTCCGACTTGGGCGGTGACACCCTGCTGGCCCAGGTGCTCACCAACGTCATCATCGGCAACACCAGCTCGGGAAAGACGGATCACTTCTGGGACAATGGGGAGGGGAATCTCTTAAAAGCCTTGATTCTCTATGTGGATTTAGACCCCACCCGCAGTCCGGAAGAAAAGAACCTCCCCGCGGTGTATGAAATGCTCATCCGCCACAGCGCCGCCCAGCTCACCGCCCTTTTCGAGCGGCTGCCTCTGGATCACCCTGCCCGGGGGCCGTACCGGCTGTTCTCCCAGGCCAGCGACACGGTGCGTTCCGGCATTGTGCTGGGCCTGGGTACCCGGCTGCAAGTGCTGCAAAACGAAGCGGTGGCCCGCATCCTCCGCCACAGTGACATTGACCTGACCGCGCCAGGGAAGAGAAAATGCGCGACCTTTGTGGTGCTCAGTGACCAGGAAGCCACCATGGCTTTCCTCAGTTCCCTGTTTTTCTCTTTCCTGTTCATCAAACTGACGCGATTCGCCGACAGCACCCCGGAAATGCGCTGCCCCGTGCCGGTGAACCTCATCTTGGATGAGTTCAACAACATCGGCAAGCTGGGCGGCGCGGCAGGCGGCTCCGACTTTGCCCGCACCCTGTCGGTGGTCCGCAGCCGGGCCATCTACGTGACCCTGGCGGTGCAAAGTCTGGGCCAGCTGCAAAACCGGTACCCCAACAACCTGTGGGCTGAGATCGTGGGCAACTGCGACCTACAAGTGATGCTGGGCTGTACCGATGATTTGACGGCGGAATATTTCTCCTCCCGCAGCGGGGACATGAGCATTCAGGTGAATTCCACCATGACCGTGCGCCAGACCATGGCATTGGCCCAGGTGATCCCCCAATACCGCCAGACCCAGGGACAGGGGAAGCGCCGGCTTCTCACCCCGGATGAGGTGCTGCGCCTGCCCAACCAGGAGCTGCTGGTGGTGATTCGCGGCCACAACCTGCTGAAGCTGGAAAAGGTGGACTACACTGAGCTGCCCCTATCCAAGGAGATCGTCCGCAGCAGCGTGCTGGAGTACAGGCCGGAACGGCTTCCCGATACGCCGCCGGAGCAGGCTCCTTTCTCTCGGGAAGTGGAGAGCCCACAAGAAAAACCGCAACGAAAGCCCAGGCTGTACGGTGTTTCCAAGCCGCCGGAGGAGTTTTAATCCATCCCATGGAGAGAAGGATCCAAAAATGTATGTTGACGAAATAGCTAAAATAAACTATACTATAATTAGCTAATGAGAAGGAGGTGCCTTTCATGGAGATTTCCACGGCGACAGCGACAGAGATGCAAAACAACTTTGGAAAGTATCTCAGCCTGGTCATGGCGGGGCAAGAGGTGATCGTCACGCGAAACGGCAAAGAGGTGGGGCGTTTCATCCCCAAGGACGCGGCGGTTTCCTATCTTACGGATTCTCTGACGGGAATTCTCAAAGAGGACGCGTATTTGGATGAGGTGAAAGCAGAAAGGCTGAAGGAAAAGTATGAAGTTGCTGATTGACGCCAACATCCTCCTGGATGTCCTGCAAAACCGCGCCGGTTTTGTGGAGGACTCATCGCTGGTCTGGAAACTGTGTGAGACGGGCCAGGCGGAAGGCATCGTTTCCGCTCTAACCTTCGCAAATCTGGTCTATGTGATGCGAAAGGAACTGGGCCCGGAGAAAATCGAAGAGGTGTGCAAACTCTTATCTTTGATTTTTCACTTCGCGGATTTCAGTGTTTCCGACATGAACCGAGCGGCGGAGATGAAATGGAAGGATTTTGAGGATGCCATACAGAGCGGCACGGCGGAACGGGTGGGTGCGGCGTATCTCATCACCCGCAATGTGAAAGATTTTTCCAAAAGCAAAGTTCCTGCACTTACACCGGCAGAATTCTTGGCGAGACTATAATCCATAGCACTTGTAGAGAAGCACCCTATCGCGGGGTGCTTTTCTTATGCGTGAAAATCTTTGAACAGGAGGACCTACATGCCAAACGAAATGAGAGAGTACGAAAACCAGGAAATGGAAAGCAACGAATCCCCCGTCCCCCAGGAGGATGAGGAGCGCTCTGTGGAGGGCATCCAAAAAGAACAAGCCCCAGCGATGGAAGAACCTGCCGCTCCGGCTGTCCCTGCGCAGACATCTGCCCACAGGAGCCGCGCCACGCAGACTGCGGCCCGACGGTCCTCTGTGGTGGCCATTGGGGCGCAGCTGCAGGCTGAAACCGAGGCGGAAAAGAATCAGAACGCCCTGCTGGACTTAGTAGAGTCCATGAAGTCCCGCCGGGTTCTCTCCGGGACCGTCCAAGGGGTGGAGCGGCCGGAGAACAGCCCCAGCCGCTCCATGGCGGTCCTCTACCACGGGGACTTCAAGGTCATCATCCCCGCAGAGGAGATGGTAGACCCGCCCGAAGACCTCCATGGCCTGCCCAAAAGCGAGGTGTTGTTCAGCATGGTCAACCGGCGGATGGGCGCCGAGGTGGACTATGTGGTAAAGGGAGTGGACCAAGAGTCCGGCCTGGCGGCGGCCAGCCGGCTGGAGGCCATGGCCATCAAGCGCCGGGAGTATTACACCGGCGTCGGCCGGGACGGGAACAACCTCCTGTACGAAGGCGTTTGCGCCGAGGCCCGGGTGGTGGCGGTTGTCCGGGCAGGCGTCTTTGTGGAGCTCTTCGGTGTGGAGACTTTCATCCCCCTCCGGGAGCTGAGCTACCAGCGGATGCTGGACGCCACTGCTGTCTACCAGCCGGGGCAGCGGGTGGTGGTGAAGTTGCTGGAGATTCACCGCACAGACCGGGACCACATCCAGGTGGCAGCTTCGGTGAAGCAGGCATCCGCCAACCCCTATGAGAAAGCTCTGCGCCGGTATTCCGTGGGCAACCGCTATGTGGGGACGGTCAGCATGGTGGACACCACCGGCGTCTTTGTGGCCTTGGACGGCGGTGTGGATTGCCTGTGCAGTTATCCTCCCCGAGGCAGGCCGCCCCGGGGTGCCCGGGTGACCGTTCGCATTCTGGGCATCAATCACGAAACAAACCGTATCTGGGGCGTGATCACCCATGTCTCCATGCCCCACTGAGACGAACATTTGTGCACTTTTTTGGAAAATCCTTGTGGAATCGATTTCCGGGGACAGGCTTTGTGCAATCGAACAAATTTTTGTATTTGCCTTGCTTTCTCGCCGGAAATGTGGTAGTATGATAGTGCAGTGGAAGCTTGTGCTCAGGCTTTCAGGTGCGGAGGAAGGTACCCCTCCGCCAGCACCCATCCTGCGGATGGGGAACCTGTTACGGAGCAGCGAAGGCGTGAGGCTTTGCCCTCCACAATAGCGCAAGCTCACTCTGAAACGTATTTGGCCGGTTGGCCGCATGGATAGGGAACAGAAGCGTCTGTTCCCAAGAGATAGGAAATCCCTGTCTCTCGTATTCCAGCGGACAGCCGGCCTTTTTGTTTTTCAAAAAACTTGGAGGTGAACCCTGTGAAGAAGAAGCGAAAAAAGCCCATGCGCTGCCCTTACTGCGGCGCGCCGGTGGTGTACCGCAGTGCGGACGGCATTTACCAGAACAACAAAAACGGAGCCATGCTCTATGTATGCTCCCGCTACCCGGAGTGCGACGCCTATGTGCGGGTGCAGCCGGGGACGACTATCCCTCTGGGGACGCTGGCCAACGGAGAGCTGCGAGCTCTCCGCCGGGAGACCCACCATTACTTCGATAAGCTCTACACCAGCGGGCGGATGACCAAACAGGAGGCCTACCGTTGGCTGGCAAACTTCCTGCAGGCGCCCCAGTCCCAGGCACACATCGGATATCTGGGGGAGTACACCTGCAGGCAGGTGCTCCAAGCCTGCAAGGAACTGTTGGGGAGAGGAGGTGCAAAAGCATCATGAAACTGACAGCGGAACAGCAACGTAAGGCAGAAGAGAATATGGGCCTGGTGGGGAAAGTCATCGCGGACAAGGTCCATGGCACGTATTTCGGCAGTTACACCCGGGAGGACCTGTTCCAGATTGGCTGCATCGGCCTGTGCAAGGCGGCGGCCACGGACAAAGGCGGCTGCTTTTCCACCTATGCCTACCGGCTCATCTGGAACGAGATTTGCACCGCTCTGATTTCGGCCACCCGGAAGGCCTCCGGGGAGCTGCCCATGGAGCTGCCCATTCTGGAAATCCAGGGGGCAAATGGGGAGTTTCCCTCCACCCTAGAGCTGGAGGACCTGCTGGAGAGAGGGGAACGGACGGCCACCGGGGTGGTGAAGAAGGGCATCCAGGCCATGCGGCTCCGGGTGAACGGATACTCCACACGGGAAATAGGGGCACACCTGGGCGCGCCGGACAACTATGTCACTGCCTGGGAGGCGAAAGCGCGAAGCTATTTGCGGGCCATGCAATGAAGCGAGCTTATAAAAAAGAGAAGGCACGCTGTGAGCAGAATCACAGCGTGCCCTCTTTTTTGTGGAGGCGATGTATTTGAAGCAATATCGTTGGGCCGTCCTGCCCTTTTTCTTGTGCTTTGGCGTGTGGCTGCTGTTCCAGACAGTTCTCTTGGTAGGAGTTGTGCCCTCCTCGTCTATGGAGCCCACCATCCCAGAGGACAGCATCATTCTGGGGAACCGCCTCATTGGAAACTTAGGCCGGGGCGACATCATCGTGTTCCGGCATGGGGGTAAGACTCTGGTCAAGCGCATTGTGGCGGTGGGAGGGGACACGGTCTCTCTCAATGACCAGGACGGTTCCTTCGCAGTGAACCAGGAATTGGCAACTGCCACCCGGATTCTCATTGTGCCGAAGGACTATTTCTTTGTGGTGGGGGATAACCGCCAGAATTCTTTTGACAGCAGATTCTGGGAGGAACCTTTTGTGGGTGTGAAATGGGTATTGGCTCGTGTGAAATCCTAAGCCAGCCCGGTGTGCTTAGAAAACGTTTGTTCATATAGCATCCCTCCTAACTGAAAACAGCCGACTGGATTTTTCCAATCGGCTGAGGCATGTTTGTTTATAATGTAAAATGGTATGGAAACGTGGACACCACTATCAGCGGCAGCGGCAACCTGACCCCTGTCTCCCAGCAAACGATGGCAGTGGAGCAGCCGGTCACAGTGACGGCGGTGAACTATGCCGCAGGGGATAATGTGGAAGAAGGAACAGTAATCGCCACGGCGGAGGATGCCCAGGGAGGCTCCATAGACTATACCGCCCCCTATGACTGCGTGCTGCTGGAGCTGCCTGTTTCCAGCGGGGATGAGCTGGAAGCTGGCGGCGAGGTGGCTATGGTCATGGGAACAGAGGGCTTCACCATGGGCATCGCTGTGGACGAGCAGGATATTTCCGCCGTAGCAGTGGGACAGGAGGTGGCCTTCACTGTGGACGCGGTGGACGGGGAATACATTCGCCTGTGGCGGTCACTTCATAATCATCTCTTTGTCAGACGGCAGCGGTTTCAGTGGTGCGGATGGCAGCGTCTGATACCAGTATGCGCAGGAAGTATAGTCATCGTATCGCGGCCCGGTCCATCCCAGATTGTCCAGCGTCATGCGGAATTTGGTCTCAAAATGGATCGGGTCAGCGATGTGGAAGCGGTATAGCAGAAATCTCTGCTGGCCGTTGTAAAATTCACGGTTATCACCGTAGATGGCGTACATTCCGCTGTAAAGGCCGCTGTAAGTCTGATAGGATTTGATCTGAACATCATTTCCAAAGCCGTAGGAGCCGCAGAAATAATCCTCTGTGCCTGTATAGTGAATGGAAGGATATTTGTCATCGTCTATGTACATTCTGGCTTCGCCCTCCACCCAACAGGTGTTGTTTCCGTTCATTCCGGTGGCCAGGGTTACGCCCACGAACTGGCCTTTTCCCTGAATGCCGTCGATGATGGTGTAGGAACGTCCCTTCTGAACGGGATGCTCCTGACGGTAGGAAGCATGGAAATACCCGACCTCGTCGGGCACCTCACAGTGGCAGCCGGTGATGATATAGTACAGGTCCCGATCCTTTTCACCGCGGTTTTCCAT
>OLSM01002342.1_pt1 | contig 12361 bp, 12 predicted proteins | sample 1672721 | NCBI WGS metagenome assembly OLSM01 (sample SAMEA3136717, study PRJEB25190) | human gut metagenome | reverse complement strand
ATTTAATGTCATTTGTATTTCTTCCATTAATCAAATAACACTCTTTCGCTTTTATATTGTTTGATAATCACTTTTAGAATGACAGCGATAATGATGATCGTTGATAAAAGCATTAATAAAATATGAATATAATTTATATTTCCATTCGTAATATCTGTAAAAATTAGGGTGTAATTTAAGAACGGAATACAAGCATATAGGGAGGTTGTTGTAATACCAATCATAAAAGCAATCATACCTGGAAAGAAAGAAATAAAAGTGAGTGGTGTTAAAGCACTTTGAGCTTCTTTAAAGGATGATGATTTACTAACAATGGCAATACATAGACCACTTATTAGAAAAGAGTAAGCTATGATGACAATAATTGCAAAAATAAGGCTAGATAATGGTAACATTAAGTTCATTCCTTCATAGAGGGTAAACATATTACCCGCGATTTTTAGAGAAATGATTGCTAAAAGTAAGCTTAGCATACCCGTAATGATGGAAGATAAAGAGACACTTAAGAATTTACCAATGATAATATCTTTGCTTTTGATTGGAAAAGTAAGTAGTGTTTCTAATGTTCCTCTTTCTTTTTCTCCGGCAGTCGTATCGGTTGCTGGATACGTTGCTGATACTGTTATCGCCATAATGATGAATAAGAAAGCATAATTTATGACATAGCTAGAAAAGAAGTTATCTTCTGTTTTCATATTTTCTTCTAATACAATCATATTCATGACTTCGTCGGGATCAATATTATGATTTGCTAAATAGTCGGTTTGTAAATAATTTTTATAAGCATTAAAATAATTTTCTACTAAGTTAGAAGCATAAGTACTCGTATCGCTATCATCTCCATTTATGGTATATATATTATCTTCTTTCGTTACATATAAATCAATTTCACCATTTTGAAATTTTTCTTCCAGATTTGCCTCTGTATCTATGACAGGATTAATTTCTAATTCATTTGTAATACTTTCTTCCACTGCTGTTAACTCATAACTAAATCCAATCGTATTATAATCTGTAATGGGCATGTTCATCTGACTTTCAAATAAAGCTGACATACCAATTACTAATAAAGGAATAAATATTGGTATGACAAGCATCATAGCAAGTGACTTTTTATCACGAAACATTTCTCTTAATTCTTTTTTTAATATATTCCATACATTATTCTTCATTGTTATCTCCTTCTATCAACTTAAAGAAGGCTTCTCTTAAGTTGGTTGTATTGGTATCTTTTTTTATTTTTTCCGGAGTTCCTTCATCGATAATTACCCCTTTATTCATCATTATCACTTTATCACAAATATTTTCGGCTTCTTCCATATAGTGAGTCGAATAAAGAATCGTTTTTCCTTTTTTCTTTTCATTCTTAATAAAATTTAGGATAATCTCACTAGACATAATATCTAGGCCATTTGTTGCTTCATCTAATATATAATATTTAGGGTTATGAATGAGACAACGAGCAATATTGACTCTTTGGGTTTGACCAGTTGATAAAGAACCAATCCGATTATATAAAAACGAATCCATATTCAGTATTTTTGATATTTCCATAATTCTTTTTTCTACATCACTTTTTTCTACATCATAAATATCCGCACACATAGTAAGAAGTTCATAGCAGCTTAATGTGTTATAAATCTTGGTATTTCCTGATAAATAAGCGATATTTTTCTTAATATCGGTTTCATTGTCATGATAATTTAAATTATCAAAAGAGATATTACCACTCGTTGGGTTTAGTATGCCGGCAATGATTCGCAAAAGTGTTGTTTTACCAGCTCCATTTGGACCTAAAATACCGACGATTTCACCATCATGGGCTTCAAAACTAATCCCATTATTCGCATAAAATTCAATATGCTCTTTCTTTTTGGTTAATTTGGTAAATTTTTTCTTAATATTTTCTACTTTTAACATTTTTGCACCTCAAATAACATTATACAAGATTCAACTTCTAAATACTATTATTTTTTACAAATTTCTATTTCTTTTTGAATCCATGTCATGATTACACTTACAATATAATCTAATTCCTCCTGGGTTAACGCTCTTCCTTTTGGAATGTGATACCATTTAGAAAGGCAATTTCGACAACAAGTGGCTGTTGCATGCTGCCCAATAAAGACTGGATGACCTTTCATAGGCGTTTGTTTTCCATCTCGTGGAATATAAGCAGGAGCAAGTCTACTTTCTAGCAATTCATAAGCATGCTTTCTTATTATTTCTAATCCTTTTTCTTGCACGTAAACTCTTTCTTTTTCTTTTAAATGGAAACTGCTTCTAAACTTTGATTTTGATAAGGAATATAATATTTCTTCAACTTTTTTCATCCTTTTAAAAAAGATTATCAAACGATAATCTTAGGCTCTAGCACCTCCATCAACCTGCATAATCTCACCTGTTACATAGCTTGCCATATCACTTGCTAAGAATAAACAAGCATTTGCAATATCCTCTGGTTCACCAATTCTACCAATTGGAATTGTGGCAATTAAAGGTTTGATCATTTCATCTGGAAGGCTTGCTACCATATCCGTTTTGGTTATTCCTGGAGCTACAGCATTGACTCTAATTCCTACGGGAGCAAGTTCTCTTGATAAAGATTTAGTTAAACCATTTACAGCAAATTTACTCATTGGATAAACACATCCAGCGGGCTGTCCATAGATACTTACCATGGATGAAATATTAATAATATTTCCTTTGGTTTCTTTTAAATAAGGAACGATTTCTTTAGAGCAAACAAATACTCCTTTCATATTTACATTGGCAATTTTATCATATTCTTCGATCGTATAATCTTCTATTTTAGTACTAGAAGATAATCCAGCATTGTTAACTAAAATATCGATTTTACCAAAATGTTCAGCAACCTCTTTAAATGTTTGTCTAACTTCATCTACGTTAGTTAAATTAGGATAAAAACCAATTACTTCCTTGTTTTCATTTTTTAATTCTGCTAAAGCTTTTTCTACACTTTCTTTTTTAGAGCCAAATAATACTACTTTTGCTCCATTATTTAAAAACTTCTTTACGATTGCTAAACCAATTCCCCTTGTACCACCAGTAACAATTGCTACTTTTCCATTCAACATTTTATCATCCTCCTATTTATAATAAAACCATAATTTTTTATTTTTGTCAATGATCTTATTCTTTTACTTTTTTTTGCAAGCAAGCATCTAAGTCAACATCAATTTCTTTTAAAAATTCATTTAACTTTTCATTCGCTTTATCAGTCGTATAAATTTCATTTGTACCAGTCGTAATCACATAATATTTTTTACTTGTCTGTTTTAAATTTAGAAATATCTCTTCAATATTGTACGTATACGTTCCTGTTATAGGTTCTTCATATATGAGTACAGGATGAACGATTTCGCCACTTTGTATTCGCTCTGTCGTTGTTAATTGATAAGTTCCGTCATCATATACTGCTAGAAAAACGGAATTGCAATCCGAATATACATCACTTCTTTCGATTTTAAAGACTAAACCATTTTCACCTGTTATTTCCTCTAAATTTATACTTTCTAATAGTGGTTCTTCTTTTTTATGGTTGTAATGTTCTTGCGCTAATACACTAGCATAAATAATACCAATAACAATTAGAATTATAACAAGGATTAAGCTAATGATAGCAATCGTTTTCTTTTTCATATATCCTCCTAAAATCTACTTGCCTTTATAGAGGTAAGAAGAGCACCTATTATAACAATAACAAAAATTATGGCAAGGATAAGCATAAGTCCTTTCGTGTTTTTCTTTTGCTTTTTTAATAAAATATATATTCCATCTATTATTAAGCCAATAAGCATGGAGATAATTAGTTTAAATAGCCAAGTAGAAGAAACACTTTTTAAGAAGAACTCTAGAGGTGGAGCAATCAGTCCTATTCTTAAGCCAGGTATATAAAAGCTCATAATTAAATATGTATCTATGAATCCTAAACAAAAATTAAATAATATTAGCATTTTAGACATTTTTAATTTCTCCCGTTTTTACATACTTAATTAATTCTTCTAAATTTTCCTTTTTGACATAGCTACCACCATTTTGGAACAAATTTAGTAATTCGGTATTTTCTTTGGGTATTGTTTTTCCTACTGCTTTTACTATTAATTTTTTCAATCCTTTTAATTTAGAATAATCTATTCCTCCTTGTAAATAAAAGCTAGGAATGGTTAGACCATTATTTTTCTGCAATTCTTTTAGATATTTATCCGTATTAGGATAAGCGCCAACCATACCAATGCATTTCACTTTATATGTTCGACTAATTTTTTTTAATTTGGTAATTACTCCGGCACATATCCAGCTTAAATAAATGACCTCGTCTTCTTTTTTTACATAAGTTTTAGCTTCTTCCAAAGAATAACATGGTAAATTTAATTCTTTGCTTAATAATTTAGCATAAGCCATAGTATACCCGGTATTACTATGATAGATGATTGCTTTAATCATTTTTTCTTTCCTTTCTTGCTTTTTATTTCATCATTTATTCACTAAATACTATTTAAATCTTTTTCGTCAAAGTAAATTAAATCATCAAAATAAGCTCTATATTCTTCGCTCGTGATTTCTTTTCGATCTTTTCCTTCTAACGTATAGTAAGTTTCCTCACTTTGATATACACTTCTTACTGTTACTATTTCGCCATTTACTAAACTGGCAAAAGTAGCTTCACTTGCCCCAGCAAAAGGTTTCGTTTGACTATAAACAATTTCTTTTCTTCCTTCATGATATCTTAGGCCACCATAAATATATTGATCCCAAACTTTTTTTATTTTTTCTTCTACTGGGTCATAGGTTAAAATGAGTGTATTGCCAAAACCATAATCATCAGAGATAATCATGAGTTCTAAGATATCATTTCCATCTAGATCATATAAGGCATATTTGATGGGAGCGGTTATCCAATTTGAGGTTAGATTTTCATATTCTCTATTTTTTAAGTAAGACATATAGATTTCTTCTTCATTGATGTTGCTATTTTCTTCTGATACGGAAGTATGGCCATATCTTATGTGTACTACATCTTTCATAATGATATCATATAAATCAGGATAACCTACACTTTCAAAGATTTTAGCCATCCTTTTTACTTCATCTTTGCTATAGCCTAAAATGATCGCTTCTGTTAAAACGGATGCTTCTACATCACTATAATTTACAATATTTTTGGGTAAATTATATAACGATTTAAACCATAAATTGCCTAAATCATAAAGATCCATGTTTAGTGTTTCATCAATACTCATTAAATAAGCGACACGAGAGATTAAAAAGCTAGCATCATGTTCTTCGGTATCAAGTGTGTAATCACTTAATTTGAAGGTACTATCCGCTACATTTCGATTGGCAATTGTTCCGTCTAAGGAGCCATCCCGATAATACGCGCCAATGATAAGTCCCATTGTATCGGCATACCCTTCATTTATCGCGCTATTATACTCACTTCCATCTGGTTCAACAATTAGTCTAAAATAGCCATGCGTATATTCATGAGATACCACTTCTAAATCTTCATTAAATAAATTTTCAGAGCCAAAATAGATCCGTAGATCATCAGAATTGAAATAAAATAAAGCCGCATTATTGGAAAATGGATAATAAGCGTTTCCATCTTCGATTTTATCTAGATTGGTATATACCTTGAGTTTATAACTTTCGTTTAATTTAATAGACTTAAAATCAAAATTCTTTTGATAATAGTCATAAACTTTGGCTAAACTTTGCATTGTTTTAATAGCCATATAGGTATCCAACTCATTTGCTTCCTCTGTGTTTTTCCAAGTTATTTCATTATAATAGTTTGTATTATTTTGCATAAACTTAATACTTGGAATATATTCATAGCTATCTTTAATTATATATACTTCAATATTTCTTGTTCGATCATATAATTGATATTGCTGATTGGCTGTTTGAAATTCCTTTATATCATCCTCTGTTAAGGGTTCACGGTATAAAGTAGTCGTCGTATCAAACAAGCTAGGAGCACTTATGATTGATTGATCTTCATCACTAATGATTATGGTTCCACTTGCAAATTCAAAGAGATAAGCTAAAGTAAATTCAGTTGAGCTTAGCGGATAGATAATTAGTTTGCTATTTAAAAGTAGTGCCTCTTCGCCAACATAGTCTTTGGCAACCGCAAGTAAATCTTCTTGAGTGTTTTTGGGATTCGCGTTAAAGTCATCAGGAATTTGATAAGAATAATTTAGAACTTTCGCTACTTCATCTGCTTGTTTGATGGCCGTTAATCCACCACCATATACTTCAATCTCGTTAAAACTTTGCGTTAATTTGTAAGTATCTTCATATTGATTAGATAAAGTATAATCACTTAAGGAACCAATTTCTGTTTCGTAATCTTGTAGTAATGTTTTTATACTTTCTTCTGGGTTTGGTTCTGACTTTCTAAAAAAAGCTAAATAAATGATGAGGCATAATAAGAGAAGGACAATTACAATTCCTATTATTAATTTTTTATTTTTTTTCATTTCTCACACTTCCTTTTTTGTTTTTCTTCTTTCTTTTCATTAAAATGATTCCTCCTACTATGAGGCAAATTAGAAGAAGAATCGTTCCTAATAAGAACACATTGATATTCGATTTCTTTTCGTCTTTTACTTCTGTATATTCGAGTGTTTGGGGCATTAATCTAGTAATTATGATATTATATTCTTTTTGGGATCCGTCTTCGGCTATTACCGTAATGGTGTAGTTATTTTCTCCTACTTTTAGGGCTTTTTCACCAGTTCCAAAAATAGTTGCTGTATCCTCTTCTGCTGTTGCGCTAATTTTAATAATTGGAGTATTATAGTCTACTTCTACTTGATATTCGGTTATTTCGGCATCAAAATTTAATTCCACATCATCTATGTTTAAAGTTGCTAACTTATTATTATTTGATTTTTCCTCATTTGTAGTATTATTATTTACATTAGACTCATTCGTATTATTTGGAGATGTCGTGTTATTCGTTCGGGCCTCCTCTAGATAGATAAAACCTATTAAGTTACCAGCGGTTGTATATTTTTGAGCGCCATTTACAATCCCTTCGTTTTCCTCTGTTACGATTCCAGCTTCGTTAACTGTCATGATGTTTCCTTCTACCGAAACAACAAAGCCAACATGACCATAGCCATCACTAGATGACCAAACAGCGATCGAATTTGGTTTTGCCTCACTTCCTACTTTATAACCATCATTTATGGCACTATTATACCAAGTTTGAGCGTTACTCCAACTAGGCAGAGCTACACCGGTGTGTTCATAAGCTTGCTGCCACGCATACCAAGTACATCGAACTGTCGTTACTCCATATAATGATTGATATTTACCATAGGGGTTTGATGCTGCCCTAACAGGACTTGTAAAGCAAAAGGTTAATACTACTAACAATACTACTAATTTTAATATTTTTTTCATCTTACCACCTATCGCAGTCTAAATTATACTTGTTACATAATTCTTCCGTTAAAGTCTTGTTTTCATAATGACTAGCACTACCACAAGGACCATTAAATTTAGTTGAACTGGAAAGTGCATTTTGAATTTCTTTATTGGCCGCCTCACCATTTGAAGAAACGTTTAGACCATTAAAGGAAATATAGTCGAAAGAAAAGTTAAAGCGATGATTTTCTTCGGTATAATTTACATTCGCAATTCCTTTATAATTACCATTTTTATATTTATTTAAAACATTTTTAAAGTTATTTTCTGCTGATGTATTGATTTTTAGAGTGCCATTTGTTAAATATTCGTTTATTTCCTCTGTACTAACTTCATAATCTTGCCTGTCACTCGTATGCCAAAAATCTACTTCAGATGGATTATTATTTATTTTGGTAATATCAGCATTTGGGAAAACTTCTTTTAAATTGGTTACGAACATGTAGTAAAAGCAATCCATGGTTCCATCATTTACGTGATATTCGGTAATACTAATATTATTATTTAGATTGATTTTGCTTGATGAGGTTGTGTTGTTGTTTGTGTTATTTGAACTGTTATTGGATGTATTATTTGAGGAATTATTATTCGAAGAGTTTTTATTTTCTTTCCAGATGGCAGTTAGAGTCATCTCTTCTGTTACTGGAGTTGTAAAATCATATTCTTCACCATCTAGCTCCCAATACTCGAAAGTATATCCCTCTTTGGTTGGATCACTTGGCTTTTCTATTGTAGTATTATCTGCTACAACAATACTATCAATTGGCGAACCACCTTTGGTATCAAAAGTAATTGTATAATAAAGATAACTATCTTGTGGATCTCCTGTATAGCTAAGTCCTCCATAAGAAAACTCAATATTTACATCGTTAAAGTGCTCTTTGATTGTATTTTCAAAATCGGTATCAAACTTATAATCACTAATAATTTGAACATCTTCCTCTATGGCATTCTTTGTAAAAGCATAATCTAAAAAGGCAATAATCACTTCACTTATTGTTGTATTATCACCAATAGGATACTCTGAAAGCGCATCTGATAAATTACTATGAAGAATTTCTAATTCGTAAATTTTTAACGTTTTATCACTACAAATATGAGTGCCTGAAAAATTAGAACATTCATCATATTCTTCCCAAAAGCGAATAATAAGTTCCACATCTTCTCCATCTCCAACCCATACTTCATATGGATTTTTTATGGATTCTATCTCTTCTCCATCTACTTGAAAGATTATAAATGTAAGAAAAAGAAGGATTATAATGATAAGAATAATCCAAAACTTCTTACTCTTTAACACACTTTTTAACTTTGACACTTAAACCCAACTCCTATACCATTTTATTCATTATAACACAGAAAAAGTAGATTGCATAGAATCTACTCCAAGTTTTAATTATTTATTAGGAACTAATACTTCTTTTCCACCCATGTATGGTTGTAATACTTTAGGAATTTTAATGCTTCCATCTTTTTGATAGTTATTTTCAAGGAAAGCGATCAGACCCCGAGGAGAAGCGAGTACGGTATTATTTAGGGTTGCTACGTATTTATTTCCCTCACTTGTTTTCATACGAATACCTAGTCTTCTTGCTTGAGCTTCCCCAAGAGTAGAGCAAGAACCTACTTCAAAATATTTTTGTTGCCTTGGACTCCAAGCTTCTACATCGCAAGATTTTACTTTTAAGTCTGCTAAATCACCTGAGCAACATTCAAGTGTTCTAACTGGTATATCTAGGCTTCTAAAAAATTCCACAGTATATTGCCACATTTTATTGTACCAATCCATCGCATCTTCTGGTTTACAAAGAACAATCATTTCTTCTTTTTCGAATTGATGAACACGGTATAAACCTCTTTCTTCAAGGCCATGAGCTCCTACTTCTTTACGAAAACATGGTGAATAAGAAGTAAGGGTAATAGGAAGAGATTCTTCTGGCACGATTTCTCCTTTAAATCTTCCAATCATTGAATGCTCACTCGTACCAATTAAGAATAAATCTTCTCCTTCAATTTTATACATCATCGCATCCATTTCAGCAAAACTCATGACGCCATTTACAACATCACTGCGAATCATAAAAGGAGGAACACAATATGTAAATCCTTTATCAATCATAAAATCCCTAGCATAAGTAAGCATGGCAGAATGAAGTCTTGCAATGTCTCCCATTAAATAATAAAAACCATTGCCACTTGTTTTTCCAGCTGCTTCTTTATCAAGGCCATTTAGACTTTCACATATATCGGCATGATATGGAATTTCATAATCTGGTACCGTAGCTTCACCAAAACGTTCTAATTCTACATTTTCAGAATCATCTTTGCCAATTGGTACAGAAGCATCTATGATTTGAGGAATTTTCATCATTTTTTCTTTGATTTCATTTGCTAAGGTTTCCTCTTCTTCTTCTAAATTAGCAATTTTGCTAGATATTTTACTTATTTCTTCTTTGATTGCTAAAGCATCACTCTTTTTCCCTTCTCGCATGAGCAAGCCAATTTGATCACTTTTTTTATTTTTTAGAGCTCGTAAATCATCTGCTTCTTTTTTGGCATTTCGGTAATTTACATCTAACTCATAAATTTCATCAACAAGTGGTAATTTTTCATCTTGAAATTTCTTTTTAATGTTTTCACGCACTAATTCTCTTTCTTCTCTAATTAATTTAATATCAATCATTTTTTCTTCCTTCTTTCTAAAAATAAAAAGAATGGCCCTTGAAAGGAGTCAACTAGTGACGGTACCATCCTTTGTTTTTCTTATTTTTGATAACGGGTTATACCCGGGGATGATTAGTCCCACTAGAAAGGAGATTTCATAACACTTCATTACTTATTTCCATCAACCATAAGCTTTCTATCAATTCTGTGCTATTACTTATCTTTCTTGCGCTTTCTTTTATAATATACCATATTTTTTTATTTATGACAATTATTATATTCTAATTTTAAAAGTTTTTGGCGCTAATTTATAAACTAAAAGTAAAGATATTAAACTGTATGTGATTGCAAATAAAATGGTTGCAAGGCCAAAATATAAAGTTGGCAATCGTAAATCAATCATCCAGTAGCAAACAACATAAGTTAAAATATTTACAATCGTGTAGGTAGTATTTTTTGTTTCACTATTAATATTATATGGTTGTAATAAATAATAGATAACTAAATGATGAACTGAAAAGAAAATACTCATAGCAATGATGGAACCTACTAAAATTAAATAATTTAAAGGATTGGTTGTTCCACCGGTTGCCCAAAGAATGATTGCGAGTCCAAGGCCAATGATACTTGCTGGCAGTAAATTAATTGAAATGATGCTTTTTAATCTTTCCCTAAATAATTTTAAAATTGAATTTGGTTTTCTAAAAAAAGCATAAGTGAGCATGGAATGATCGCTATTCATAAACATTGCTCTTGTAATTGCTTCTCCTCTATTAATTAGATACATAATAAAGACAAAATATGGTAAATATGTCATTATGATATTATTTACTTCTTTTTTTATTTCTGTGTTTAAAGTAATTACAAGAAGAATGATACCAATTATAATTATACTAAAGAAAGCTACTTTTTTGGCACTTTTTAAAAGCAATTTACTATGTCTTTTCACAAATAAATCGTTGAAATAAGCAAATCCTTTTTTATTACTCGTTAAAGCTTGATCAACATTAATTTGTTTTAATACTGTATCTTTTGTTATTTGATTCGCATTTGCTATCACATTTATATTCGCATTCGTTAAAACTTGTTTATACATTTCACGATATTGATTAAACTTTAATATGTATTTGATAGAAAATATGCTTATTAATATTGTAATTATCATGAAACTTATTAATATATAAGATGGTATTACTATTTTTAAGGCTGGTAAACCATAAGCGATTCCTAAAAATAATAAAATGAAAAGCCAAGTATGTTTCATGAGATTATTTTCATTAATAATAATTCCTTTTTTAGTATATAAAGAAAGATTGTAAGCTGCAACCGTAATTTTAGCTGATGCGACAAACAGCGGAAGAAGAAGACAAATCCAAATGTTTAATCCTGATAATAGGCCAAAAATAATAGTAAATGGTAAAAAGCCAATGATTGCCTTGAAAATGGCATAAAAATAGTTACTTAAAGAATAATTCTTTGCATCCATTCGCATGATAAACATCGCATAATATTTATCCTTAGTTGGATTAAACATATAAGTATTCATGATAGCACCAATCAAGGTTAAACATACAAAAATATGTAAAAAAGTATTTTCACTACTTGTCTTATAAATTGTCATAATACTAAAAATCATTAAAAATATATATAATAATTTTCCAAGAAATATATCTATTATTTCTTCTCCAGTTATTGAGGAGGGCATACCGGAACGGCATGTTAAAAAAAATGAAAAAATATTGTAAGATACCAGTCTTTCCACTTCTGGTTTATATGATTTTAAATGTGGTGACAGCGGTTTTGTCTGTTTCTATTGCGTTTATCATTGAAGTAACCATCAATGCTGTAAGCAGACAACAGGCAGAGGATTTCGAGAAGATTGTTTTAGGCACAATTATTTTTATCATGATGTATGGCGTGTTTCATTATCTGAGAAATTTTTATATGCAGAAACTGATTAACGATCATATCAGAGAATTAAGAAGCCATTTATTAAAAAAGGTTATGTCGTTTTCGTTTTCGGAATTTCGTGAATGTCCAACAGCAGATTATTTATCCATACTTACAAACGATATTCAGGTATACCAGGAGGGAAGTTTAAGGAGTAAACTGTTAATTATCCAAAATGTAATTTCAGCAGTAATTGTAGTTTGCGCGCTGATGATGACAAATATTCCGGTTGCTGTCCTGATTATTGGATGTACAGCCATGATTTATATGGTTCCTCGCTTGT
>OLSM01002336.1_pt1 | contig 12372 bp, 9 predicted proteins | sample 1672721 | NCBI WGS metagenome assembly OLSM01 (sample SAMEA3136717, study PRJEB25190) | human gut metagenome | reverse complement strand
TGCTCAGGTAATGGACGATGTTGGCATTGTACTTGTTGCCGGTCTTTTTGGATGTACCCTCGCGATGTTCTTTTCCTATTACTTTAATCTTCATTGTTCGTCATCCTTTCATCTTTACATATAAAAATTCCGTGCCGAGGGAAACTTTCCCTTTCGCACGGAATAGTAACATGCGCATTATCCTCGGTAGAAGGGGAATACTCTTTACATTTCGAGGGAAATTAGGTATAATAATATGCATTTTACTGTCCGAACAGACAGAAGATAACGAGACGGGATAGGAAGGAATGCGTATGGAACAGAACGTCATCATATCCATCAAAGGGACCCAAACCAGCGAGGATGGGCAAGAGACCGTGGAGTTTGTGACCGACGGCTGGATCGAAGGGGACGCGGAGGAGGGCTTCCGGGTTTCCTATGAGGAGACGGAACTCACCGGCATGACCGGCACCGTCACCACGTTTTTAATTAAGCCCGGCCGAATTGACATGCTGCGGTCCGGAACCTTAAACTCGGAAATGATTTTTGAAGAGGGACATAAGCATCTCTCCCTGTATGAGACCCCTTATGGGGCCATGACCATCGGCGTGAACGCCAAGCGTGTGCGGGCGGGCATCGACGGACAGGGCGGCGAGATGGATATTCGCTACGAGGTGGAGCTGGACAATACCCTGATTGGGGAGAATTCCTTCCTGATTCGCGTGCGCCAGCCGGTGGCCTCCGCCGGCGTGTAAAATTTCAATAAGAATAGGATGCGATTGCATATGGCAAACTTGATTCAATATGCCAAGGAACAGGTGGAGGCGCTAACCCGGCAGGCCTATGAAAAGGCAGCGGCGGCGGGTCTCCTCCCAGCGGATGTGGCCGTGCATGCGGGCGTGGATATTCCCAAAGATGCGAAAAACGGGGACTACGCCACCTCCTTCGCCATGGCCGGTGCGAAGGCTATGAAGAAGAACCCCCGGGAGATTGCCCAAATTCTCACCGATCAAATGGTATGGAAGGGGAGCATTTTCCAGGGAGTGGAGATTGCAGGCCCTGGCTTTCTCAATTTCCGCTTGGGCGCCGCCTGGTATACCCAGGTGTTAAGCGCCATTGAAGCGGAGGGGGAGGACTATGGCTCCTCTGACGCGGAGAAGGGAAAAAAGGTCATGGTGGAGTTTGTTTCCGCCAATCCCACAGGCCCCATGCACATGGGTAACGCCCGCGGCGGCGTACTGGGAGATACCCTGGCCAATGTGCTGCGCCGGGACGGGGCGGACACCTTTAAGGAGTTTTATGTCAACGACGCCGGAAACCAAATTCATAAGTTCGCCGACTCCATCAACGCCCGGTACCAGCAGATCCTGCTGGGGGAGGAGAATTACCCCTTCCCGGAGGAGGGCTATCATGGGGAGGATATTAAGCAGCTGGCCCAGGCCATCTATGAGGAACACGGCGACAGCTGGAAGGAACTGCCCGAAGAGGACCGTTTGGAACGTATGGCCGAGTACGGCCTGTCGGTGAACATTCCCAAAATGAAAGAGGACCTGCGCCGGTACGGAATTGAGTATGATGAGTGGTTCTTTGAGTCCTCCCTCCACAATTCCGGCGCGGTCGCTGAGACGGTGGATCTGCTGGGCCAGAAGGGCTGGACGTATGAAAGGGACGGCGCGCTGTGGCTGAAGACGGCGGACTTGCTCAGAGAAAAATTTTTCCGGGAGGGTAAGAGTCAGAAGCAGGTGGACAAGCTGGACTTGAAGGACGACGTGCTCCGGCGGGCCAACGGGTTTTATACCTATTTCGCCGCCGATATCGCCTACCACCGGAACAAGCTGGAGGTGCGTGGTTTTGACTTGGCCATTAACATCTGGGGCGCCGACCACCATGGCCATGTAGCCCGCCTGCAGGCCGCCCTGGACGGTCTGGGGCTGGATGGTTCCCACCGACTGGTGATCGTGCTGATGCAGCTGGTCAACCTTCTCCAAGACGGTAAGCCTGTTCGTATGTCCAAACGTTCGGGCAAGGCCATCGCTCTGCACGACTTGCTGGATGAGATCAGCGTGGACGCGGCCCGGTATTTCTTCAATTCCCGATCGGCTTCCACGCCCCTGGACTTCGATCTGGGGCTGGCGGTGCGGGAGGACAGCGAAAACCCGGTATACTATGTGCAGTATGCCCATGCCCGCATCTGCTCCCTGATCCAGCGGCTGGGGGAGGAGGGATACCCGGTGCCCAAGGCGGCGGAAATTGACGTGGCCTTGCTCAGCGCCACAGAGGAATTAGCCCTCATCAAAACCTTGGCCCAGTACCCTGAAGAAATTCACTTTGCCGCCCGGGACTGCGATCCCTCCCGCATTAATCGTTATCTGACCCAGCTGGCGGGGGATTTTCATCGATTTTACAACGCCTGCCGGATCAAGGGCGAGGAGCCACAGATCCTCCGAGCCCGCTTGAAGCTGGCCGATGCCGTTCGAGCTGTGCTGGCCAATGGCTTACAGCTTTTGGGCGTGTCCGCGCCGGAGAAGATGTAACTGCCTGCAAAACCAGAATCCCCAGGCGCTGTCCATTACAGCGCCTGGGGATTTCTTTCAAACATATGCAACATCAACGCCCGGCGGGAACACGGGCCTGGCGAATCTCCTCCAGGGCCAGGGCCAAGGCGTCGATGTCCGCCGTGGTGTTTTCCGGAGAGAAGGAGAGGCGCAGTATTCCTTGAAGGACGGGGGAGGGCAGCTTCAGAGCGGCAAAAACATGGCTGGGCTTTCCTTTGTGGCACGCGGAACCCGAGGAGACGTAAATTCCCAGGCGGCTTAATTCCCGCACCAGCATTTCGCTGGGATAGCCGGGGAGGGAAACGGCGCATATGTGGGGCGCGTCCCCCGGTGTAACCACCGTCAGTCCCGGGACTTTTTCCGGCAGGGTGGTCAGCGCATAGGCTTTTAACTCCCTCATAATCTGAATGCGGTGGGACATACCCTCCCGGCCCGCCTGACAGGCTGCGGCAAAGGCCGCAATTTGAGGGGTGAACTCCGTACCCGACCGCAGGCCGGATTCCTGTCCTCCTCCCCGCAGCAGGGGGAGGACTCTCAAGCCCTTCCGTATATACAGCGCGCCGACGCCCTTGGGCGCGCCAATTTTATGCCCACTGATGGTTATCAGGTCAGCGCCCAGGTTTTTCGCCGTAAAGGGGACCTTTAAAAACCCCTGTACGGCGTCGGTGTGGAGCAGGGCCGAAGAGCCTGTCCGACGGAGAAGCTGGCCCACCTTATCCACTGGCTGGATGGCGCCGGTCTCATTATTCACCAGCATGAGGGAAACCAGTATCGTGTCGGGACGCAGAGCGTTCTCCAGGTCTGACAGGGAGACGCACCCCTTTCGGTCAGACGGGAGAACGGTCACGTCGTACCCCTCCTGTTTTAATGCCCGGATGGGTTCCAAAACGGCGGCGTGTTCCATGACGGAAGTGATAATGTGTTTTCCCGTATGTCGGCCCAGGTGGGCGGCGATGGCGATGGCCCAGTTGTCCCCCTCCGTCCCGCCGGAGGTAAAGTACAGCTCGTCTTCGGAGGCGCAGCCCAGGGCCTCCGAAATTTGACGGCGGTGTTCCTTCAGCGCGGCGGCGGCCTGCTTGCCCAGGGCGTGAATGGAGGAGGGATTTCCAAACTCCTCCGTCATGACCCGGAGCGCGGCCTGGGCCGCCCGGGGATCGACCGGGGTAGTAGCGGCGTGATCCAGGTAGATGGGCATAAAAAAGACCCCTTTCGGGTGAAATGTTCCTATTGCATTCAATCAGCGATTTTATTGTAAAAGGTTTCCCAAGAAAAGTCAAGCCTCGGTAGAGGGAGGCGGCCTGTACATACTTACAGGGTGGAATATAACATCACAGAAAAGAGGAGCGTGACCGTGTGAATGAGCTGCTGAGGAATTTGGATCGCGTACATACCACCCAATTGGGCATAGGGAGAATAAAAAAGAATTTATCGTTAGAACAGGTTGATGATGTAGTCAGCTGGTGCCGGGATAGAATTAGCGATCCCGCAAGTAAGATTACAAGAAAAGGTAAAAACTTTTATGTACAAACGGAACATGGTATCATTACAGTGAATGCCAATAGCTATACCATTATTACAGCGCATCAACATAATCGGCGCAACGCATGAACGCCACGGCGTCCTTGGAAGAAAAAGGACGCCGAGCTTCCGTTGTCAACAGTTATGGGTACTATCCAACCTGCAGTACTTGACAATACATAGTAGATGTAGTATGATAGGAATAGAACAAAATCCAACAAAAAAGGCCACGCATTCCCTCCAAGTGGCAGGGAATGCGTGGCGAACTCTTAGGTATGTAGGAACAGCGTAGCCATTAAGCGCTGAAAAATTTGTCCAAAGGAAAGCCGGGGGACGCCCTCCGCCGCTACCAGAGGGATTTCATCCTGCACCTGCCCATCCATACTGACAATGAGCGTTCCCAGGGACTGTCCGGGCTCCACAGGGGCGGTAACGGACTCCTGCAATTCCACCGAGGTGGTCACTTTGTTAAGATTCGCTTTCTCCACCAGCAGGTGACTCCCCATTCCGGATAGTTCAGGCTGGACGCAGGACTGGGTGCCAAGCTCTACCGTTACCGGCGGGATGGCCTGTGCATTGGTGACGTCCAGCAGGGTATAGTTGGCGAATCCATAACTGAGGAGAGCTTTGGCCGCCTCGAAACGGTCGGCGGAGGTAGGGGAGCCTAGGACGACGGCGATGAGTTCCATGCCGTCCCGTTCCGCCGTACCCGAGAGGCAGTAGAGGGCGGAGTCAGTGGACCCGGTTTTCAGTCCTGTGGCGCCCTGATAGTAGTAGATCAGCTTATTGGTGTTGGCAAGCTGAAATTTGCCGTCACGAAGGGAGTCCATCCATATGGTAGTATAGGTCCGAATGTCGGGATGATTTAAAATCAGCTCCCGGGACATAAGGGCGATATCGTGAGCGGAGGTCACGTGTCCCTGGATGGGCAGGCCGGTGCAGTTGAGAAATTGGGTGTCCTGCATCCCCAGCTGTGCGGCCCTCTGGTTCATGAGCTCCACAAAGGCCTCCTCACTTCCGGCCAGGTGCTCGGCCATGGCCACTGAGGCGTCGTTTCCTGAGGCCACGGCAATGGCTTTGAGCATGTCGTGGACGCACATTTGCTCCCCCTCTTTCAGGTAGACCTGAGAGCCGCCCATCCCGGCGGCGTTGGCGGTGACGGTGACCATATCTTCCTTGGTGATTCGACCTTCATCCAGCGCTTCCATAATCAGTAGAAGGGTCATCACCTTGGTGACGCTGGCAGGTTCCAGGGGCGTGTGGGCATTGTCTTCGTGGAGAATGGTCCCGCTCTCTTTTTCCATCAGGATCACGGCCTTGGCGTTCACTTCCGGCCCCGCGGCCAAAACGGGCAAGGTCAAACAGGAGAGGGCCAGCAGAAGGGCAAGCATCTTCTTCATAGGGAAACCTCCGTTGCAAAGGGCCAAAGACGGGCCTAATTTGTCCGGCGGCCCCTTTGTCCGTATTCTCTGTTTCAGCCTATGGCGGCCCGGACACTTTTAGCACTCCTGTGGAAAAAGAATTCCAGGAATCTCTCCTGACTGGGGTCCCGTACGTGCTGCGTTAAGCGTAGGCAGGAAGGGGTCTCTATCCATTACAGGAGAAAAAACGCGCCGTCTACTTACCGTCTCCTGCCAAGTATGGAAAGGTAAAATCACTTGCAATTGCAGGAGTTTCTGTTACAATAATTCGTACTGAGCCTAACACTGTCGAATTTTGAGAGTCTGTTGGGCGCGTCCACAAGCTTTTGGAGGTAGCGTAACCATATGATAGCATCCAAGCCCCGGGACAAGTCCCGGAAGCGGGAGAGACTTCTCCCGCTGATTGCTTTCCCCGCGGCCCTCTTCTGGATGGAATTGGTGGTCAAAATCTGGGATTTTGGGACGATCTTACACAGAGGATTTTGGTATACCCTCTTGTTTTCTATTTCATTTGGTCTGGTACTTACCATTGTCTGCTCTGTGTGGAGCCGCCGGATCAATCGGATTTTATCCCTGACCCTCCTGTTTCTCATCACCTTCTGGTACGGCGTACAGGCGGTCTATTACAGCGTGATGAGTACGGTTTTCGCCGTTTATTCCGCTTCCGTAGCAGGGGACGCCACTGAGTTTTGGCGGGTGGGTGTTCAGGGTGTGATCCACACCATGCCCGCGCTTGTGACCCTGCTGATCCCCCTTTGCGCTTTTTTGATTCTGGGCCATCGACATACCCCCCACCATTTGTTGGACAAGCGCGGCATATTGGCATGTTTGCTCGCTGCGGTTCTGTTCCATGGCGGGGGCGTTTTGGCGATCTATTGTTCTCGCGGGGGGATTCTCTCCCCATGGGACTTATATCTGGAGCAGTCAAACCCCGAACTGTCTCTGTCAAACTTTGGCGTGCTTACCACCCTGCGCCTGGATATCCGGCGAGTTCTCTTTCCGCCGAAGGAGGAGAACGACCCGTCGGCGGAGGAGCCCTCCGTGCCAACGGCTTCTCTGCCGGAAAAGACGGAGGGCAGCAACGTGATGGATCTCGCGTTTGATACCGCCGACGGCGGGGAGAACGACGCCATTCTGCGTGGGATGGATCAGTACTTTTCCAGCCGGGAGCCCACTCGGAAAAATGCCTATACCGGAAAATTCAAAGGAAAAAACTTAATTATGATTACGGCGGAGGCGTTTAGTTCTCTGGCTGTGGATGAGCATTTGACGCCAACCCTGTATAAGCTGGTAAACTCCGGCTTCGTTTTTCAAAACTACTACAACCCCCTCTGGTGGGTCTCTACCTCTGACGGGGAGTATGTGGCCTGTACCAGCCTGATACCCAAATCCGGGGAGCAGTCCTTTGCTATGTCCGCGGAAAACAGCCTCTATTTCTGCCTGGGCAACCAGTTCCGGGCCAAGGGATATGATACCCGCGCCTACCACAACCATACGTACACGTATTACCAACGGGATAAAACCCATCCCAACATGGGATATCGCTACAAAGGGCTGGGAAACGGCTTGAAACTCACAGAAATTTGGCCGGAGTCCGACTTGGAGATGATGCAAGTAACGCTGCCGGACTATCTCAACGGAGATGCGCCCTTCCACGCCTACTACATGACGGTGAGCGGCCATTTGGAATATACCTTCAACGGTAACAGCATGGCGGCCAAGCACAAGGCGGAAGTGCACGACTTGGACCTGCCGGAGGAGGCCAAGGCCTATCTGGCCTGCCAGATAGAGCTGGATCGGGCCCTGGAATATCTGCTCCAGGAGTTGGAGAAGGCGGGAGAGCTGGAAAACACCGTGATAGCTCTCACCGGGGACCACTACCCCTATGGCTTGTCCCAGGATTCCATCGACGCCCTGGCAGGCCATCCTGTGGAAGGCCAAGAGATTTTCAAAAGCAATCTGATCCTCTGGTCAGGAGACATGGAAGAGCCTGTTGTGGTGGAGAAGACGGCGTGCAGCCTGGACATTCTGCCCACGATTTCCAATCTGTTCGGGTTGGAGTATGACTCCCGGCTGCTGATGGGGCGGGATATCCTGTCCGACAGCCCGGGACTGGCGGTGTTCTCCGACTACAGTTTTCGGACTGACCTGGGGTATTATGACGCGAAGACCGACGAATTTATCCCCAAGGAAGGGGTGACGGTCCCCGAGGGCTACCCCCAGCAGATGCTCAAGGAGGTGCAGAATATGTTTGCAAACTCCGCCAAGGTACTGGAATATGACTACTACCGGCGTCTGGGCCTGGAGCCTGCCCCTGCCCCTGAACAAGGGGCGCCCAAGGAGGAACCCAGGCTGAAATAAGCGCATTCAGAAAACAAATGTGAGACGCCGTCATGCGCCATGCAAAAGGAAAGGGAGACGTGTCTGTTGGCACATCTCCCTTTCCTTTTATTTCTTTTCCACAGCTACCCAAATCTCGCAAGAAAAGTTGGGATCATTTACATCGTCTGAGGGGTACGCTTCAAAATCTGTGCCCCCGCAGGGCTGATAGTCGCTGGTGGGGAAAAATTCGCTGTAAATCCGCTGGTACATCTCCTGAAACGCTTCCGGCATCTTGCCGGTACAGGGAAAGACCACATAGGTATGGGCGGGGATCTCCTCCACAGTAAGCGCCGGATCGGTGATGGGCATGCCGTTGTAATGCACGCCGATGGCATAGGGAAAATTGGTATTGGCGGCGTCCCGGCCGAAGCTCGCCCCAACGATGCAGTTTTGAAACATGTTGTGGTCTGGAAGATACTTGCACAGGGCCTGAATGGTGCCGTGTTTCCCGCAGTCTTGCCAGAAGTGAGAGATTTCCTCTGTGGTCAGTTCCGCTTTGCAGGAGACCTGCTTTTTGAGGCAAATAATTTGAAAGGCGTCCTTGCTTTCAATTCTGTAATCCATGGTGTTTCCTCCGTCTAAAATTAGCTTTACGGAAAGCGGAGAAAAGGATTTGAGCGCCGCGCCGCCCTGTTTCGCCTGTGAGGGCGTAACCCCGTGAAAGCGGGTGAACGCGCGGCTGAAACTCTCAGGCGTCTCATATCCGTATTTGCCCGCCGCGTCAATGACCCGAATCCTTGACGACGCAAGCTCATTTCCCGCCAGAGAGAGACGTCGCATTCTGATATAATCCCCCAACGTGAAGCCGCAGAGGATGCTGAAAACCCGCTGAAAATGGAAGCTAGACGAGTAGGCCTGCTTCGCCGCTTCTTCATAGTCGATGGGGTCGGTGATGTGGGCTTCCACAAAATCCACAGCCTTCTGAATTCCTATAATCCAATTCATGTGATCTCTCCCTTCCGCTTGTGTCTATGGTAAAGGAAAGTCGCCTCCATTTCATGACTTTCCGTGCGCTTTTCTGCTGGTGCGCGATGCTTGGCAATATACGAAAAACGACCGTCACAAGGACGGTCGTTTTTAAATCAGCCAAAAGCTGCCGCCGGTTTTTACAGGGCGTCCGCCCAGGCTTGATAACGGTCCAGCTTTTCCAGGCAAGCCTCTTGATTGTCTCCACTTGCCAGAATGTAGACCTTAATCTTGGGTTCGGTGCCCGAGGGGCGAACCACCAGATCGGTGCCGTCGGCCAAATGATATTTCAAGACGTTGGAGCCTGACAGAGCCATATGGGTTGCGCTGCCGGTGGTCAGATCGGTCTGGGTCCCGTCCAGATAATCCCGGCGAATGACCACAGGCGTGCCGGCAATTTGGGTCAGGGGCTCCTGACGAAGCGAGGCCATGAGGGCCTGCATCTTTGCCATGCCCTCCAGGCCGGGCATCACCAGATTCAAGGTGCGTTCGTTGTAATGGCCATACTTAGCATACAGAACCTGGAGGGCGTCCAGAAGGGTCATCCCCTGCCCTGCATACCAGGCGGTCATCTCCGTGAGCAGGAGAGTGGCGGTTACCGCATCCTTATCCCGCACATAGTCGCCAATCATGTACCCATAGGATTCCTCGTAGGAGAAGATGACATGGCCAGCCCCGGCGGCTTCCAGCTCGTTTTTCTTCTCCGCCATAAACTTAAACCCAGTGAAGGTGTCGAAACAGGCCACGTCATTTTGCGCGGCGACCTGACGGGCCAGCTCGGTGGTGACGATGGTCTTCAGCGCCACGGGGTTTTCCGGCAGCGTACCCCGGCGCTTTCTCGCGCCGATCAAATAGTCCAATAGAAGTACGCCAGTCTGATTGCCGGTGACGGGGACATACTCTCCCTCCGGATTCCGGACCAGAATTCCCACCCGGTCAGCGTCAGGGTCGGAGCCCAAGATAAAGTTGGCGCCCACCTCTTGGGCGAGCTTCACGGCCAGGGCGAAGCTCTCCGGGTTCTCCGGATTGGGGGAGGCGACGGTGGAAAAGTTTCCATCCGGGACCATCTGCTCAGGCACGCAGTGCAGGTGTTTCAGCCCCAACTGATGGAGAACATAGGGAATCTGCTGATAGCCGGTGCCGTGGAAGGGCGTATAGACCATTTGAAAGGTGTCGGCCACCTGGGCAACCGCGGCGAAGTCGTTGGCTTGGGCCATCACGTTATTCAAAAAACGCTGATCGGTCTCCTCGCCCATCCGCGTGATGAGGCCGGCTTGGACAGCCGCCTCGTAGGGCGTGGTGCGCACCCCGGCGAAAACGTCCAGCTTCTCCATCTGTCCGGCAATGGCTTGGGCGTGATGGGGGGGGAGCTGGGCGCCGTCGGACCAGTAGACCTTATACCCGTTATACTCCTTGGGATTGTGGCTGGCGGTGATGTTCAGACCAGCCACACAGCCATATTCCCGCACCGCGAAGGAGAGCTCCGGCGTGGGACGCATGGCCTCAAAGAGCCGCACGGGAATTCCGTTGGCCGCCATGACGCAGGCCGCGGTCTGGGCGAACTCCTGGGAGTGGTTGCGGCAATCAAAACAGATGGCCACGCCTTGGGAAGAATTTTCTCCCTCCTCGTCCAGAATCACTTGGGCGAAGGCCTGGGTGGCGTGGCGGATCACATGAAGGTTCATGCGGTGAAGCCCGACGCCCATAATGCCCCGCAGACCGGCGGTGCCAAATTCCAGAGGACCAAAAAACCGGCTCTCAATTTCTGTTTCATCCGATGCGATGGCAAGCAACTCCTCCCGCTCCGCGGGAGATAGAGCGGGGGAATGCAGCCAGTTTTCATAAATTTCCCGATAGGACATAAAGGAACCTCCTTCAAGTAACGCAGAGGCGGCGGCCCCATTATTTGTGGTAGCGGGTGCCTCTGCTGATCTGAAAACCCCGATAAATTTGTTCTAATACCAAAACACGGGCCAAATGGTGGGGGAAGGTCATGGGGGAGAGGGAGAGCCGCAGGGCTGCGGCCGCCTTGACCATGGAGTGTAGGCCAAAGGAACCGCCAATCACAAAGGCCAAGTTGGAGATCCCTTGACTGGTCCAGTTTTCCATCTGTTGAGACAGAGCTTCGCTGGACAGGAGGGCGCCCTCCACGCAGAGCGCCACGACCCGTGCGCCTTTGGGGATTCGCGGGAGAATCGCTTCGCCTTCTCTTTCTAAGGCGTCCTGGACCTGGGCGGGGGAGGGATCATCCGGGAGCCGCACCTCCGGCAGTTCCGTGATGGTGAGTTTGCAGAGGGTCGTCAGCCGTTTCATATATTCCTGACAGGCCTGGAGATAAAATTTTTCTTTTAGTTTCCCTACGCAGATCAGATGTACCCCAACCATTTGTTCTCCTTTGGTTTCAACGAATAGAAAGACGGCGGCATAGTTGCCGCCGTCAGCTAAAAATCAATTACTAATAGTTCTAATTAAGCTTTTCGTATTAATATTAACCTGCACCGGTCCGCCATTCCTCTTCGGCGGTGTGTTCCACCCGGATATCCGCGCCCAGCTTGGAGAGTTTGGAAACAATGTCCTCGTAGCCGCGTTCAATGTGGTGGACCTCCTCAATTTCCGTGACCCCGGAGGCGGCCAAACCGGCGATAATCATGCCAGCGCCGGCGCGTAAATCGCAGGCGCAGATTTGCGCGCCTGTAAACTGATCCACGCCCTCGATCACAGCGACTTTGCCGTCCACCTGGATATGGGCGCCCATACGGCGGAATTCGTCCGCGTATCGGTAACGGTTGTCCCACACGCCTTCAGTGAGGATGCTGGTGCCCTTCGCCAGACAGAGAACCGCCGCGATTTGGGGCTGCATGTCGGTGGGAAAGCCGGGATAGGGCAACGTTTTTACGTTGGCCTTGTTCAGCTGACCATAGCGGCGGATCAGGAGGGAGTCGTCCTCCTCAATGATCTCCACGCCCATCTCCTCCAATTTGGCGGAGATGCAGTCCAAGTGTTTGGGAATAATATTTTTAATGCGAACTTCCCCGCCCGCGGCAGCCGCTGCGGCCATATAGGTGCCCGCTTCAATCTGATCGGGGATGATGGAATAGGAGCCGCCCTTCAGGGAGGGGACGCCACGGACTTTAATCACATCCGTACCAGCGCCCATGATGTTGGCGCCCATGGAGTTTAAGAAGTTGGCCAGATCGACAATATGGGGCTCTTTGGCGGCGTTTTCAATGATGGTCATCCCATCCGCCAGGGAGGCGGCCAACATGATGTTCATAGTAGCGCCCACGGAGACCACATCCAAGTAGATCGGCGCGCCGGTCAGGCGGCCGTTTTTGGCGTAAGCGTGAATATAACCATTTTGTACTTGTACGTCGGCGCCCATGGCGGAAAAGCCCTTGATGTGTTGGTCAATGGGCCGTACGCCCAGATCGCAGCCGCCGGGAGGGGGAACCTCCGCTTTGCCGAAACGGCCCAGCAGCGCGCCCACCAAGTAGTAAGAGGCCCGAATTTGCCGCGCCAGCTCGTAGGGGACTTTATAGCGGCGGATTCGG
>OLSM01002335.1_pt1 | contig 12384 bp, 7 predicted proteins | sample 1672721 | NCBI WGS metagenome assembly OLSM01 (sample SAMEA3136717, study PRJEB25190) | human gut metagenome | reverse complement strand
TATCTTCGATGGCAAGCCCGGTCCGTTCCATGACCTTTTTCGTCGCTGCCACGGGGCCAATGCCCATGATCCGCGGATCCACTCCGGCCAGATCCCCATAAACCCACTGGGCCATGGGAGTAATCCCGAGTTCTTTCGCCTTCTCCTCGCTCATCAATACCAGGGTCGCCGCCCCGTCGTTGATGCCGGAGGAATTGGCTGCCGTCACCTTTCCGTCCTTCTTAAAGGCGGGCTTCAGACCGGAAATGCTCTCCGCCGTCACACCCTTTCTCGGTCCCTCATCCTTTGTCACCAGAACGGAACCCTTCTTCGTCTTGACCTCGATGGGAATGATCTCTTCCTCAAACCTGCCTTCAGCCTGGGCGCGCTCACATTTCTGCTGGCTCGAGGCTGCAAACCGGTCCAGTTCCTCCCTGGTAATTCCCCACTGTTCCGCGACGTTTTCCGCCGTCACACCCATATGGTAATCGTAGAACGCGTCGTTTAAGGCGTCGTAGAGCATGGAGTCCTCCAGAGTCCCCGCTCCCATCCGGTAACCGTAGCGCCCGTTTTTGACCAGATAAGGCGCCTGGGACATGTTTTCGAAGCCGCCGGCCACCACCACGTCCCGATCCCCGAGGGCAATCATCTTGGCCGCCAGGTTCACGCAGTGAAGTCCGCTGCCGCAGAGCACGTTCACGGTCGTGGCCGGAACTTCAATGGGAATGTCCGCGAAGATGGAGGCCTGTCTCGCGGGATTTGGACGGTTTCCGGCCTGAATGGCGTTTCCCATGAAGACCTCTTCCACCTGCTCCGGCCTGATTCCCGCGCGCTTAAGCGCTTCCCGGATCACGGCTGCTCCCAGCTGTACCGCCGGCACCGTGCTCAGCGCGCCGCCCATGGTGAGGAACATACTACGAAATCCCTCAAACTGGTCCACATAGGTCTGCTTGCTCTCGTAATCGTACAGTGGCTGTACTTTCTCCGTGTAGTTTGCCAAGAACGCCTCCATATTGGCGTTGCTTTCCTCTGTGGTGTTAAAGATATAGTTCATGACGTAGGACGTCCCGGTATCCTGGATAAATTGGTCCGCGCCCATCACAAACTGGTCCGCGCCGTAAAATCGATAGGAGATGCCGTGGGGAACAATTACCGTAGCGCAGACGGTATACTCCATATCCCGGTACACCTTGGCCCGATAATTCCAGTCCCGGCTGCCGCTGGCGACGCTCTCGTTAAATTCCGGGATGATTTCGCCGTTATCCGTGTAGTAGTACTCATACTCCTCCACATACCGCATGGTCACCTTGTCCCCCACCTTGGCCCAGTGGGAATCCGCCTGCGGGTCTCCATAATCATCGTCTATATACACCGCCGCAACGGCGTTTTGGGTGGGATCGGAAAGGGGCGTCAAATCGCCCTCCAACAGCTTTAGCTGGGATAGAGGAAATTCCTCCATGCCGTAGAGCTGGGCACGGTTGGCCATTAGACCATTGGGCAGTTTATCCGCCGCCGTTATCATCTTGTTGAGGGATTCGGTATCGTACCACGTCCCCTCCGTCTGCCGGAACCAGTCCTCCGAGACAAACTCCTGGGGCGAAAATCCCGCCTGGCCGTAAATCCGGCCGGACTCCGTCATCCCCCCCTGGTCCTTGACCTGGCCGATAATATCTTCGGATACTGCCTGAACCGGGGAACTGAACCCGCTGCCGGTTTGGAAGTAAGCGGCGTCCCCCAGCACAAAGTCGGTGACCACCTGATTGGAGAGGTATTTATCCATATCAAAGCCGTTGGCAAAGGTATACGTCAGGGTCATCAGCACCACAGCCAGCGCCAAAGAGAGCACGGTCACCGCCGTCTTGCTGCGGCTGCGCCCCAGGTTGGCCCAGGCCATGGCGGGCAGCTTGGCGCCGCTGGAGCCACGTTTGACGGCCTTCCGATTGCCGCTTCCCTCCGTATAGCGCACCGCCTCCACTGGGGAAACCCGGGCGGCCGTCCGTCCCGGCTTAGAGCAGGAGATGGCCACAGTAATGAGAGAAAAGAGGGCCGCGCCAATGAAAATCCAGGGATTGAAGGAAATAAACGCGTTTTTGTAGGAGAGGGTCGCCATAATAATCGGCGTAAGCTTATTGCCGATTAAAAATCCTAAGAGCAGACCCAGAGGTATTCCGATCAGGCTGAGCAAAAGGGCCTGCCGACGGATGATGCGTTTAATTTGCCGGCCCGTGGTCCCGATGGTTTTCAGCAGACCATAAAAACGGATGTCGTTGGCAACTGAGATCTGAAACACATTGTAGATAATTAGGTATCCGGTAAAAATGATGAGGATGAGAATGGCGGCGATTGCCACGATGGTCATGGGGTCCGCGTTGTTGCTCACCTGCGCGCCGGAATAGCCCCAGTTGACGCCGATCTTCAAGTAATTGTCCGCGCCGGTATCCGTGTTCTGGTAGCCGTGGTTTTCCAAAATTTGGTTCAAATCCCGCTCGATATGTCGGGAGTCGCTTTTCAGCATCACGTCCAAATTCCACCGGCCTGTCATGCGGTCATGGTGCCTTTGACGCCGTTGGACAGCGCGGCAATCTCTTCCGCGGTAGAACGGGGCACCAACACGTTGCTGGCCACCACGGCGCTGTCATACTCCCACCAGCCGGACAAGGTGAAGGTTCGGGTTATCCGTTGCGGGCTGGGGGTATTTTCGTCAATATAAAATGAGATGGTGAACGTATTGCCCACTTTGGGCTCCACCCCCAGAAGGGCCAGGACCCTGGTGTCGGTGGCGGCCTCGTTTGTCCCCTCCCGGGGCAGCGCCCCCTCCTGGGGTACGCAGAAATAGTGGGGGGCGTTCTGGGGCTCCAGATAACTCACTTCCACGTGGGACTTATTGAAAGGCGGGTCGCTGGGAAGTCCCAGCATCATGCGGGCGCCGGATTCCACAATGAGCGGATCGTCTCGAAACAGCTCCACCTGTTCCCACGTAATATCTTTGATTGTCCCATGGCCGTCGCCGCCGGCCTGACGGAAGTTCTCCTGTTGGAAGGAGTAATTGATGGAAGCGGCGATGGTAAACAGAGAGGTAAACAGGATCGTGGTCAGGGCGATGGCCAGGATGGCGACCACATTTCGGGTCCTGCTGGCCCGCAGACTTTTCTGGGATATTGTTGAAATCACCTTGCGGTTGCCTACCTTTATCATGCCTTGACACCACCCACGATACGACCATCCTCAATATGGACGATCCGGTCCGCCATCTGGGCGATTTCTTCATTGTGGGTTATCATCACAATGGTCTGCCCAAACTTTTGGCTGGTCACTTTTAAAAGGGACAGCACATCCTGGCTGGTCCGGGAATCCAAGTTTCCCGTTGGCTCGTCCGCCAGCAGGATGGCGGGCTTCGCTGCCAAGGCCCGGGCGATAGCCACCCGCTGCTGCTGGCCGCCAGAGAGGTTATTGGGCAAATTTTGCAGCTTACTGCCCATGCCCAACGTCTCTACAATTTCCCCCACAAAGGACTCCTCTGCGTCCCGGCCGTCCAACTGGATGGGCAGGACGATATTTTCATACACGTTGAGTACAGGGACTAAATTGTAGTTTTGGAATACAAATCCAATTTTCCGACGGCGGAAGATGGTCAGCGCTTCGTCTTTTAAGTCGAAAATACTCTTCCCATCCACCAGTACTTGTCCCGAAGTGGGGCGATCCAATCCGCCCAACATATGCAGCAGGGTGGATTTTCCGCTACCGGAGGTGCCGACTACAGCCACAAATTCCCCCTTTTCCACCTTCAAATCCACCCCGTCCAGGGCGTGAACGGCGGTGTCTCCGGCCCCGTATATCTTTTTTAAATTTTTTGTTTCTAAAATACTCATGACGTGCCTCCTGTGAAACCATCTAGGCTTTTTTGATAGTTCAACTCTAACACAGCAATCTTACCAGATTCTTTCCTGGGGGCACGCAATTCTATCAGTTTTGAAAGATTTCATATTACAGAGGCAGGAATAAAGAAAACGTCGCCCCCTCATTCGGGCGGGAGGTCACTTTGACATAGCCGCCTTGCACGGCTGCGATTTGTCGGACCAGATATAGGCCGATCCCCACCCCCTCCACATCTCCAACTGCGTGAGACCGATAAAACCGAGTGAAAACTTTAGCCTGTTCGCCCTCGTCAATCCCGATCCCGGAATCCCGCACATCCACCCGGCAAAATAGTTCGTAGCGCAGAACCCGCAGACGAACCTCTCCGCCCGCCGGCGTATACTTGATTCCATTGTCCACCAGATTGTACAGGGCTTCCCCCGTCCACTTCGGATCGAACACAGCGAATTCCTCTGTATGCTCCAGATGTAAGACAATGCCCTTGGCCTTCGCCTTGGGAGACGCCTGCTCCAGGACCTCCTCCAAAACCGGCTGGATGGGCGCCAATCTGGGCCGCACGGCCAGCGCACCGGTCTCCAGCCGGGAGGTTTTTACTAACGATTCGATGAGAAAGCGGAGCTTTTCTCCCTGGTTCTGAAGGGCTGAGACACAGTCGCGGCTCTCTGGGGGAAGATTCTGTTCCTCCAAAAGCTGTGTGTATAAGAGAATATTGGACAAGGGGGTCTTGGTTTGATGGGAAATGTCCCCGATTAATGTTTTGATCTTTTCTTTTTCCGCTGTTATATTCCGGGCGGAAACCACCGAGGCGGAAAGATAGTGGGACAGCTTGGTTTCCACCGCTGACACCAGGCTTTCGTCAAAGATTCCCTCCGTAAACGTACCGTCAATGGCGGCGTCCAACATTCGGTCCAGCCGTTTCAACAATCGTTTGGACTGTATGTGGAATAGCGCCCAAGACAGCAGCCCTCCCAGGACCCCCAGGAGGGCCGCCGCCAGGCATAGCTGTTCAAGATGGGTCATGTCACTTCACCACCCAGGTATAGCCCAATCCGTACACCGTCTTGATGTAGGCGGGATGCGCTGGGGTATCTTCCAGCTTATCTCGGAGACGTTTTACCGTAACGGATAGGGCATTTTCCGCGACAAAAGTAGCGCCATCGGTCCAGACCCGGTCCATCAGCAGATCCCGGGAGAGTGTAACGCCCCGGTTTTCTACGAGCAGACGCAAAAGCTTTTGTTCTGTTTTGCTCAGATCCACTGGGACGCCATCCTTCGTAAATTCCATGTTATCAAAGTCAAAAACAAATCCATCCAATTTGATTACGTCGCCGCCGGCGGCCGCGCGGCGGAGCTGGGCGTTTACCCGCGCTCTGAGAATGGCCAGTGAAAATGGTTTGGTAATATAGTCGTCCGCTCCCATCTCCAGCCCTGTAACCACATCGGTCTCCAAATCGTTGGCAGTGAGGAGGATGACCGGCGTGGCATGATCCTTACGATATGTCCGGAGTAAATCCAGACCACTGCCGTCAGGGAGGTTGATGTCCAAAACCAAAAGGTCAAAGGACTCCTGCGCCAATCTTTCCCCGGCCTCGGCCAGATCGGCGCAGGAGGTGAGCTTCAGTTCCTCACTCTGCAGGGCCAGGCAAATGCCCCGGTTTAGGGCAGCATCGTCCTCCAGCAATAGGATTCGTTTCATAGTAGAAGCACCTTTCTGTTGGAAATATGTGCTCCTATTGTACCATAGTTTTCTCCACGCGCCAGCCCCCAGTCTTTTCCGTCGGCCTTCAGTGTTTTTCCACATCCCCCTTCTCAATCTCCGCCCGGAGCTTCTCCAACGCCTTCTTTTCAATGCGCGATACATAGCGCCCCCGCCTATCATAAGCATTTCTGCATAAAAATCGCCTTTATCCGCACTTATTCATCGTTTTCTTGTATATTTTGTTTTCTCGCGGCGCTACCCTCCACGGGGATGCCGTCCCCGTCCAGCAGCCCTTCGAGCTGGGGGAATTTGAAGTGGATGTAGAGGTTTCTGTCCTCGCTGTATTCGATGCGCTCGATAAGGCTCACCAGCAGCTCCCGGCTCCGGCCGGCGGTGGAGAGGAACCGCTCCACCAGCCCCTCGGCCAGCTTAGCGTGGTCCACCGGGCGCTCCGCCTGAGCGGTCAGCTTCTCCAGCTTGCGTTCCAGCGCGGTTCGCTCCACCTTAACCTTCTGGTAAATGCGGCCAAAATCGTCCTCGCTAAGGATCCCGCCCAGCTTATCCATATAGACCTGGTCCAGATGAGCGGTGAGGCTTTTGACTTTGGCGGTCAGGTCGCCGATCTCCTGCTGCAGCTTCTGCGCCCGCTGGGACTCCCGCACCTCACGCTCTGCTACAGAACTCAGTTCATCCCGGTGGATATACGCATCACAGATGGCCTGCACCTGCTCTACCACGGCGTTCGTCACGCTTTCCTCCTTAATGGAGTGGCAGGTACAGACCCCCGCCTTGGTGAACCGCTGGTAGGTGCGGCATACGAAGTACAGACAGTCCTCGCCGCTGGGCTTCCTGCGGTTCATGACCGCCATGGGATAGCCGCACTCGTGGCAGTAGATGAGGCCCTTGAGGAGAAAGTCATAGGTGCGGCTGCGGGTGTGCCTGCGGCTGTCCACCATCATGCGCACGGTTTCAAATTCCTCCGGCGAGACCAGCGGCTCATGGGTGCCCTCCACCACGACCCAGTCCTGAGGCTTTTGCTTGACGCACTTTTTGGATTTGTAGCTGATCTTCCTCGTGCGCCCCTGCACCATGTTGCCCAGATACGTCTCATTGGACAACATGTCGGAGACGCGCTCGCTGCTCCAGAGCCCGGCATAGGGGCCGGGCCTCGTGATGTTGAGCCCGGCGTAGACGGCGGGGGTGGGGACGCCCTCGGCGTTGAGCTGTGCGGCGATCTGGCGGCAGGAGACACCCTCCATCGCCATGGCGAAGATGCGCCGGACAATGGGCGCGGCCTCCTCGTCGATCACAATTTTGTTCTTCTCCGTGGGGTGCATCTTGTAGCCGAACATGGGCTTGCCGCCGATGAACAGGCCCTTGCGCTGCTTATCCCGCTTGACGCTCTTGATCTTCTTGGAGATGTCCTTGGCGTACATGTCGTTCATGATCGCGCGAAAGGGGGTAATGTCGTTGGCGGTGGAGTCCACGCCGGTGTCGATACCGTCCAGCAGGGAAATGTACCGCACCTGGTGCTCAGGGAAGTACCGCTCCATATAGTGTCCGGTCATGATGTAGTCGCGGCCCAGGCGGGAAAGGTCCTTGGTGATGACCATGTTGACCTTTTTCGCCTCGATGTCCGCGACCATCCGCTTAAAATCCGGCCGGTCGAAGGTCGTGCCGCTGACGCCGTCGTCCACATAGGTGTCGTAGACGGACAGCCGATGCTGCTGGACAAATTCCTCCAGGAGCGATTTTTGATTGTTGACGCTCTCGGAAGGCCCCTCGTTCTCATCCTCCTTTGACAGCCTGATGTATAATGCCACATGGTAATCCATGGGGTTGCTTATTTCCAAGTACATACCGTACCTCCTGAAATAAGCGGCCATTCATCAGGTCGATTATACCACAAGGCTGTCGTTTTCGGCAAGGATGCGGCGCAGGTAGAGGGAAAAGGAGCGCAGGACGAGTAGCCGTAGCTCCTCGCCCGCCGGGGTAAAAACACAGTGGATTTGTATGGGTTTTTGCTTCATGCAGAGACCTCCCTTTTATGTAGAATAGTAAAAGATATGCAGCGCGGCAGAATCTTTGCTTGTCCACCGGATAAAGAAACGCAAGGGCTCTCGGTTTGGATGAGAGCCCTTGCGTTCTTAAGTTTGTTGTTGGAATTTGGGATACAGCGCGTCGAAAATCAGAAATTAAGTTTGCGCACACACTGTGTGCGGTTTTGTCCTATCATAGCGCAAGGCTTCCGGGCCATTTCCTGTGCCGCTTTGGCTACGCCACGTATATACGATTTCTCTCGGGCGGCGCTGTGCGCGCTTTCATCGGCGGGCGCGCTCCTATCCTCGCGCACTGTCCGCCAAACCCGTATAACTCCCGGAGCCTGCTGTGGAGTTGTCAAGGTACCAGGGAAGGATGGTTGGCTTTTTCCTTCTCTGATAACAAAACAGACAACTTCCAGTCAGATAGTTTCAGCGCTTTGAAAATATTTTGTTGACACATCTCTAACCAATCAAGTCAAGGATTTTACATACTTATCAAAAATTGCCCCTGATTATAGAAAATATGGTATAATAATTTTATCTTTAATCTCACCCGGAGGCGTTGTTATGAACGGACAAGGGAAATTACTGATTCAATACTTAAGAAATGCCGACAGGTTGATTATTCCTGTCTACCAGCGCAATTATGATTGGAAAGAACAGCATTGCCGAAAGTTATACGATGACCTATGTAATACCATCCGACTGAAAAAGAAACATCACTTTTTCGGAGGTATCGTTTCCGTCAGCGATCCTATGGGGAGCAGTTCGGATTATCTAATTATTGACGGGCAACAGCGAATCACAACCGTGACGCTGCTGCTATTGGCTATGGCCAATTTGATAAAAGAAGAAAAAGTTATCCCAGCAGACGAAACATTATATGCGCAAATTACCAAACGGTATCTGGCAGATGAAATTAACCCCAATCATCGCAAGATGAAGCTAAAGCCCATCAAAGGAGATCAGCGATCCTACGAAAGATTGTGGGGCGATCCATTTGATTACGACTATGCCTCTAATGTTACACAGAATTATCTCTATTTTTACGAACAAATCCAAAAGCAAGAAATTACCATCGATCAGCTATTTTCCGCTGTGGAACGTCTGCAAATCATTGATATTACGCTGACACCTCCAGATGATGACCCGCAGTTGGTATTCGAGAGCCTCAACTCCACAGGACTTGATCTCAACGAAGGGGATAAAATTCGCAATCTCGTTCTCATGAACCTTGCCATCGAGACACAAGAACACTACTATGACACATATTGGAATCCCATTGAAAAATACGCAGGTTATAATCGACAGAATAACACCTATGACGTCAGCGGATTCATCCGGGACTACTTGAGTATCAAGCTGAGACGTATTCCCGGTATGAAAGATGTTTACAGCACATTCCGGGACTATGCGGAGAAGCACGGCGCACAAATAGAGTCTCTTTTATCGGATATACTGGCATATGCAAAACGGTATCATCAGCTTTTAGAGGGCCAGCCAGCTTTTCCCACACAGCTCAAAGCCTCCATCTATCGGCTGAACCGCTTTGAAAGTAACGTGACCCGCCCATTTTTGTTAGAAGTTTTGAGGCTACGTGAAGAAAAAATACTAGATATTCAAACTGTAACCGAAGTCTTTCGAACAGTAGAGGCATATCTTTTCCGGCGCGCAATCTGCGACCTGCCTTCCAATGCATTAAATAAGGTGTTTTTAACACTCTGTAACGATATTCGTCGATTGGATGGCACTAACGATCAATTTTTAGAAAAAATGCGCTATACTCTCGCCAATAAAAAAGAAAAAGCCGCCTTCCCAACGGATGAAGAATTTGCCGAAGGGCTTCGAAACAAGAATATCTACGCCATGCCCCCGCGCTACAAAGCGTATCTCTTTGAGCGTTTTGAAAATGGTGACAGTGCTGAGTACAAGGCTATCTATGCCCTTCTAGATCAAAGCGAATATACTATTGAGCACATTATGCCGCAAAAACTGAGCCATGCATGGTATACCGAGCTGGGTGATCGTACGGAAACGATCCATGACGAGTGGCTGCACCGTTTGGCTAATCTGACCTTGACTGCATACAATCCCAAATATGGAAACGCATCTTTCCAAGAGAAAAAGACGATGCCGGACGGTTATCTGCAAAGCGGCATCAAAATGAACCAGCGTATCGCGCAGAAGGATCATTGGGGCTTGGAAGAGTTGGAAGAGCGTAATGCTTACATGACACAGTCGGCTTTGATGCTCTGGCCCTATGTAAATACGGCCTATGCCCCGCCTGAAAAGCAGTATGATGAATATGCGCTGGATGATGACGCCTCGTTTACCAGCAGAATTCTTGTAAGATATAGATTCCGCGGTATCGAGCACGAGGCGAAGAGTTGGATTGAAATGTATATAGCCGTTCTCAAGGAGCTCCACAGTGAAAATAGAACCGTGCTAAATTACCTGGCTGATGCCGATGACCAGATTGAACTCTCCGCCCATGTTGCCAGACGCGCAGACACCATAAAACAATGGGAGCAAATTGACGAGAATATTTACATATTAACTCAGACTTCCACGCAATACAAGGTCACATTGCTGCAACGCTTTTTTGAAAAGTATGGTGAAGATCCGTCCAACTTGGTCTTTTTTACGGAAGATCCGGTAAATCCCGGAATTGATGAGGCCGCACGGTATGCCCTGCGCCGTAAGTATTGGACTAAGGCCCTGGATGAGATTCGAAAGAGCACACACAGCTTCCAGAACGTAAACCCTACCAAAAATAACTATACGATGGGGAGTACTAGTAGACCGGGTGTCTATTTAAGCTGTGTTGCTAATTTCGACTGTGCCCGTGTGGAGCTCTATATCGATATGTCCGAAGCATCTAAAAACAAGGCTTTGTTTGACACCTTATTGGGGCACAAAACTACTATTGAGGCTGCTTACGGCGGGGCTTTGGATTGGCAGCGCCTTGACGATAAGCGTGCTTGTCGCATCTGTGATACGCTGCCTTCTGTCAGCATCGTACAGGAATCTGATTGGCCTGCAATGATTGCATTTCATGCGGAAAAGAGCGCCTTACTTCTTCGGGCTATACAGGATTTTTTAAAGTAAACTAAAGCAGTACAGAGGACAAGCGTAGAACCCTCCTGTCCGAATATAAATAGTAATTCTGTTTTTCAATGCCGCAAAGTATCACAAAGGAGGCATCGCATGAGCTCCATTGTCTTTATTGACAGCGAAATCAGTGTGGAAGACGAGAAGGTTTTAGATCTCGGCGCCGTCAAGACGAACCATTCTCAGTTTCATTCATCGTCTACACAAGCTTTTTCTGCATTTGTCTCCGATGCTGATTTTATTTGCGGGCATAATATTTTAGCGCACGATTTAAAGTACATCGGCAAGCTAATGAATCAGGAAACACCACCTACTCCCATTGATACACTATATCTTTCCCCCCTGCTGTTTCCTCAAAAACCCTATCACGCGCTGCTGAAAGATGACAAGCTGCAAACGGATGAGCTGAACAATCCGCTTAATGACTCTATTAAGGCGATGCGACTATTTTATGATGAGGTCAACGCCTTTCAATCGCTAGGCGCGAAAATGAAATGGATCTATTGTGCCTTGCTTTACCCTTTCCCTGAATTTCAGGGATTCTTTCAATATAATAATTTTATACCGTATTCTCTGACTGAATCCGCAATTAAAACAGAATTTAAGGCAAAGTTGTGCGCGAACGCCAATATTGCCGCGCTTATAAAAGGCTGTCCAGTTGAACTTGCCTACGCTCTCGCACTGATTTCCTCAGAGGACTATCATTCTATCACACCGCCATGGGTGCTAAAAAACTACCCCAGGGTTGAGAATGTGATCCGCTTTTTGCGCAGTACGCCATGTGTGGAGATGTGCCCATACTGCAGTAGCAAGCTGGATGTGTACCAGGGTCTCAAAAGGCACTTCGGTTACGACAGCTTCCGCACCTATAACGGTGAGCCTCTGCAGGAAAAAGCTGCAGCGGCAGCGGTACATGGCAAATCCCTGATTGCGGTATTCCCTACCGGAGGCGGAAAGTCTATCACCTTTCAACTTCCCGCTCTGATGGCGGGGGAATCTGAGCACGGGCTCACGGTGGTGATTTCTCCCTTGCAGTCACTGATGAAAGATCAGGTAGATAATCTGGAACAAGCGGGGATTATCGACGCTGTCACCGTCAACGGTTTGCTCAGCCCGATTGAGCGTGCTGAGGCCTTGCGCCGTGTGGAAAGCGGGATGGCCACCATGCTCTATATTTCCCCTGAACAGCTACGTTCGGCGACCATAGAACGTCTGCTGCTCTCCCGGAACGTGACTCGCTTTGTCATCGACGAGGCCCATTGTTTTTCCGCGTGGGGGCAGGACTTTCGAGTGGATTACCTTTATATTGGAGACTTCATCAAAGAGCTTCAAAAGAAAAAAGAAATCCAAAAGAAAGAAGCGGAAGAGGCAGAGAAAAAATCTCCTGACGGCAAAAAAAATGAAAAGGAGACTGTTAAGGGAAATACAGAACAGGAAGTTGCAGAGCCAGAAATTACAGAGCCGGGAGGTTCAGAACAGGAAGCTACGGAGCCGGGGAACACAGAACCGGAGCCTTCAGCGTCAGAGGAGAACCAATCCGGTGAAAATACTGCGAAGGAACAGGAGACTGTGGCACTGCCACATCCGCAGATTGACTTGTCTCAGGCGAAACTGGCAGATTTTGACTATGTGATGAACCAGTTTTTTATATTGGATTCCAATACGGAAACGAATGCG
>OLSM01002330.1_pt1 | contig 12409 bp, 12 predicted proteins | sample 1672721 | NCBI WGS metagenome assembly OLSM01 (sample SAMEA3136717, study PRJEB25190) | human gut metagenome | reverse complement strand
GACATGGGGCGCTGCCAAAATTGGCAGCGCCCCATGTAATCTGGTAGGCTATGCTTCATCTTTTACTTGAATTTTACAGACGGCCTCCAAATCACCTACTTTTGCGGTGATTTCTGCACTGCCGGGCGCCCTGGCCAGGACAACGCCGTTGGATACCGTGGCGATACTTTTGTCGGAGGTTGTCCAGGTAACTTCCAAAGAAGCTGCCTCCTCGGGGGTAATCGTGGCCTCAAGCTGCAGTGTCCCGCCGATCTTGAGCGTATAGGCGCTGTCACTGAGCTTAATCCCGGTAGGCGTGGCGGCATTGCCGTTACCTTCCTCTGAGGGGTTGGAATCGGAACCTCCCGTCCCAGTGTTAGGGGAATTGGTATTGTCCGTATTCCCATTTGGCGTGATAGCGTTGGGGTCCACATTCGGATCGGCGTTGGGATCAGTAACCGCGTTGCCGCCGGGGTCCGCAACGTCACCAGCAGCCTTTACTGTGACAGTACAAGTCGCAAATTTAGTGCCCACCGTGGCTGTGATGATGGCCTCACCGCTGCTGACGGCTTTGACAGTGCCTTGGGTGCCGTTACCGGATACCGTGGCGACCGTCTCATTATTGGAGCTCCATTGTACCAGGGGCGGTTCGTCAGACTGCACGTTAACGTTAAGGGTAAAGGTGTCGCCCGCCGCCAGGGACAATGTGGGCGAACTTATCGTGACGGGCGAGCCGTCAGACCCGTCATCCACCACGGAGAGTGTGGAGCTGCCGACGCTTTTACCATTGACCAGAACGGCGATGGTTGTGGTCCCCAGCTTGTTCGCTTTGACCACACCGGTGGAATTGTCCACGCTGGCGATACTGGTATCTGCGCTGGTAAATTGAATCTTATCTCCCTCTACCGTACCCGTTACCGTGGCCTGGGAGGTCTCACCCACCCGGATGGATTGGGGGTCCAAATTCATTTTGTAATTGCTCCCCAGACTGTCGCTGATACAGGCCTTCATCAGTACCACCAGCAGCACCACAACCAGCAGCAGCAGGATCACCGTGGAGACAGGGAAACGCCGCCGCCGGGATTGGGATTTCCGAGACCGGCTGCTGCTATTACTGCCACTGCTGCTTCGGCGGCGGGGCGGTTCCTGACCGTAAGGGTCCCGCCGGTAGTCGCTGCCGTAGCCGTCGTAATTGCGATCGCTGTACCGGTCATTATAGCGGTCGTTATAGGAATCACGATACCGGCTGCCATTGGAGCCTGCGCCGCTGCGCCGGTCGTAGGAGCTATCATAGTTTTGTTTGGAGCGGGGAGGGGGGGGATCTCTGCGTGCGGGTTCACGGCGGGAGGTGGTGTTCCGCTGCTGGGAAGGCCGGGAAGGAGGCCGTGAGGAATCGTGGTTACTTCGGCTTTTTTTCAAAAAAGCACCTCCTTATGCGTGGTTCAGTGATTGGCAGGAAACATTCCCCTGCAATTGAGAAAAAGCTAATGAAACGGGCGTCGTTAACAGGATACCCGATTCCGGGGATTGTGTCAAAGAAATCTTGCCATTGCGTAAAAAAGCTGTCGCGCAAGGGGACCCGGCAAGGGAACTTGCCGGGCCGATTTGCGTCCAACCAATTCAGAATGAAAGTCAGCGGAAAGCTCGCATCTGGCGAGTATTGAAGCTATTATACCATAGATTTGCCGCTATGGAAACCAGAGTTTTGCGGGAAAGCGGTAGGAAAAACGCAGAAATGGCGCGGTTGACCATGCCGGAGTTCCGTGATATTATAAAAAGAAAGCAATTTCGCCGATTTGCGGTCGGGATGGGAGGGAAAAAATGAACCTATGAAAAAAAGATTTGTAGCAGTATTATGCGCGGCGCTGCTATGCGTTTGCCTGTTGCCACTCTCCACCGCGGCTACGGAGAACTACTATTTTATCGCGTTTAATGATACTTTGACAGAATCCCTAAGCGTTCAAAATACCCCCATCCGGATCAGCGGGGATACGTATGTTCCCATTAACATTTTTGACATCCAACAGACCGGCGGCCAGGTGCTCGGCATCTTTTCCGCACAGAGCAGCGAACAGGGAACGGTAACCATCTATAATAAATATGATTCCCTGATTTTCGATTTAAACGCAGGCAATGCGTATGGACAGAGCACTGGCCAGGTGTATGAATATCAGGCGGTTACGCGAAACGGGCTGGTCTACGTGCCTCTGGGACAGGTTTGCCGTTACTTCGGACTGACCTGCTCCTATTTGACCACAAACTACGGACCTCTGGTTCGAGTGAAAGATGACACATTAAAGATTAAGAGCGACACCATGTTCTTAAATTCGGTGAGTCAGCTCCTGGAGGACCGGCTGAAGGGCGCCACCGCTCCCCCGACGACGACCCCATCCAATAATGGAAATCCCAATACGTCCCCGGAGGAGGAGAAACCGGAAGAGCCCAAAGAAGAGACCCCCGAAGGTGCGGAAGTGGGCACCGGCCAGGACGTCTACCTGGCCCTCCTTGTGACGGACGGGGGGAATCTCCCCAGCCTCCTCAATGTGCTGCAGCAGTACCAGATCAAAGCCCTCTGCTTCTTCCAGGTTGAGAATTTGGCGCAGCAAGACGACCTGATCCGACAGGTGGTGGGGGAGGGACATCGAGTGGGGCTGATTCCCCAAGGCACCACAGCCAAGGAGCAGGAGGAATACCTGGCCCAAGGAAATGAAATGCTGGAACACATTATCCGGCAGAAGAGCTGGTTTGTACTACCAGGCGATGACGCGGCGGTGCAGGAAACCCTGTTGGAGCAGGGATGGATCTGCTGGAGCGCCAATGTGACGGAGACCAGCAGCGAGGGAAACGCCTCCAGCCGGTATGAGTCGGTAATTGGGCAAATCGAGAATCGCACCACAGGCTCCCGAATCCTGCTGGACGACGGAATTCCCAGCGGCACCCTATCCGGTATTCTGCGTAAGCTGCAGGAAAATCATTCCGTCTTCCATGAAATTCGAGAGACCGATTATTAAGGAGGGCGCGCATCGATGCGTCAGATAAATTTGACGGGTCTGCCTCTGGTTCCATCAGACGTCAACCAGGTGGAGAAGCTCACCGGCCATCTCAACGCGCGGATGGAGGAGCTCATTGAGGACGGGCTTACCGTCTCCCATAGAATACAAAACGGTGTGGGATTGGTCTCCATCAGCTTTCCCAATATGGAGGGGGCAAGAGCGCAGCAGCGGTTGTCCGATTATGGCGTTGCCGCCACTGAGGAGTCAAATCAAGTGATTTTTAGGGTCACGGGCCTTGTCTCCCACGAGGATCTGGACTATGTACAAGGCGCGGTGATGGAGATACTATATGGATAGAAAACCGCCCATGACGGAGGAAGAGATGGCCCGCTCCGTCCGGAGAGGCATAATTTTCAATGCTACGGCCTTTGGCATTCTGGTGATTCTTCTGCTGTGTTCCGGCATCGTCCTGCGGAAACACCAGCTGGATCATACCTTTACAACGGAGCGGTGGCTGTCAAATCCGGACCGCCGCAGTCTGATGTTGGACGACTTGATGGCGGATCATTCTCTGGTTGGGATGTCGCGAGAGGAGATCATCGCCCTGCTGGGACCAGGAGACCGGGAGACCGCGTCATTTTCGGGCAAATTGAAGGGGGAACAGCAGGGCGACCTGTTCATCTACCATTTGGGCGTGGATTTTATGGAGAATCAGTGGCTGATCCTCCTCTGGAAGGATAACCGGGTCATAGACGTAGTTTACGACGTGACCTAGCGATTCATGGATTCTGAGGATAACAAAACGCCGCGTTACTGGCTTTACAGTGACCCCACAAAGTGAGACTAATATTATAAATTAAGCAGGTGAAAGGGCTTGCTGTCTGTGAAGCGCAGGCGGCAGGCCCTTAAGCTTTGCCTATATGCGGCGGTGATTGTAGTAATCGAGATACTCAATCAGCTCCGCCTTGAATTGCCCCATAGACTCAGACTCTTGCAAATACAGCAGCTCATTTTTGAGCAAGCCGAAGAAATTTTCAATCACGGCATTGTCCAGACAGTTGCCCCTTCGGCGCATGCCCTGATGAATGCCCCTGACTTTGAGCATCCGTTGCACAGGTCAAGGATCGGCGACAGATAGAGCTTCTGCCCAAACAAACTGAACTCTGTGACGTCTGTTACCCACTTCTGGTTTGGCCTCAGTGTTTGGACTATTTGCGCTTTTGGTGCGCTCGTCGCTCGTCTTCCAAAACCAAGGCCTGCATATTTTTAGGTAAGCATTCTCCGTTCGAAGCCGCGGTACTTCCGCAAGCAAATCTTCCTCCACCTGTTGCGCCAACTTCGGCGGACGGCCTAAGCTGCCACGACCCCTGCGCTCCACAAGGAAACCTTCCGGCCCTTCTGTCAAGTGGATACGCTCCCAGGCGGCCGCCCGCTTGTCGTCTCCCGCTTCAAATTGTCGGGTGCCCTCCTTGTAACGCACCCCTTTTTTCCGCATCGTTTCCACGACTTTTTCGTTGAACTCCGATGTGTATTTTTTGTTCGGAGCTCCTTTTGGCATAGAACTGCACCCCATTTGTTTTTAGTATAACAAATGGGGTGCAGTTCACAGGAAACGCGGCGGTTTATTCTGTTTACTTTAAATTAAAGAAAGCGTCTCGGCCCAGATACTGAGCGGCGTCGTCCAACTCCTCCTCAATGCGCAATAGCTGATTGTACTTGGCCACCCGGTCGGTACGGCTGGGGGCGCCGGTCTTAATCTGCCCCGCGTTGGTGGCTACCACCAGATCGGCGATGGTGGTGTCTTCCGTTTCACCGGACCGGTGAGAGACCACGGCGGTGTATCCCGCCCGGTTGGCCAGCTGAATGGTCTCCAGTGTCTCGGTGAGCGTGCCGATTTGGTTGACTTTAATCAGCACTGAGTTGCAAACCTTTTTCTCTACGCCCATGCGGACCCGGTCCACATTGGTGACAAAGAGGTCGTCGCCCACCAGTTGAACCCGGTCGCCCAGGGCTTTGGTGAGCATGGCCCAGCCCTCCCAGTCGTTTTCTCCCATGCCGTCCTCGATGGAAATAATGGGATATTTTGCCACAAAACCCTTCCACATGTTTACCAACTGCTGACGAGACATTTTTTTCTTGGCCTTGGGGAGGTAATAGTCCTGGGTATCCTCCCGGTACCATTCGGAAACTGCGCCGTCAATGGCGATCATGAAGTCGTGGTATGGCTGATATCCGGCCTTTTCGATGGCGGCCACAATGGCTTTTAAAGCAGATTCGTCGTTTTTCAGGTTGGGAGCGTATCCCCCCTCATCCCCCACGCCGGCGGCGGGCGTGCCCTGTTCGTTTAATACCGTTTTAAGAGAGTGGAAAACCTCTACGCACATGCGCAGGGCCTCCTTCCAGGAGCCGGCCCCTACCGGCATCACCATAAATTCCTGGATATCCACATTATTGGTGGCGTGGGCGCCGCCGTTCAAAATGTTCATCATGGGGACGGGCAGTGTGCGGGCGTTTACGCCGCCAATGTAATGATACAGGGAAGTGCCCAAGCTCTCCGCCGCCGCCCGGGCGCAGGCCAGAGAGACGCCCAAAATGGCATTGGCGCCCAAGCGGCTTTTGTTGGGCGTACCGTCTAAGTCGATGAGCAGCTTGTCGATAGAAGCCTGATCCAGGACATTTAAGCCTACCAGGGCCTGGGCGATCTCAGCGTTGACGTTTTCTACTGCTTGCGAGACACCTTTGCCCAGATATCGAGTGGGGTCGCTGTCCCGCAGCTCACAGGCCTCATGCACACCGGTGGAGGCGCCGGAGGGGACAGATGCCCGCCCCACAACGCCGTCGTCCAGGGTAACCTCCACTTCCACGGTGGGATTGCCTCTGGAGTCCAGAATTTCACGGGCCAATACGTCTACAATTTCTATCATCTGCTTCATAACCAAGACTCCTTCTATCTTTTTGTACGATCAATCGTTTATGATCAAGGTGGAACCGTCCATTTCGGTCGGTTTTTCCAAACCCATCAAGTCCAACATGGTCGGGGCGATATCCGCCAAACGGCCATTGCGGAGGCGTACGTCCGCTCCCACAATATAGAAGGGGACCGGGTTGGTGGTGTGAGCGGTAAAGGGCTGGCCATCCTCAGCGAACATCTGCTCGGCGTTGCCGTGGTCGGCGGTAATCAGAGAGATGCCGCCCATGCGCGTGGTGGCTTCCACCACTTTACTAAGGCATTGATCCACAGCTTCCACAGCCTGGACAGCGGCGTCATACACGCCGGTGTGGCCCACCATATCGCAATTGGCGTAATTCAGGATAATCACATCATATGCGCCGCTTTCAATCCGCGCTACCGCTTCTTCAGTCACCTCAAAGGCGCTCATTTCCGGCTTCAGGTCGTAAGTGGCCACTTTGGGGGAGGGAATGAGGACCCGATCCTCCCCGGGAAAAATCTCTTCGCTGCCCCCGTTAAAGAAAAAGGTTACGTGGGCGTACTTTTCCGTCTCCGCAATGCGCAACTGGGTCAGCCCCATACGGCTGAGAAAATCCCCCAAGATGTTGGGCAGCTCCTCCCGGGGGAAAGCCACTTCTACATGGGGAAGCGAGGCATCGTATTCGGTGGTACAGACCATGGTAATCGGGCGGAAGGGCCCCTGGCGGTCAACTTTGGTAAAACTGGGGTCCACGAGAACTCGCGTGAGCTCCCGCGCCCGGTCGGGACGGAAATTGAAGAAAATGACGCTGTCCCCCTCCTGGAGAGAGACCTTCCCCAGGCAGCGGACAGGTTTCATAAATTCGTCAGTTGTGTTCTCTGCGTAGGAATCAGCCACCGCCTGCACCGGGTCCGCGCAGTAGGGGGCCTCACCCAGGACAATGGCGTCGTAAGCCAGTTGGACCCGCTCCCAGCGGGAGTCCCGGTCCATGGCGTAATAGCGGCCCATTATTGTGGCGATCTGCCCAACGCCCTTTTCTTGGCAAACCGCCTGGCAATCGGCCACAAACCCCTTCCCGGAGGTTGGGGACACGTCCCGGCCGTCTAAAAAGAGATGGAGATATACCTGGGAGATTCCCTGGGCCTTGGCCAAATCCAAGAGGGCGTAGAGGTGTGTGATATGACTATGCACCCCGCCATCGGAGAGCAGACCCATCAGATGGAGGGCGGCCCCCTTTTCCCGGCAATTTTTGATTGCCTTACCATAGGCGGGATTCTCAAAAAAAGACCCGTCCTCGATGGCCCGGGTGATCCGGGGCAGGTCCTGAAACACGACGCGCCCTGCCCCGATGTTGGTGTGCCCAACCTCGCTGTTGCCCATTTGGCCCTCCGGCAGACCCACGTCCAGACCGGAGGTGGCCAGTTGACAGCCGGGGTAGTGGGAGAAGATCACGTCCAACATAGGCGTATCCGCGCCCAGTATGGCGTTGCCGTGGACCTCTTCTCGCAGGCCAAAGCCGTCCAGTATAATTAATATGGTTGGTGTTTTCATATCGTAACCTCAGTTCCGCCCCGGATATGGGACCTTACTCCTGATTGGCTGCGTAGATAATGGGTAGGAAATCTTCAGGATCCAGAGATGCAGTGCCCACCAGTCCGCCATCTATGTCCAATTGTTCCAGAAATTGGGGGGCGTTATGAGAATTCATGGAACCACCATACTGTATAGTGGTTCCACGGGCGATCCGAGCCCCGTACAGCTTGCGAAGGATGGTGCGAATGGCGCCGCAGACCTCCCCAGCCTCTTCGGGCGTGGCGTTCTGACCAGTGCCAATGGCCCATACCGGCTCGTAGGCGATAATGATGTGTCGCATTTCCTCCATAGTGACGCCGGAAAGCGCTGCTTTCACCTGATAGGCGATCAGCTCCATGGTAACGCCCAGTTCCCGCTGTTGGGCGGTTTCTCCCACGCAAAGAATGGGGCGCAGGCCGGCGTCCAAGGCGGCCCGGATTTTTTTATTTACGGTGTAATCGGTATCATTGAAATATTGCCGCCGCTCACTGTGGCCGATAATGACAAATTTGACGCCCAAGGCCGCCAGCATGGCGGCGGAAACTTCACCGGTATAGGCGCCGGAGGGCTCCCAATGAAGATTCTGAGCGGCTACAGAAATGCGGCTGTCCTTGAGGGCTTTGATGGCGGCGGGGATGTTTACAGCTGGCACACAGAGAATGATGCTGCAACGCTTGGCGCGGGGAAGCGCCGCCCGCAGGGCCTCCGCATAGGCCCGGGTCTCAGCGACGGTTTTATTCATCTTCCAGTTTCCAGCAATCACCGTTTTGCGGTATTTTCTATTCATGATTTCGCTGACAACCTTTCTGGATATGGTCTGGCAGTTTGGATCGGGGTTTCCCTTGCTCTTGTTTTGATTGACTCAATTCGCGTTGGAAACCCTCCGCCTGGGGCCGGAGCGAGAGAGGATCAGGACTCCCGATCCGCCAGACAGGCAATGCCAGGCAGGGTCAGTCCTTCTAAAAACTCCAAGGCGGCGCCCCCGCCGGTGGAGATGTGGGTGATCGCATCGGCAAACCCCAGCTGTTCTACAGCGGAGGCCGAGTCGCCGCCGCCGACAATGGTCACCGCGCCGGGGAGTTCGGAAACCGCTTTGGCCACCGCTTTGGTCCCCCCGGCGTAGGCGGGAAATTCAAACACGCCCATAGGGCCGTTCCAAATGACGGTGCCCGCCCCTTGCATCGCCTGGGTAAACGCTGCCACAGTTTTGGGACCGATGTCCATTCCAATCAGGTGTTCAGGTATGGACCTGGAGTCCACTTCAACGGGAGTCGCATCGGCCGAGAAGGTCTCAGCGGCTAAATTATCCACAGGAAGAAGAAATTGAACCCCTTTCTCCTTTGCCTTGACGAGCATTTGCCGGGCAAAGTCCAACTTATCGCTTTCCAACAGGGACTGGCCGACCGTGCCGCCGCTGGCCACCTGGAAGGTGTACGCCATGCCGCCGCCGATGAGAATGGCATCCGCCAGCTCCAACAAGTTGTTGATAACGCCAATTTTGTCCGATACCTTGGAACCGCCCAATATGGCGACCAGGGGCCGCTTGGGATTTTTCAAAGCCCCGCCCATAATTTCCAGCTCCTTTTCCACCAGGAAACCGGCGAAGGCAGGTATGTAATCTGCCACCCCGGCGGTGGAGGAGTGAGCCCGGTGGGCAGCGCCGAACGCGTCGAATACAAAAAGATCGGCAAGGCTGGCCAATTCCTGGGAGAAAGCGGGATCATTTTTTTCCTCTTCCAATCGGAAGCGGAGATTTTCAATGAGCATCATCTGACCTGGCTGCAACTCGGCGGCTTTGGCCTTCGTATCCGCTCCCAGCACATCCTCCGTGAGAGGGACCGGCATGCCTAAGAGTTTGGAAAGCCGTTCACCGGCGGAAGCCAGTGAGAGCTCTTTTTTCCACACCCCGTGGGGACGACCCAGATGGGAACACACGATGACGGCGGCGCCGTGTTCCAGCAGATATCGAATGGTGGGCAGTGTGGCCACAATTCGCGTATCATCCTGAATCACACCGGTTTTTTTATCATGAGGGACATTGAAATCCGCCCGGAGAAGGACTTTTTTTCCGGAAACGTCCACATCCCGAATGGTTTTTTTATTGTAATTCATGCACATAAACCCCTTTCAGACATAAGCGAAATCACTGTCAGAGCAGTTTCATTTCTCCTGTGCCGGACAGACCGGGGAAGTCCAGCTGACGAAGCGCTTCATAGGTGAGAATGGCTACGGAGTTAGCCAAATTCAAGCTGCGGGCATCCTCCCGCATGGGAATCCGGATGCAGCGCCCGGCATGGGCCAGACGGAACTCCAGGGGAAGACCGGCGGTCTCCTTGCCGAAGAAAATCCAGCAGCCGTCCCGAAAAGCAGCTTCGGCATAGGTTCGGGGAGCCTTGGTGGTGGCAAGCCACAGGTCGTCGATCTGATGTTGGGCGAACAAATCGTCCAGGTTTTCATAAACGTGGAGGTCCACCATGGACCAATAATCCAAACCGGCGCGCTTGACCGCACGGTCGCTGATGTCGAAGCCCAGCGGCTGAATCAAATGCAGCCGGCTGCGGGTGGCCGCGCAAGTGCGGGCGATATTGCCGGTGTTCATGGGAATCTCCGGCTCCACTAAGACTAGGTTAAGCAAATGGCACACCTCCATGGTTAGCAGGAGGTATTGTACTGCAAAGAAAAGATAAATTCAATAAAAATAGGACAAAAAATAGGGAGAAAACGAAGCTTTCTTCCATTTCCGCAAAAGTTTTACCCTCTTCCGCCTCTTTGTCATGGGTTCCGGAAGGTTTGCTCCGTCACAACGGGAGGGGAGGCGTAAGAAAGGCAGGGACGGCACATGCAAGTTGGCGTTCCCTGTCTTTCAATTTTTATTAGTTAAACTTGTAGATTTTACGTGCCAGCCGATACAGAGAGATGGACAGGCGGCGGCCCTGATAACCGGGGAAATTGGTGAAGGCGGAAAAACTCCGATACTTCAGCATATGATACAGGGACACATCCACGTAACGAATATGGGCCCAAAGCTCTTTTCGTTTGCGCAGCGCCTCGTTGGTGTTGGCCAGAGCCAGAAAGACCGAAGAGATCGCGACCATCATGGTGAGATAACTGAACATATAGCGGCCCAATTTGCGGCTGGATTCCATGACAGCCCGGGGATTGTGAGATTCCAGCATCAGCCGGGTCACCCGCAGCTGCTGATCCACCCGGGTCACCATGACCTTTTCGTTGACGCTCTGGTCCTCTCTCCCGATAAAATACCGATAGAGATTGACATTCATGTAGTACATGGTGCGCACGAAAGGAAGAGGCTGGTAGACAAAAATGTTATCCACATAAAAAGTGTGCTTGGGCAACACCAGACCGCAGTCTCGCAGCAGCTGCGTGCGATAGATGACGGAGTGCATCAGCAGGTATTGCGAGGGACGGAAGCGGTTGGTCTCCTCCCAGGTGAAAATGCGGTCCTGGGGGAATACATTGGTGTACCGCATCACCTTTTGGGTGTTATCCGCCGTATGCTCGTAGACGTAATTGCAGATCAGCATATCCAATGGGACGTTCTCCTCCACAAAACTACGCAGCTGATCCATAACCCGTCCCAAAGCGGGCACGTTGAGCCAGTCATCGGAGTCCACAACTTTATAATACAGTCCCCGGGCGTTTCGAAGCCCCTGGTTCACGCCCTCGCCATGACCGCCGTTTTCCTGGTGAATCACCCGGATCATATCGGGATGCTCCTGGGCGTATCGATCGGCGATGGCGCCGGTGTCGTCTTTGGAACCGTCGTCCACCAGAATAATTTCCGCATCGTCTCCCGCCTGTAGCAGGGTATCGATGCAGTGCCACATATAGGCGGCGGAGTTATAACAGGGGACGGCGAAAGTAATCAGTTTTGTATCCATATGCGTTCATCAATCCTTGATTAGTGTATCGCTCAGGGCCAAGGCTCTGGCGGTAATGGCGTCCATGTTGTAGTATTGGTATTCCGCCAGGCGGCCCAAAAGATGCAGATTGGGATAACTTTTCGCCAAATCGGCATATTGATCGTATACGGCCCGGTTTTCCGGGTTGAGAATAGCGTAGTAAGGAATTTCGCCGGGCGCGCCAGTATAGGCCCGGGAATACTCCTTCACAATGGTGGTGTGGGGGAGGACCTGCCGGGTCATGTGTTTAAACTCGGTAATGCGGGTGTAGTCCTGGTCGGCGGTATAATTGACCGTGCCATGGGTTTGATACGCTTCCTGCTCCAACGTCTCGAATTGAAAATCCAAGGTGCGGTAGGGCAGACGGCCGAAGCGACAGCCAAACAGTTCGTCCGCCGCGCCGGTATAGACCACCGGGCCGGCAAAGGGTTCACCAAAGACCAAGGTTTTTCCATCGGCCAACGTAAGAACCTCCTGGGCGGGGGTATTCAGCATCAACCGGATGTTGGGATGGTCCAGCATCCGCTGAAAGAGATCCGTATAGCCGCCTACGGGAAGGCCCTGATAGGCGTCCTGAAAATATCGACAATCCCGGGAGAGGAAGACTGGGACCCGCGCGGTGGTGTTGGGGTCGATTTCCTCTGGGGTCTCACCCCACTGTTTTTGGGTGTAGGTGACAAACACCGTTTCATAGACATAGTCGGCTAAGGCGGCAATTTCCGGGTCCGGATTGCGGCGCAATTCCAGAATGGTTACCTTTTTTTCACTGCCATAGGTGGCAATGAGTTTGTTTTCCAATTTTTTTGCCTTATTACGACCGAAAGCTACCTCCAAAGAGAGCAGGTTAAAGGGGACCGGCAGCAGGGTTCTCCCAGACGCCGTGGGAACGTTGGCCACCACCTTATGCTGGTATCCGTTCAATCGGGCGAAACGGGAGAGATAGTCGTAGACCTTTCCATCGTTTGTGTGGAAAATGTGGGGGCCATACTGGTGAATGAGTACGCCTGACTCG
>OLSM01002326.1_pt1 | contig 12442 bp, 15 predicted proteins | sample 1672721 | NCBI WGS metagenome assembly OLSM01 (sample SAMEA3136717, study PRJEB25190) | human gut metagenome | reverse complement strand
GCTCCCGCATCTTCCAGCATCTGTTTCATGTTATCTGATGATGAGCCGATCGTGCTTAATGCTGTCCCCATAGATTCAGCGGTTCCGTCAATAACGGATTGTTCCAAAGTTGCCAGACCACTTTCCTGTGCAGACAGAATCCCCAGAAGGGTATTACCTGTTGTTTCTGCCTGTTTCAGTGCGGCCTCGGAAGATGCCTCGAGGGACGTATCTATGCCGCTTTGGATCTGTGAAAGTGCATTATTGATAGTGTCCGTGTTCCCTGACATTGATGCTTCCAGCAACGTATTATAATCAGATATAACTTTTTCATTATCTGACATTGCAACACTTGCTGCATCAAATGCGGCCTGCTGGGTTTCCACATCTCCTTTTACTTCTTTCAACTGCTTACTCAGTTCGTTATAGCGTCCTGTATTTAGCGTTACGGTATTGCCTACTTCATCAATGTACGTCTTCGCCTTTTTAGCTTCTTGTTCAAGCTCTGCTTCTATGTCTTTCTGCTTCTTTTTTGCTTCCGTTAGAGCATCATACTTATTTGCAAGATCTGCCGCTGTTTCTGCTTGTTCTCGCATTGCCTTCGTATACTCTGATTTTAGTGCGTCTAATACAGCCTCTGCCTTTTTTGACGCAATCACGTCCTGTACGGATTTATTCAGCTCGTCATAGTTTTGTATAACTCCGTCTACCAGGGATATTTCAATTCCAAGCGCTTCTGCCAGCTCACCGGTTATGTACTGTGCCCTGGACTCATAACCGGCCCTTACTTTGCCGTTCTCATCCACGCAATTCTGCAGCTCTTTCCATAATGCCTGCGCAGATTCAATTTCAGCCGTGGAAGCATTGATGTTTTCCTGCCTTGCTTCTGCTTCTTCACGTATGTTTTTTACCGTCTGCTTGGAATTATCGATGACCGCCTTCTGTTTTTCTGTCAGTTTAGTGGTGGAGTCAGACGCATTGTCAGTCACAAGCGCATAGATCCCAAGCCCCGCTGCAAGGGCTGCCACCCCGGTAATCAGGATCCCGATTGGGTTCGCATTCATTGCGGCATTCCATAGTGTCTGTGCTGCAGTGGCTAGCGTGACCCTTCCAGTAAGCACTCCTACGACAGCCTGCCCAGCGGTGAGCGTTGCATTTGAGATAACGCCTTGGGCAGTACACGCAATCTGTACGACATTATAAGCATCTACCGCCACTGATGCAGCCTTCCATGCTTTCGTGCCTTTTGATATGAGGGCTGTCACAGTGCTGATCTTACTATATCCTTTTATTGCAACGATTCCAGCAGTAAGCGCAGCGGCCAGAATGTTCCCGTTCTTTGCCAGTACCGAAAACGCCTTCGATACAACGGGTATTGCTTTCTGCCCTAGTTCCAGCCCTCGCTTCGCCACGTTTCTAATCGGCGTAATAATTCCTGCCAGTTCGTCACTACTGCTTGAAAGTTCTGTCGTAAATTCATCAAAAATCTCTATACACTCTTTCGCAGCAGCCGTTAAACCTCCCCGCGAAAACGCTGCAGAAAGTCTTTCTACATTCTTAGTACCTGCTTCCACTGCAGATCTGAGTTTACTCTCAATACTCTCATAGATCTGTATACCGAGAGTCTCGATTCCGCCTCCAAGCTCCTCTACTGCACCTTTCAGATTATCCTGCATTGTCTCTGCCATCCGCGCTGCAGCTCCATCTGCGTTATAGATAGAGTCCTTTAGTTTGTTATAATCTGACTCTGATGCATTTACGATTGCGAGGAGTGCAGACATGCCTTCCTGTCCCGCGATTGTTGCCGCATACTGTGCCTTCTGTGAATCTGTCAATCCAGAAAAACTGTTCCTCAGATCTCCCATCAAAGCATCGAGGCTTTTTGTATTTCCGCCCGCATCCGTAATAGATATACCAAGTTCATCCATTGCAGTCTGCATCTGGTCTGTCGGCTTCACAAGGTTAGCAAGTATCTGCCTTAGAGACGTTCCTGCCTGGCTTGCCTTGATACCACTGTTTGCCATCAAACCGATAGCTACCGCGCAATCTTCTGCACTAAACCCGAGCGCCCCTGCCACAGGAGCAACGTACTTAAACGTCTGCCCCATCAAGCTCACATTGGTATTCGCGTTGGAAGAAGCCTGCGCCAATACGTCAGCAAAATGGGTAGAGTCGGCAGCGCTCAGCCCAAATGCTGTCAATGCATCTGTTACGATATCCGAAGTCGTTGCCAGGTCTTCACCAGAAGCCGCGGCCAGGTTCATTATTCCCTCGATGCCGCTAAGCATGTCCTCGGTCTTCCAGCCAGCCATTGCCATGTACTGGAACGCATCGGCAGCTTCTGTCGCCGAAAACTTGGTTTTTGCGCCCATTTCTTTGGCTTTTTCCGTTAGCCTATCCAGATCACTCCCTGTAGCCCCGGATATCGCAGATACATTAGACATTCCTGCTTCAAAATCAGATCCAACCTTTACCGCATACCCGCCAGCCACTGCAAGTGCCGCGCTTGCAACTTCCGCCGCTACCTTAACTGCTGAAAACCCCTTTTTCGCTATCCCTTCCAGCTTGCTTAAACCTTTCTCAATTCCACTTACGTCCAGACCGGTTTCAATCACCACTTTACCGTCCGCCACAATATCACCTACCTTATTTTAAAAAACAAAGTAGGCTCGGACGTTACTCTGGGGTACGCCTCTTAACTCTTCCCTTTGTATCACATTCAATTTTATTTTTTTCCTTACACCGCGGACATTTTATTTCTACGGTTCCGTCCCGGATATCCGCAAAGAAAAGTGTCTGCCCGCACTTCTTACAGCTTATCTTTTCAATTTTGACCACCCTCGAACACTTCTTCTATATTCTCTCCATTCCGCAGTCTGTCCCTGATATTTTTCATGAGTTCCTCCTCTTTATCGCTCTTTGGAAGGGCATACAGCTTTTTCATTTTCCGGTAAAAATCTCTCTGTTCCTTCGGCACCTGAGATAACTTTACTGTCCGATAGCAGACGATTTCAGAAAATTTTGTCTTATCACTCAAGGATTGGAATAATGCCCGGAATTTCCACCAGTGCATTGAGCCTTCCTGTAAATCAATCCCAAACTGTTCGAGGAATGCAGAATAAATATAGTTCCAATCGTGCTCAAAGGAGTACGGCTGTGGTCTTTGCGTATCGGAGGGTGTCCCTGATTTTTTCTTCACGTCTCCGCCAGAATAGAACCACAGGGCCTTTTCAACAGCTTTTGTTATGTTCGGCGGTATTTCTTCACCATAATATAGACGGAGCAGTTCAAGCACGATCTTCTCATCGTCTTCCGCATCCTGAATAAAAACTTCAAAACGAATAGAGGTGCGGAAATCCGAGTCAATCCGATAATCCACACCATCTATTTCAACCGTCTCAGGAAAGCTTTCCATAAACTTCATTATTTACTCTTTTCTGCCCTACGCTGTGCACGGTTCATCCCTGGGAACTTCTTTTTCAGTCTCTGTGCGTCATGGGCAACCCCTTCGCACATGGCAACATACACATCAAGGCATACTTCAACGTCATCCTTTACTCCGCAGACTGTTTCGCCTGTTCCTTCACCGAATAACTTATCAAGAAATCCTTTCATTGCAACGCATCTATCGCGAAAAAGTTCAACTACCTTCCGGTAGTCTCCCTTCTCCGCATCCGTCAGTTCAGTATTCATGGCTACATCCAGATCGTCTGCATTTTCCATATATTTTTCATAAAAATCTACATTTGTCATATCAAAATCGAGCTCTACACCATTTAAGTTTATAATCATTTATGTACCTCCTGTTTTATTCATTAGATGCAGCGGAAGCTGTAAATGTCTTTGCAGTTGTATCAAATTTGCCCGGGACCATATCGCCGATGCCAAGCAGATTCCCTGACATTGTCATTTCACCATCGCTATCTGCAAAGTCAGCAACCTCTATCGCAACATGGAATTTTCTGGCTTCATATTCCGTACCGGAATCCCCAACCTTTTTATCCAGGTCAACACGGACATAGTCAGTCTCAGCTTCAGCGCCAGTTTTTCTGTTTTCTCCGATATCGCGGATAAACTCAACTGCTTCTTCATCTATAATTTGATCTGCCTCAAAAGGGAAAGAATCATCATATCCTGAAATGCTCTTAGTCTGTGACTTGTCATTTACGTATCTCCTAGACTTCGTCTGTGCGGCCGGGGACTCGTCCAGCTTTGTGTAACCTGCCCCCATTAGGACATACTTCTCTGACGCATCTTTCCCAATGTTCAAATAATCTGCAAATCCTCTTCTTTGTTTCACTCCCATAATAGTTCTCCTTTCATTTATGCTTTCTGATAATATTTCATGATTACCTGTATCTGATATTTTGCAGTAGTTTCGCTTGTGTCAAACACGTATGGCGTTGTGGATGCTTTGACCCGCATTACTTCCCGCTTTTCTCCAATATCCGGGTAGGTGCGTCCCTTGTCGCATTCTTCAAGCCATTCAGCGAATTCTTCGTAAAATCCACAGTTCGATAGGTTTTCTATCACTTCACGGCCATATGACTCACGACTAGAAAAAATAAAGGCAAACTGCTTTATAGCAGATCCATCCATATATTTTCTTATAATAGGGTCGATCGGCTCTGACTCAATGGAATAATTCTTTTCATCATCTTTCAAATATTCCACATTCACATCTGATTTTAATGCATCAAGATATGTCTGGATGCATGGGCACCCTTCTATAAATTCTCGAATGCCCTCCATAATCTTCCTATCTTCCTTCTTTGCTGTCACTTTGCTTTACCTCCTGTAAAATTTGCCACAGACTTCACAATCTCAGGCCCTCGAGTCGCCCACATACGCTTATCCCACAGTTTTCCTCGAAGCCCATCGCCTTTATGCTCATAATACTGCCGTCTGGCATATGGCTGTCCATACGTGATCTTGTTTACCTGCTCTACGGCAGTATTTTTCAGCGGGCCATTGCGGAATGGGACATATGGATCCGACAGCCTCCTAACTTCATGTGTAAAAAACTTCTGCGCTTTCCCGTTCCTATTTATGTGCCGCTTTAGTAGGATTTTATCTGCCGGATCCATGTGCAGAGTAATCTTAGTCTCCATCAGCGGGCACCCCCTATGCGGATATGCGGATCAGAACTGTAATCATTTACCGAAAAGCTCATGACCTTACCTGATTCAGGATATTGCTTTAAATCAGATAAGCTTACAACATCGTCAACGATCAAACCTTTCACGAACAGGTCTTCTTTGTTGATAGTCCAATACCTATCTACATTTTCCGCACTAAGTTCGCGGTACAGCTCTGAAACCAGATATCTCCGGCCATCTTCAGTTACTGCATCTTGCGGTATCCGGATCTTGTAGACATCACCGCTCACTACGCCTTTATCAGTGACTACTACTTTCTGATCTGTGTACCAGTGCACGCCTTCGATTTGCGTCCTGCGGTACTCCCATGCTTTTACTTCAGGGTTGTACCAATAGTTATAAATGGTCATGTCTGCATTTGTGGTCATGGGTCACCCTCCACTTCGAAATCCATCAGCCCTGTGCAGGACAGATAGATACCCGCAATTCTGTATAGTTTTCTTTGCAGAGTCGTGGAAGACTCAAATGAAACTGAATACCCATCTGTATTTTCTGACTTTTTCCCGTCCATTTTATCCATGTAGTGCATGACTTCCACAATCTCGCATACAGCGCATTTTGCCCGGTTTTCCCAAGCCATACCTGTCCACTCGCAGTCAGTCCGTCCGAATGTGTAATTGTCAATGCGCTGCACTGCTTTCTGTTCGAGACGCTTCCAGGAACTTTCGGGGATGTTCCCGCCCCCGTAAGTATCCTGATAAAACCTATAATCTACCTTCATAGGTCACCCCTTACTCTCCCGCTGCTACCGTATTGACATAAATACCGTCTTTCTTATTGTCGTAAACCTCTACCATTCCAACAGTGCGGTACCCGAATTTCCATGCATCAGCATCCTGATTCTGTTCCGGTGTGATAATCTTAGATACCGTGTGTTTCTGATACTGTATAGCCGCTTGTTTATCTATAATCAAGAAATTCATTGCAAGAGCATCAGATGCTTTTGCATAGCCACCAGCTCCAGATGTTGCAAGCGTCACTCCGCTATAAAAACGGCCTTCCGGTACTTTCACAATGCCTGCGAAACCTTCAATCGCTTTCTTAGACGCTGTTGTATCCAAGTCTTCGATCATCCCAAATATTGTCGGGTTAATAAACAGATAACAAGTTGAGAGATTTGCTTCTGCATTCTCAATCCTTCCGCGAGCGGTTCTCAGAGCTGCAAGTGCCGCTTTTCCGGTTGCGAGATTTTCACTTACCGTTGTAACACCGGTAATCTGTGCATAGGATGACAGACGATAAGCATCAAGCTCAGGAACAACCTTTGTTCTGATGAATTCCCCAGACAGGCGGCCGAAAGCCACACCTGCAGATTCAACGTTGTCCATTGCGTCGATTGTAAACATACGTCCACGATCATACGCACATTTCTTGGTTTCGTATTCCAGGGTTACATCGCCTGCAACATAGCCCGTCTGCCTGTTGTAGTCAGCTAAGCCTTGCATGGACAGTTTCGGGATAAGAATTTCATTTGCATTTGCACCTTCCCGCACAAGTTCATTCGGCCCATCCAATACCGCCGTCAGTGATGCCAATTTGTACACTTCATCCAGAAGCGTAGAATACTGTTTTCTTAATGCAATTACATTTGCCATAATCTTTTACCTCTTTTCTTATTTTGTTTCTGCCGGTAGCCCCATTGCTGCTCGGATGGATGCAAGGGAATCCCCTTCTCCACCTGTGCTTCCGCCTGTCGCTCCGACCGGGTTGCTGAATGGTTCATCCGCCCCAAATAAATAAGCATCGGATTCCTTTGCAGTTTCCAATGCTTTCTTAATATCCTCGGACTGGTCTTTGGATGCCTTCAGCTGCTCTACATCCAGAAGGGCCATGACAGCCTTCTCATTCCGGCCGCCAGCTTCTTTAATTGCGGCTTTCAATGAGTCAGTAAAAAGGCGGTCTGCCTCTTTCCTTGCATACTCATCATCTTTCGCTTTCAGGTCATTTTGCAGCTGTTCTATCGTCGCCTGCAGCTCTTCCGGCTTTACGTCCTTAAACTTATCCAGTTCTTCGGTCGCCGTGTCAAGCTGTGATTTGTAGTTATCACGCTCGCCTTCTGCCTTCTGTGTCTTTTTCTTCTCAGCCTCAATGTCTTTTCCGTTTTCCGCCATGATCTTGCTGATTGCATCCTGCTCCAAACCAAGTTCCTTCAAAAATTCTGTTTTCATGCTGCATTCTCCTTTCGTTTTTAGGTTGTTTTAGGTGTGTAACCATCCACCACGAATTGACTGTTTTAGGTCTGATCTGCTGACCAAATGGTATAAAAATAACGCGTAGGAGCATCCTGGGCGTTAAATTTAACATGTCCCTATGACTCAATAATTCCCCAGCGCCCGCCAGGACTAATTCCATTCAATAGGGCAGGGTTTTCTGCTAGTATGTCTTGCTTGGAGCAACACGCCCACGCAAATCAAGGTATATCCGTTCCCTCTGTTGTTTAAGATCCATTCTTTTGCAGAACCGCGCATACTCATTCAGCTGGCCTTGATATTTCGCTTTTTCAACCGTCACCACATCCGGATCAGCCCGTCCTGCTTTTAGCAGCTGCACCTTTTCCCGCTGCGCCCGCATTGCAGTTTCCATCTGCCGCTGTTTCTGCGTTGCCTGGTACACATTATACTCTTTCCCCTTCCATTCCTTTACTCTGGCTTCTTCTGCATTCATTTGGTCAAGCTGTTCATCGGTATACATCCGAACCGAAATACCGGGAATAAAGGCATGGTAGCTATGCCGGCAATTTGCCCCGCAAAGCCCCGTTACCTCACCCAAATGACAGATATCTACTAACTGTTGCTTGGTATACACCCTGCCTCCCCACCAATGGCTGGGTCTAGCGCCTGTATGCCATGTCACCTCGTACTTATCCGTTTCCAGATCCTCCGCAGTCTGTTCATGTATTTTAGCAGACAGCTGGTTCACTCCAGTCATGACTGCTCTCCTGGCAGCAACATCTATTCGGTTGCTGTGCCCAGATGCATAGTCCACAGTCCGGATCCCGCTGTTGGTCATTTCTTTTACTACTCGTCTGAGTACACTGTTGTAATCGAACGCCCCTGTTACAATATCCATGCAGGCACGATCAAGGTATTTCTGGTAGTACTCTGAAAACGGAGTAAATACTAGTCTACTCCCATAATTCAAAGCAAATCCCATTGACTGCGTAATGTTCTCTAACGCGCCGCCTGTCTGGCTTCTGACTGCTTCCACCCATCCTTGAACCGTCTCATTTTCTTCATAAGGTATGTAAGCGGCATTAATCTGTTCATACAGTGCTTTGTCTCTCACGTAGTCCTTTTCGATCACTTCATCGTACAGTTCAAATATCTCTGGGTATGCGGCATCCAGTAACCGCTTTGTTTCCGATTCTAAAAATTCCGTTGAACGACCCAGAATCTGCATTTTTTGAAGCTGGTAATCTGCCGTAGAAGTAATTCCGCCAGTTTTCTTGATCCGTCGTACCACGTCCAGCATGATCCGGTTCTGCATATCCAGGAAGAGGGCTTCTATCTTTTCTGGCATTTTTGCCAGTTCGCTTGGCTGCATCTATATCACTCCTGCACATTATTCTGCTCTGGAAGGTTTGCTTTTGCCGTGGTCTCATCTTCGTTATACCATTTCATACGGTATTCCCAGTGGCTCATGACTCCCATGCTCACATCCTGCCTATCCTGCTGACGTTCTGTCTCCTCATCAGTTAGGATGGAATCATTGAATTTGCAGTTGAATTCATATCCAGAGCGGTACGCATTGTTATAAAAGGCAAGGCCTGCGACAAAATCTTCGAGGCATTTCCGCAGGCTCTCCTGAATCGCGGAAACACGGTTGTACTTCCTTGTCTTTGACGCTTTGATCTCTGTTGCAGTCTTATCTACTTCCTGCACGTTTGACAGATCGCCATAGGACAGGCCAACAACAAACTCTATTTCACGTTTGTATTCCTCAAGCCCCCTTTTAAATGATTCATCCCGCATTTGCGGGGAATATTCACGCAGGAGCTCTTTGTCTTTCCCGTCTTCGATATTGAGCCCTCGGTACAGGCGGTTATTCAGTTTTGACATCTTTCCAGTTTTACTGTTTAGCGCCCGGCTGTCCACATGGATTGCCCGCTCACCAGAATCAAACTCCCAGTCAAGCCTTGCCCCCTGGATATCTGCTTTCCGGATCAGCTCTCTGGCAGAATCGAATATGGATACTCCACAGGCGGACCCGTCAATATTGTTCTTGATAGGGTTTCGGTAATATCCGAAGTCCATCTGTGTCATGCCCGGATATGTGACCGGCCCGGGATTGATATCCGCCCACTCTTCCACTTCTTCAAGGTTGCATCTCTGTCCTATGTCATTCCGGCTCTGGGAGTGGTAACATGTATTTTCTATAGTAAGATTCCCGCTAACGAAATAGTGCCTTTCTACTCTCGTATAGTAATCTGTCTCACCTATCCGTTTTACCGTAAGAAATGCTACGTCTGTCAGCTTTCCATCATCCCCGAACTGTACCGGAATAAACTTGTCTGCTGTTACAAAATCAGCTGTCCCAGACGGCAGTGGTTTCAGGCAGAATGATCCAAGCGCAAGTCCTTCCTGCATGTTTTCATTCAGTAGTGGGAGCGCTTCCTGATATATTTTGTCAAGTACTGTATTTGTGACGGAGGTTTCCATTTCCACCAGCACCACGTCAGCAAATTCGCGGCAGATGCCGTGTTCAATCTTCAATGACTTGATATAGTCTGTGATCCAGTCTGCATTGCCGTTCAGCATGTTCTTCCAATCATTGATTGCATCGATCATGGCCTGAGACAACACAACATCCCGGCCAATCACATTTTTTATTGTGGTATATCCAAACATTCCCGCTATCCTCCTCCATATATTTTTCACTGTATCAAGCATCCGACACCTCCTGTATCAGGTACTTCATATCGCGCTCTATCGTATACTCGAAAGCATCCAGGCTGTCTATATCTGTGCTGCCGTCATCCAGCCTCTCATCCCTGTCCTTTACCTCAGTATCCCATACCGCGTCTGTAATAGCCGACTGTAAGCTTTCACAGCCGATAGTAATAAAAAACCGCCCTGCTCCCATGAGCCTGACGGTACATCTGATTCTGTCATTAATTGTCTTCTTTTTGGCCGGCTTCACTGTAATCCAAGGAAAACGTTTCTCAACCGCATTCCTAATAGAATTACCGAGCACAGTTTCTGCATTGTCCCAAAATACGGACTCTATATTGCAGTAGTTCACAGTATCCCCGCTCATTGATACAACCGCATATTCATCCATGACTTCCTGTATAAACTCACAGAACAATTCATCCAGCCTGTTGCTGTCAATCTCTTCTGTCTCATTCTTTGCCATGATCCTGCATGATTTCAGTGCGATCACCTCCCGGTAATCATCAGTATAGCCGCGGGCAACGAAAGAGTGCCCTGACTGGCTTCCTCCAAAGTCAAGTCCGATTTCTATTGATACGATCTCGTCCTTTTTGAACTGCTTCCATCCACTCTTCTGATTGTAGGAATCCACAACCACACAACGGAATGCCTCCGGGTTATCAGCAAATCGTTTATAGATTGCCCCCTCGGCACGTTTCCACTTTCCCAGTATCAGACGGTCATAATAGATCGTCCCCTCATATTCTTTGCAGAGGTTTTCAACAAAGGCCGGATCCAGGAAGGGATTGTCAAAGATCGTATACTCCTGCAGGTAAATATCCAGATCTTCGCTGTCAATAAACTCCTTCAGCCAGTGAGTCGGATGTTCCGGGTTACAGCTTCCGTCAAAGCAGCTGTATGGTTTATCAAGACGGGATTTCAACATCTGGAATACTTCTTTGTTCCACTTTGCAATCTCGTCACCGTAAGCATATTTAATACTCGAGCCCTGTATCTTTGCTACCTGACTGATCTTTTCAGCTCCCAAACAGTATACATCTTCCCCGCAGACCCTTGCAATGTTACGGTTGTTAATCGTCCCGATTAGCTTGTCTGTATATACTTCCCGCATCGGAGCCAGAACGTTACGCTCAATAGAATCACGTGACACACCAAGGATTACTACAAGTCCTGGCTTTCCTGCCCGCTCCCTGATCCGGAATGGTATTGCAAAGGCTGTATCCACATAGGACTTGCCTGAACGTACTGCCCCGGATTTAATATTCCACCGATGTACTGAATTAACTATATATTCATTCTGCTTCCTGCTCATTTGCATACTCATATATCCCTTTCAATATTTCATCCAGTTTCTTCAGAGCCTCATCCGTTTCATTTTCTCCTGTGAGGCTTTGTTTCTTAGCTTGATTTAGTTCGGTTTTGGAGTGCTGCTCTTCTAAATCCGACTCTGATTTATCTGTCTGCCCCACGGTATCCATAAGCGCCCTATAAGCTGACACGTTTCCGTTCATGGCTTCCCGCATCATGGATGCAACGACAGCATATTCAAGAGTGCTTTCAAGCCCCATCCCTTCCAACGTTTCTGTCCATTTCGGATGATCTATTTTTGTTGTAAAGAGCAGGTTGGCCACCTCTCGTAGATTGGCTTTTTTACGTCTGGATTCACCTGATGCTTTGCCACCTTTTCTTCCTTTTTCTCTCGCTTCGCTCACGCTTCGAATCGGTTTTAGGTTTTGTTCATTCGCCACTTCACCACCTTCAATTCCGGCTTTATTGCATTAAAAAAGGCACCCACATCGGAGTGCCTATCAATTAATATAATTTTACATACTATCATTATAATTCGACCAGTCGGAATATGCAAGGACATCATTTTGACACTATTCATTCCAGCATAATAGCATCTGCACCAAACAGATATATGCTTAATATCCCTGTCAGTTCTGTAATCCAACGTCTGATAGTTCTGTCAGTACAAGAAAAGTCTTTTGCTATATCCTCTTGTGATATCTCTTCTATGTAAAAAGCCTTAAAAGCCAGATACTTTTCAGGCGTACCTCTCTGTTGCTGTTCTTCCTCCAGGAGTGCCAGGCATTTATCAACATGCGCAATCATGACGATGCTTCGGAGTTTACTTTTAAGGATACTGTGTATGAAAATATCCTCTGCAGTAAACTCTTCCAGTTCATCCGCATTATCCATATCAGAGAGTTCCGCCACTCCTTTTTCCACACTCTCACATATTCGATTGTAATTTTCCATTAACTTTTTGGCATTCTGGAACACTCTTGCCCGCTTAATCTTTTTCTGGTTCTTGTTGTACTCCTTCACGGCTTCAATAGCCGCCGTTTTAGCCAACTGTTCCGCTGTTTCTATATTCAATCCAGATTCCTCCTCTTACTTAATCCCCTT